>ERZ773175.1428-NODE-1428-length-13131-cov-4.939049_pt1 | contig 13131 bp, 10 predicted proteins | sample MGYA00581004_ERZ773175 | MGnify/ENA primary metagenome ERZ773175 (study PRJEB29015, sample SAMEA2737834) | human gut metagenome | biome: human gut; feature: human-associated habitat; material: faeces | place: China | collected 2012 ...
GGATTTTGGTGCGCTCGAGGGAACTCGAATCCCTGGCCCTCTGATTAAAAGAGCCCCTCGGGCTGGGTACTCTGATTTTGAAACTTTCGAGTTTGCACCATTTTTATGCAAAGCATCGTAATTTTTCACATTGTAATTTCTGCACCCTTTGTCGTATTTTGCAAGTCAGAGTACCCATTGCATCCCTTGAAACCGTGCAAAAACAGTGCAGAAACCGTGCACTTACTCTTGGACAAATAAAAAATAATGATTTTTGATCCATGACTTGGTGGCGATCTGAGTGACCACAAAGGTAAATTTGATACACGGAAAGAAGAATGCCCACTCGTCTGAGGAGTTCTCAGGAGAGTGGGCATTTTGTGTAATAGCTTGTATAGGCAAAAAGAAAACAGCCCCATCATCTAATAGAACTGTTTCCTCAAGCCTAGGTTAATCAGATTCTTTTACAGCCTTCGTAAAATCGATAAAAGGAATGTTATAACTTCCATATCGAGACCAATTTGTTGAACTTGCAACGATAGGTCTTAAATAACTCAACAACAGTGAAGGGGCATTTTTACTCAGAAGACTTTCAAGCGCTTCATCACTGAATTGACTTCCGGACCAATCAAACGTTGCTTGTTCCGATGCTTCGAGATAAAATGGATCTTTTTCTGTCTTTCCACCTAAAGTTATAGTTAAGATCACTTCAGCCTTTGATTTTCCTTCATAAGGCTTTACGTCCGTGCTCAGATTTATACGCAATTGAATTTCAGATTCTTCACAAAAAGACTGATTCGTTTCATATTCTAAGTGCACCAACTCTGGATTAGAAAATCTGAAACCACTTTTCTTACTGTTCAAATCCATCTTTGCACCACTTTCTTTAACCAGCCAGCAGCATTTCGTCATCTCGGCTGACGGCAGATTCTACAGATGAAACTGTCGCCGAGAAAGAATCTACTGCAGTTAAACTTTGTTGCTCAAACGAATCACTCGTGTCCAAACAAATAAAGTTCATTTGAGATCGAAAAGAATGCAGATTGCAGACCTCGATTGTGCTTATAAACTTCTGGATGGTTTCTATACTATTGGCCCAATCCAAAGGTTCCAGTTCAAACGTAAAACCATCATCTGTTTCCTGATAGTTCACTTCATCAAGTGCCTTATCCCGTCGTCTATTCTCTTCCACTATTTTAGCAACATTGGGATGATGCAGATTATACACAAACTGCTTTGCTTCATCGCCTCGCAAAACGATATCTTCATTCACATAACGCATAAACTGCCCTCCTTCGTTTCATTTTTATATAAGATCATTGATACAGGCCTCTTCATACCGTTCCAATTCGGCCCGATCATGGTGATAACAGTCATAATACATTCGCGTTGTAAAACCAGCATTTTCAACTGCCATTTGGCGAATCGGTTCAAAGCCAAAACTTTTGTACCACGATACTAAATCATTTACCGCATCAATAATTATAAAACGAACAGGCCACTTTCGTCCAAGCAGAGAAATCTCTTTTAGTATACCATTCAGTATCGTACTTCCGATTTTTCTGTGTTGACACGTTTTTTCTACCGCAAGATAATGAATTAAGAGACATCCATACCTTAACTCGGAATTTCCAGACCAGTTGTGGTCATTCGTGTCTTCACTGATTTCTTCTGCCGATAGTGTAATAAATGCGATTTGGTATACCGCAATCACGCGATTATTCAAAATAGCAACATACGTATATCCTTTTTCAAGAAGTGTTTCGTAGTATGCTTTCTTGATCAACTCATCAATTGACGGCTCTCCACATGAAAATCCCATCAAGCACTCGGGATCTTTCAATAATTCAACTTTAACCGTTTCTTTCATATGTCAAAACAGTCCTTTGTATGCGTTGCCAATCTGGGTATACCTATTTCTATTATACCGGAATTGTTTACTATTTTCAAGTGAATTATTCAGATTTGTTCACTATGTTATTGTAAATTCGTTAATGGCATGCTCCACAGTATGACCCCAAGAAAACATTCTGACCTAGAACTTGAGGGTATCTTAAGTAACCAATCAGAGATTCAAAAGCGAAACAACCCACTCGTCTAAGGAGAACTCGGATTAGTGGGCGGTTCTATACAATGGTGGTTCTTATATGCCTCTTGCTGCATTTTATTTTAATGTTGCCACTTTTTCAGGGAACTTGCCACTTTTAGCATAGAGGTTGCCATTTTTGAGATGAAGTTGCCACTTTTCTATGGCAGGTTTCCGCACTTTCCGCATTACTTTCCACACTTTCCATATATCATTGGATATGCCCGCCTTGCTAAACTTCTATATGAAACATTGCTATTTGGATGTAAATTGAATATAATCTTAAATGGAAAGTGGACGTCATTCCGCTGGTGTGGCTGACACCTAAAATCCGATCTGATACAAGACGTAAGGGCTTGAGGCTGGCAGGCAGCGATAAAATCCGAAAGCGATGCAGGACATAGGAGTCTGAGGTTGGCGGACAACGATAAAATCAGTCACAAGGGGCATCGGACAGCACTGCGGTGTTGTAGATGTCCTTTTTATACTGTTGGCATTCAGTTCACCACCAAGTAACAAAAGAATGCCCGCCCACCGATGGAGTTGAATCTCCACAGTGAGCGGACATTTTGCGTTTTTGTTCGATTCGAGTGAATCTATTCGGCTTGTGGTTTTCGCTAAACCCACGGTTTGGCTCTACAACAGGCTGATGCCGAACCAGTCTATTGCTTCAATGCCACCCGATAGCTGGTCAACGCCGCTATCCTCTAAAAGTATTATACACCGTTGATGTGGCATTGCAAGGAAAAAACGCCATACACGATGATATGCTCAATCGAAAGTCGATACTTTCTTGAAGCGTAATATATCGAACTCGATACTTTCTTCGTCAAAGTCGATACTTTTTACAAGAGTATAGCGAGTTTCCGCCCTCCACAGGATATGCCTCCTCGCTAAACTTTTTCAGAGATTGCTACTTTTTAAGGCGTAGTTTCTAAATCTTGCCCAAAGGATGCTACATTTTGGCTCAAGGTCGCTAAACATAGCGCACAGAAAATCCCGCAATAATATAATTAAACTTATGATAATTTGGATTATATTACTTCCTGTAAACTGCATCTTCCTGAATCAGAATCAGGTTGGAGTTCTCCGCTGCCATTTCCACCAGTCGATCTGTAAAGCCGCTCTTGGAGAACAGTCCGTACACAATTTCGTAGCCCTTAAAGGCCGCTGTAAGTTCTTTGGACTGCCCCTTTTCTTGCAAGGCAGAGTAGACCGCCACATCCACAGGTTTCGCATGGTACTTACACTCACCGAGGAACAGCCGTTTGTGCTGGTTGTCCACAGCTGCAACATCGATCTCTGTGTCTCCCTCGTTGTCGTTACACCAGTAAGAGCCAATGCGTGAAGGTTCAAAGTCAATCTGCCCCTTTCGGCACAGCTCTGCAAAGATGTTCCGGCAGATGCTCTCATAAGCGAAAGCCACGAACTTTTGCTTAAAGTCTTTGCCCATCTCGTCCAGCACGATCTGCTGGTTATCCAGTTCCAACTCCCCCTTGAATGGGTACACATAGCGGAACCAGAAGCGGATGAAGTTGTCCGAAACATAATACAGGCTTTTCCGGGAACGCTCTGGATTCTTTTCGGTGATGGGAACGTTCTTGATAACAAAACCAAGGTCGATCAGTGTTTTCAGGTACGGCGTAATAGCTGACGTGTCCTGCTCCATCGTCATACCGATCTTGCTCAGCTTGTGGTTGCCGTCCGAAATCGCTTTTAGCACGGAGAAATAGTTGATAGGCGTCTGCACTTCCTCGTTGAGCAAGAAATCCGGTTCTTCATACAAAAAGCCATTTTTCGACAGTACCACACGCCGAATCTGCTCCACCAGCGGCTCGTCCGTCTGGAAAAACTCCATATATTTCGGTACGCCGCCCGTGATGGCATACTGCTCCACAGCCTGCTCAAACGACAGGTTCTGCGCCGCATACACATCCGTAAATTGCAGCGGCATCAGCCGAATCTGTGCCGTTCTACGGCCATAGAGCGGACTGTCGTAGGCAAGTGCGTGTTTTTTCATCATGCTGATGAGGGAACCGCAGAGAACCAGCATCACGTTATGGTCTTTCAGCACTTCATCCCATGCGTTTTGCAAGATGGACGGGAAATCCGGGTTCGTCTTGACCAGATACGGAAATTCATCAATGACAAGCACCTTTTTCTCGTCCGGGTGGTCGTCTGCTACCACTTGGAATAAATCCAGCCAGTCGGTGAATGTGACCTTGCTGAGCATGGGATTCTTCGTGGTACGGGAAAGCACCCCGGCAAACCGCTTCATGCTCTGGGCTTCACTTTCTGTGGTTGCCAAAAAGTAGAACGCGCGTTTATCTTTGATAAACTCTTTAATCAGCGTTGTTTTTCCAACACGCCGCCTGCCGTAAATCACCACAAAACCGCTGCCACGCTCTAATTCTGCATTCAGCGTTGCCAGTTCGGATGTTCTGCCGATGAAGTCCATACCGTTCACCTCTTGCTTAATATAATATAATTTAAATTATGATAATATCAATTATATTATAGCTGTTCTGCACAAAACCGTCAATAGGACGAAATATCGAATTTTCAACATCAAATTCATACAATGTAGAAAACTCCGGGCTTCCCCCTTTTGCAGATTGAACCGATCCCGAAGAAACGGTATAATAACAGTATAACAAATTATTGTTTGTCGGGCTTATTTTCTCGACACGCAGGAGGAACATACATGGTAACCGGAGAACTGAAAAGCAAAATTGACAGCCTGTGGGAGATTTTCTGGACGGGCGGCCTGACGAATCCCTTGGATGTGATCGAGCAGATGACCTATTTGATGTTCATTCACGACCTCGATGAAAGCGACAACACCCACGCCAAAGAAGCCGCTATGCTGGGTCTGCCCTACAAGAGCATCTTTGCGGGCGAGGTACAGATCGGGGAGCGCACTGTGGATGGAGCACAGCTCAAGTGGAGCGTTTTCCACGATTTCCCGGCAGGCAAAATGTACTCCACCATGCAGGAGATGGTGTTCCCCTTCATCAAGAATTTGCACGGCGACAAGGACAGTGCCTACGCCAAGTACATGGGTGATGCCATTTTCAAAGTGCCCACGCCGCTGATGCTGGATAAAATCGTGACTGCCATGGACGGAATGTATGAGCAGGCGGCACAGCTTTCCAACACCGACATTCGCGGCGACATCTACGAATACCTGCTTTCCAAGCTGGCAACGGCGGGTGTCAACGGTCAGTTCCGCACCCCACGCCACATCATCCGCATGATGGTTGACCTGATGCAGCCCCGCGCTGATGATGTGATTTGCGACCCGGCCTGCGGCACGGCGGGCTTCCTTGTGGCCGCTGGCGAATATCTGCGTGAAAACCGCAAGCAGGAAGTGTTCTTTGACCGCAAAAACAAAGACCACTACATGAACCACATGTTCCACGGCTTCGATATGGACCGCACCATGCTGCGCATCGGCGCTATGAACATGATGACCCACGGCGTGGACAACCCGTTCATCGAGTACCGCGACAGCCTGAGCGACCAGAACCCCGACAAGGACAGATACAGCCTGATTCTGGCAAATCCCCCATTCAAGGGCAGTCTGGACTACGACATTGTTTCCACCGACCTGCTCAAGCTCTGCAAGACCAAAAAGACTGAGCTGCTGTTCCTCGCCCTGTTCCTGCGGATGCTGAAAGTCGGCGGACGCTGCGCCTGCATCGTCCCGGATGGCGTTCTGTTCGGCTCTTCCACTGCACACAAGGCGATCCGCAGGGAGATCATCGAGAATAACCGTTTGGAAGCCGTGATCTCCATGCCCTCCGGCGTGTTCAAGCCCTATGCAGGCGTTTCCACCGCCATCCTGATTTTCACCAAGACCGGCCACGGCGGTACGGATAATGTCTGGTTCTACGATATGAAGGCCGACGGCTTCTCGCTGGACGATAAGCGCAGCCCGACCACGGAAAACGACATCCCCGATATTATCACCCGGTTCCACAACCGGGAGGCTGAGGCCACCCGTGAGCGCACGGAACAGAGCTTCTTTGTTCCGAAAGACGAGATCGCGGGCAACGACTATGATTTGTCCATCAACAAGTATAAAAAGACCGAGTATGTGCCGGTGGAGTATCCTTCCACACAGGAAATTATGGCACAGCTGCGTGATTTGCAAAAGAAGATCGACGCAGAGATGGACGCTTTGGAAGAACTTTTGAAATGAAACAATTCTAATTTGTGGGAGAAACAGATGGCAAAACTGGGAGACATTTGCTTTCAAATTACCGATGGGAGCCATAATCCGCCTGCCGGAATTGAAAACAGCAAACATTTAATGCTTAGCTCCAAAAATATCAACGATGATGAAATAACTACAACGGCTCCACGATTTTTAACAGATGAACAATTTGACATCGAAAACAAGCGGACGAATGTGCGCTCTGGTGACTTGCTCATGACGATTGTGGGGACTGTTGGACGAGTAGCGGTTGTTCCAGAAATGTTAGCAGGTATTTGTCTGCAACGGAGTGTTGCGGTTATAAAGCCAAACCCAACAATAATAAACAATCGATATTTAATGTACCAGCTTCAGAGTATGCGAAAATTTTTGGAGTCTGAGGCTCGTGGCGTAGCACAAAAGGGCATTTACCTGAAACAAGTAGGTGACCTTTCTGTTATTACGCCGCCTTTGGACGAACAATACCGAGTAGTTGATACTTTGGATCATATTTCTGGTCTTATTCACATTTATCAGCAGCAGCTCACCAAGCTGGACGAGCTTATCAAAGCTCGATTTGTGGAGGTGTTTGGGGATATGTTACTAAACTCCCTCGAATGGCCTGAAAAGTCACTGGAAAGCCTTGCGGATATTGTTTCAGGAATCACGAAAGGGCGTAAAACAACGGAAACTGAATTAATCGAAGTGCCATATATGGCAGTTTCAAATGTAAAAAGCGGATATATCGACTGGACTACGGTTAAAACAATTTTGGCAACCAAGCAGGAAATTGAGCAGTATCGTTTGATGCCAGATGATATTTTAATGACTGAAGGTGGTGACCCTGACAAAGTAGGCCGTGGTGCTATTATCAAAAATCCATTAAAAGATTCCATTCATCAAAATCACATTTTCCGTGTGCGACTTGATAAGAGCGAACTTTTGCCCGCTTACTTTGCTGAATATCTGCAACATCAAAAAGCAAAGCGTTACTTTTTGGGTTGCGCCAAACAGACAACAGGTATTGCAAGTATCAATATGCGCCAGCTCAGAGCGTTACCTGTCTTAATTCCCCCTCTGCCCCTCCAAAACCAGTTTGCCGCCTTTGTAGCCGAGGTAGACAAATCAAAAGCTGACGTGCAGAAAGCCCTTGACCAGACACAATTACTCTTTGACAGCCTGATGCAACAGTATTTTGGCTGATAATAAGCAACAACAGGCACTTTGCCGGAGCAGGATGTTGGTACACCAGAAAAGGAGTGCGCCAATATGGAAGACAAAATCGTGAAGATCATCAACGAGATGGCAGAGTACCTGAATGTTGCACAGATGAAAAAGCTGCAAGAGGTGCTGTTGCAGACGTTTTCTGAATCCGAAGCGCAGAAAGAGCAGATCTCCAACGAGGAATATCTGAAGCTGTTCCTTGATGCCAAGAAAATCGAGGGCTGCTCTGAGCGCACCATCCAGTATTACCGGGTCACGGTGGAACGGCTGCTGCAAACCGTGGACACGCCCCTGCGCAAGATGACCACCGAAGAAATCCGGCGGTATCTGGTGGAATATCAGAAGATCAACAACTGCGGCAAAGTGACCATCGACAATGTGCGCCGGAATATTTCCAGCTTTTTCTCGTGGCTGGAAGAAGAGGACTACATCCTCAAAAGCCCCATGCGCCGCATCCATAAAATCAAGACCAAACAGCCCGTGAAGGAAACCATCTCGGACGAAGCTATTGAACGCCTGCGGGATAACTGCAAGTGTGCGCGCGACCTTGCTATGATTGATTTGTTGTATTCCACTGGCATTCGTGTGGGAGAGCTGGTGAATCTGAACATTTCAGAAATCGACTTTGAAGCCCGCGAGTGTGTAGTGTTCGGCAAAGGCGACAAGGAACGCCGGGTTTATTTTGATGCCAAGGCAAAGCTGCATTTACAGGACTATCTGCGCTCCCGCACCGATGCAAACCCGGCGTTGTTTGTAACACTGGACGCACCCTTTGACCGTTTGAAGATCAGCGGCGTGGAGATCCGTCTGCGGGAGTTGGGCCGCGAGCTGAATCTGGACAAGATCCACCCGCATAAGTTCCGCCGCACCATGGCTACCCGTGCCATCGACAAGGGAATGCCCATTGAGCAGGTGCAGAAAATCCTCGGTCATTCGCAGATCGGCACCACCATGCAGTATGCAATCGTGAATCAGAACAACGTCAAAACCTCCCACCAGAAGTTTATTGCCTGAAAAGGCAACTTCTAATTTGTGGGAGAAAACAATGCGAGTCAAACTTGAAGATGTTTGCGAACGTGGGACATCCAGCTTGATGCAAAAGGACATCGTTGATAAAAATGGAAAGTATCCGGTATACGGTGCATCAGGTCGTATTGGAAGCATGGAAACCTATCAGCAGGAACATCAAACTGTTGCTGTTGTGAAGGACGGTGCGGGCATTGGGAGAACGATGCTTCTCCCTGAAAAATCCTCTATCATCGGCACGATGCAGTATCTTATACCCAAAAACTGTATCGAACCCGAATATCTATACTATGCTGTCAAATATATGCACCTCGAAAAATATTTTTCGGGTGCAACCATTCCACACATCTATTTTCGAGATTACAAAACCGAAGAATTTAATTTGCATAATAAAACCGAGCAACAGGAAATTATTTCTACCTTAAAAAGAGTAGAAGCTGTGATTTCAAACCGCCGAGAACAACTTGCCATGCTGGATGAACTTGTCAAAGCTCGATTTGTGGAGATGTTTGGTGACCCGATTTCTAATCCTTTCGGTTTTAAAGTGAAAACATTGCAAAAGATGATAGATGATGGAACTATTATGTATCATTTAGACGGAAATCATGGTAGCGACTATCCTCGTAATGAAGAATTTGTAGAATGTGGAGTGCCATATATTAGCGCTAACTGCATTGTGCATAATGATGTGAATTTGAAGTTAGCGAAGCATCTTACCGAGGAAAGAGCATCTAAACTGCGAAAGGGAATTGCTCAAAATGGCGATGTACTATTTGCACATAATGCAACGGTTGGCCCAGTAGCTATTTTATATACTGACGATGAAAAGGTGATTTTGGGAACGTCATTGACAGCGTATAGATGTGATAAGGAACGCATGGTTCCCGATTATCTAAAAGCCTATATGCAAAGTGAAGGCTTTGTATGTCAGTATACAAAGGATATGAAGCAGACGACACGAAATCAGGTTCCAATCACCGCACAACGAAAATTCCTATTTGTTATACCTCCTCTTTCCCTCCAAAACCAGTTTGCCGCCTTTGCAGCCGAGGTAGACAAATCAAAATTGTTCGCAGAACTTTTTGCGCAAAACGCTTGCATTTTGGCTGAAAATCGTTCAAAATAGAAGCCGGGAGGTGTGAGAATTGACCAACTTTGACTTTTTGAAAGATGACCCGCAATTTTCCGGCTTTGCGGATGCCGCGATTGCTGCGGAGAGGATTCTGCCCATTGATGCGGCCACCGCTGTGCTGGACTGCCGCCGCGCCATGGAGTTTGCAGTCAAATGGATGTATTCGGTGGACAGCTCCCTCGTCAAGCCGTGGGATGATAAGCTCATCAGCCTGATGAGCACAGAAGAATTTCACGACATTGTAGACGATGATTTGTGGCGGCGGATGGATTTTATTCGCAAGCGCGGCAATGATGCCGCCCACGGAAGCCGCAGCATCAGCCGGGAACAGGCGGAACTTTGCCTCGAAAACCTGTTTCTGTTCCTTGATTTCGTGGCGTACTGCTACGGAACAAGCTATCAGGAAAAGAAATTTGACGCTTCCCTGCTCACACAACAGCCTGCTGCACCCGTTGCACAGCCTGCCCTGCCGGATGTGGACTTGGATACACTCATCAAGGAAAATGCCGAGCTCAAGGCGCAGCTGACCGCCCGCCGTGAAACACAGCAGCCCACCTATGTACCCAAGCCGCTGGAACTTTCGGAGTACAAGACCCGGAAACTGTATATTGACTCCATGCTAACCGATGCCGTGGGTCGAGGGCAAAAACTGGGTCAACGAGGTCCCTCTGCCCGGGATGCCCAACAAGAGCGGCACCGGCTATGCAGATTATGTCCTGTACGGCGATGATGGCCGTGCGCTGGCTGTGATCGAAGCAAAGCGCACCTGTAAGGATGTTGCAGTAGGCCGTCAGCAGGCAAAGCTGTATGCAGATATTCTCGAAAAGCAGTTTGGTCGCCGCCCGGTGGTATTCCTGACCAACGGTTTCGATACCCGCATTGTAGACAATATCTATCCCGAGCGCAAGGTCGCTTCCATTTACTCCAAGCGCGACCTTGAAAAATGGTTCAATCTGCAAGCCATGCGCACCAGCCTTGCCAATGTGGATGTAAACAAAAACATTGCCGGACGGTACTATCAGGAGGGGGCCATCAAGGCTGTCTGCGACAGTTTTGGCCGCAAGAACCGCCGGAAAGCCCTGCTCGTCATGGCAACCGGCTCCGGCAAGACCCGTACCGTCATTGCACTGGTGGATGTATTATTGCAGCATGGCTGGGTCAAGAACGTGCTGTTTCTGGCTGACCGCAACAGCCTTGTAACCCAGGCAAAGCGCAGCTTTGTCAACCTCCTGCCGGAGCTTTCTGTAACGAATCTCTGCGAGGACAAAGACAACTTTACGGCACACTGCGTGTTCTCAACCTATCAGACCATGATGAACTGCATTGATTCCGTTCACGATGCAGAGGGCAAGCTGTTCACCTGTGGCCACTTTGATATGATCATCTGCGATGAAGCACACCGTTCCATCTACAATAAATACCGCGACATCTTCCATTATTTCGATGCACCGCTGGTTGGCCTGACCGCCACACCCAAGGATGAGATCGACAAAAACACCTACGAGATCTTTGACCTCGAAAACGGTGTGCCCACCTATGGTTATGAGCTGGCGCAGGCCGTCAAGGATGGCTTTCTGGTTGACTTCCTCTCGGTGGAGAGCGAAGTAAAGTTCATGAAGAAAGGCATCACCTACGATGAACTTTCGGACGAAGAACGGGAAGCCTACGAAAACACCTTTGAGGATGAAAACGGCAACCTGCCGGCCAGCATTGATGCATCTGCTCTGAACAGCTGGCTGTTCAACAAGGACACCATTCGGCAGGTCTTGAATGTCGTGATGCAGAACGCCTTGAAAATCGACTACGGCAGCAAAATTGGAAAAACGATTATTTTTGCCAAGAGCCACGACCACGCAGAAGAAATCCTCAAAGTGTTCAATCAGGAATATCCGCACATGAACGGCTATGCCATGGTGATCGACAATCGGCTTAGTTATGCGCAGAGTGCCATTGACGAATTTTCTGACCCGAAGAAATTGCCGCAGATTGCCATCTCGGTGGATATGCTGGACACCGGCATCGATGTGCCGGAGGTTCTGAATCTGGTCTTTTTCAAAAAGGTTCTGAGCAAGGCAAAATTCTGGCAGATGATCGGTCGCGGAACCCGCCTGTGTCCGGGGCTTCTGGATGGTGAGGACAAGAAGAAGTTTTACATTTTTGACTTCTGCGGGAATTTTGAGTTCTTCCGCATGAACAAAGGAAATGCTACCCCGAATATGATTGCCGTTCAGGGTGCGATTTTCGGTTTGCAGTTTGAAATCGCGTATAAATTGCAGGATATGCAGTTCCAAACGGAAGAACTGAAAGCGTTCCGGACTTCACTGGTGGAGCACATGGTCAGTCAGGTGCAAAAGCTGAATCGTGACAATTTTGCGGTCAAACAGCATTTGAAATATGTTGAGTTGTATGCGGATAAAAATAGTTACAATGCGCTGACCTATGCAGATACCTTGATTGCCCGGGAAGAACTTGCCCCCTTGATCGAACCGGAACCGGATGACCCGAAAGCACTGCGTTTTGATGCTCTGCTGTACGGCATCGAATTGGCATACCTTGCCGGGAAGCTCTACACTCGTGGCCGCAGCGAGCTGCTGAAAAAAGCGAAAGCGGTTGCGAGCGTGTCCAATATTCCAGAGATTGATCAAAAACGCGCGTTGCTCGAAAAAATTATCCAGACCGACTATATCAAAACTGCCGATGTGAACGAGTTTGAGCACATCCGAAAAGAGTTGCGTGACCTGATCAAGTACATCCCCATCGAGCGGGTACGGTACACCACAGATTTCTCTGACGAAATTCTTTCGACAGAATGGAAAGAAGCCGAGCTGGAAAACGATGATCTGAAAAATTACAAGGCAAAAGCTGAGTACTATGTACGGCAGCATCAGGATAATGCAGCCATCGCCAAGCTGAAAGGCAACATCCCGCTCACTGCCGAGGATGTCAAGGAACTCGAAAAAATTCTTTGGAGTGAGGTTGGCACAAAAGAGGACTATGAAGCCGAATATGGCACAAAGCCTTTGGGAGAATTCGTGCGGGAAATCGTTGGTCTTGATATGGCTGCGGCGAAAGCTGCATTTTCGCAATATCTGGATGGTGCTAACCTCGACAGCCGACAGATTTACTTTGTCAACCAGATTGTCGAGTACATCGTACATAATGGTACGATGAAGGACCTCTCTGTTTTGCAGGAACCACCTTTTACAGACCAGGGAAGCATCGTAGAGGTCTTTACAGATTTGAGTGTATGGCTTGGTATTCGCAAGACCATTGAACAGGTCAACGCCAACGCAATCGCAGCGTAATAGAATATCTTCTAAAACGGTAAAGTGGATTTTATCCGCTTTGCCGTTTTTCTTTTTGTCTAAAATTGTGAAATTTTCAAAACTGTATTCCAAAACGGTCCTGCGGATTCCTATTAGTGTAGAGGCTTTCAAAATCTTTTGTAAAACGGCTTTCCGCTAGTTCTATAAGTGGATAATGAAC
>ERZ773175.1450-NODE-1450-length-13008-cov-5.089632_pt1 | contig 13008 bp, 15 predicted proteins | sample MGYA00581004_ERZ773175 | MGnify/ENA primary metagenome ERZ773175 (study PRJEB29015, sample SAMEA2737834) | human gut metagenome | biome: human gut; feature: human-associated habitat; material: faeces | place: China | collected 2012 ...
AGACCGGGCCGGGGCAGACCTTCGCGGAGGTATTCGCCTGCGCGCCGGGAGCGGTGCTGAACGTGAGCGTAGAGGCGGAGAGCGCGGTGACGGTGATGTTTCTGCACATAAGGCGCGTTTTGAGCGTGTGCCCCTCCGCCTGCTCCCACCATAGCCGGATCATCCGCAACCTGCTGGGCGAACTGGCAGAGAAGAACCTGCGGCTCAACGAAAAGCTCACCCACATGGGCCAGCGCACCACCCGGGCAAAGCTCATGTCCTATTTTTCCGCCGAGGCGCAGCGCCGGGGTGGCTACGAGTTCGACATTCCGTTCTCCCGCCAGCAGCTTGCGGATTACCTCGGTGTGGAGCGCAGCGGACTGTCGCTGGAGCTTGGAAAAATGCGGGATGAGGGCCTGCTCGACTTTCACAAAAGCCACTTTCTTCTCAAGGCGCCAGAGACGGACGGTCTTCCTCCTTCTGCGCGTTAAGAATCTCCCCTTCAAGCCCCCTTTGGGCGTATTGGCAAGTGCGGATACACCGGGCAGAATGTTGGGCTTTTACAGAAGGAGAGCGCAACTACGAACCTGCAGAGATTGACAAGGTAGCGTCAGCTCGTACAATCTGATTTGATCATACCCACAGTCGCTTTGGCTGTGGGTATTTTCTGTTTGAACTCCAAAAGCTTTGCAGAACGCAAGGAGCCTAATGCCAAATTCAGTATGTCACCAACTATGAGGAAAACATCCTTTAGAGAAAGGTCAAAACTCAAATGATTCGGCAAGGAAGATGAACAGTGTCCTTTTGCGATGCCGCTTCCGAAAGATTGCAGCTTCGCCCCTTAACGAAGACTTTAAGTTAAATCTGTTATACTGCTGCAGTCCCCTCAAAAATACAGACAGGAGAAAAAATTGACCGTATGATGAAAAAAAGATATTTCGCTATTCCCATTCTTGCAATCGCACTGCATTTTTTGCTGTCCAATCTATTATATTTTCTTGTAGAAAGGCTCGTTTTGGATGTTTTTCATATCCCCCCGCAGCAATTTATGAAACACTCATATTGGGGCGAGATTTTGATCTACGCTGTTCTTATCCTCGTATTCTTCACGCTCTATAAACTGCTTTGGAGGAAAGATATAAGCGAACCGCGCACAGCGACAAATTTTAAAGATGTGCTCGGCAGTCTGGTCGTGGGATTTGGCATTTGCGGGATCTCCGGTCTTTGGATCATGCTGGCAGAACAGCTTCCATCGCTTCAAAAAAGCGTTGAGGCAATGAACGCCGGTACTGAAAATATTGCCGGTGGAAATGCATTTGGAACATTTATGATTGCGGTGATTGCCGCACCTGTTGTAGAAGAAATTCTATTCCGCGGCATTGTGCTTCGCTCCATGCGGAAATTCGCCCCTGCTTGGGCCGCGATTCTAATATCATCTGTACTCTTCGGCGTTTATCACCTGAATATCGTGCAGGCTGCCTATGCCACCCTTATGGGAATTGCCGCAGGAATTCTTTACGAGAAGAAAAGGAACCTGCTGTTTCCCATCCTCGTGCATTTCGCAAACAACCTCATTACTATGCTGCAGGGCTTTGCGCCATCCGAAGTGAATGAATTGATCAGCATTTTTATTCTGATCATGATCGCTCCGGCAGGGTATGTCGTCTGCCGTTCACTCCGACAGGGCAAAAGAGCAGATAGCATGTAAGGTTTTTATACAATGTATAAAGCATACAGCGGCACAGAGCAAACTCTCTGTGCCGCTGTTTTTTAATCTCCTTCGTAATATCAGCATGGAAAAAGAAACCGAGGCACAGTAAGCAGCGCCAAAGTTGCGGCAGTCCTTCTTGCCTGATCAGGTATTTCCACAGAAATCTGGTCCATCTCCATGGTCGCCGGCCAAGGAAGCAGGTACACACGGCCGAAATAACCGTCCCAAAGCCCCCGGAGATATCCAATGACCACAGGGCTTGTGTATGAGGAACACACCCCCGTAGTCAATATGGTCAGGATGACTATCCATTATGCCTGCAAAAACAGAAGCCACGTCGGCAGATCAAAATCATCTTTGCAGATACTCGATCACGAGCCCCCTTGTCTGCTGTTATGGCAGTCGCCTATGCACTGTGTGATTTGTTGCATCTTCACATATGCCCTCGGAACAGGTGTTGCTCACATATTCGCGAAGTTTTCCACAGTAGAGCAGTGTGTGCGGCACTCTAAGGAACTGCATCGGCTGTATGATAGAGGAACGTAGCTGTTCCGTGCCGTCAACCCGACTTTTTGTGAGAAGCTCTCCGACAAACTCTGAGCAATAATAGCAGCCCTCCTGCTTCCAGACAACATGGAAGTATGCCAGACATAAGCCAATATAGTTGTAACTGTACTTCCTCCTCCGCTTCCACATCACATTGAGCATTTCTTTGAGCTCTGCGTGTTGTTCTTCTGTGACACTCACGCTCAGAACCAACACCTTGGTTTCGGAAAAACGCTTGAAGGTACCGGTACGGGGCGACTCTATCACGAAGCCGCCCCAAAACGGATTATAGGGATGCCTGCGGCCAAAAGAGTACATCCTCTCTAAATCTCTGGACAGGCTGATGGAGGCGTGGTTATATTCTGCGCCGGTGATTTGCTTAAGGATTCGGGACAGAAGTGTTCCGGTCTGGCTGATTACGATATATAGCTGTCTATTTTGATTGCTCATATGTGCATCCTCACAAGATTATCCACAGTGCCGTGCTATTGGCATAAGAGGTGCTGCAGGTCTCGAAGAAGTCCGTTTCGACTATGTTAGCGTTGGTGTGCTGGCTGACCCACTTCATGCTCTCTGGCTCGATCTCAAAGCCTCGATGCAGCGTTGGACAGCCGAGACCCATTCGGCAGGTCTTTGCGTATACAACTGCAATTGTTCGACTTTGAGCGTATTCTCCTCGTTGCCGCCGCTTCGGAAGTTCTCCATTTCCGAGCTCCTGATACACATAATAACCTTATCATTGACCTGTAAATCCTCAAAAGAAATCTTTGTACCCTTCTGCGTGGCAAAGTCGCAATAGGCCATAGGAATGGACGAACATTCTGTCAGACATCCTTCACCTAAAGTACTTTCATCGACATCGTCCTTTACCGTTATGGTTTGCTTTTCTGTATCGATTTCCGTGATCACTGCGTTGGCGATCAGAAGCGTGTCATCCTTCAATGAACCGCACCCGGACAGGGACAGCAAGAGAGTCAACAAGCACAGGGCGATGCCGATTCCTCTTATATTTCTATCCAGCAATGTCTTATCCTCCTGTTTTTTGCTACGGAACTTATCCAATCTATGAAAAAGACACTTCTTCCGCCCTTTGCGTCAGGCGGGACAACGCACAGACCGCGTACATATAGCCTGCAAGAATCAGCGGTGCCGGCAGTCCGTAAAGCAACGGCGCCGGGATGATACGCCAAAACAGCTTGAGCACACCGATCTCCGCGCCATAAGTGAAGAAGTAGTTCGCCTCCGGGCAGAGCGTGAGGCGCAACAGGAGATTGATAAGGTGCGCGCCTACGGCAAGCAGGCCAAAGGTCTTGAGGATCTGCGGAATATCCCTTGGGGCAGGACGGTAAAAGCCCAGCGTTGCCAGACTCAGACCGCAGACAACAAGGAGCGCGTGGGTCACATAGTAGCCAAAAATTCGCGGCATTAACAGCGAAAAGCCGGAGAACAGCGGCTCCGGGAAGAGCAGCGCCATCAGTGCGCCAAGGGGCGCTACAAAGAAGGAAAAGCCCATGATCGAGCGGTTTCTCTTCCACACGCCCAGCGGGATCAGGAACAGATTGATGTTGCACAGGTGCAGCGGCAGCTCATTAAAAATGCTGAAGCCATTGGGATAGTACGCACGGACATACGCTGCGTCCATGGACAGTGAGAACTTGTAGACGGTAAACAGCGCAAGATTAAAAAGGCACACGCCGATCAGATACCGGGAGCGCCGTGCTTCCGGTTTTCCGCGCAGCAGCAAGAATATGAACAGCACCGCCGTTGCCGTAAGCAAAAGCAGAAGCAAATGCGGCCCGCGAAAGGGCGTAATAGAGAATTCGTTCATTTCACACGCCGGAACGTCTTTCCGGTTTTCTCCTCAAGGAATCGTTTGAATTCCTCCACCGTCCCGCCGGTAAGAGTACGCTTGTCCAGAGGCTGCGCATAGCGTTTCTTCATCAGAAGGATGATGTAGTCCTGCGACTCAGCCAGTGCGTCGATCAGCTCATAGTGGAACGTGGAGGTGGTGGCCGCCGTAACGACGGTATAGGAATCCTCACCGAATGCGACATGATATTCCTTTGTGCCCGCCAGCGCGTTTTTGCGGGCGATCATGCCATTGAATCGGTCCTGAAACAGCAGAACGGACAGCAGCATCACCTCTGCCAGCAGGGAAGTCACCGTTCTGACATCAAGCGCAAAAGGCTCTCCGTCAAATGGGATCAGCAGCAGAGCGTTGATGAAAAAGACGCTCCAGCCGAAGATGGCCCAAATAATGCTTCTCTTTCGCCGCAGCACCCTGCGCATCGCGCGGGCAGCTACGGTCATAGTTCGATTTGTGATTTTGCTGTGAATTTCAAAAGTCATTCATATTCTCCATCGTTGATCATTTCTGTTTTTGCAGCCTGTCTGGTTCCTTGCAGAAGTGTTCCGTCCAGAGCAGGGTATTTATAGATTATGTTATCATAACAGGAATAAAGTTTATGTTAAGTCTGCCTATTTTTTAAGGAGGCATCTCAAATTCAACACACTGCTCTCCTCATGAGAATTTTTCTGCAGCGGGATAAATGACGTCCTTTGTCCGGCTCTTATAAATTGCAGTCAGGCAGAACCGGAATACTTTTCTCCCTGAAATCGTCACGCTTACTATGTATGCAGCGCTATCGCGGTATCACGCCAGCCTTGCGTTCACCAGATGGTACCATGTCATCCCGCTTTCCTCATAGGACTGAAATTCACCGATGACGGTGATCTCCGCCCCCAGCTCCGGGTAATCGTCCGGGTAGGCGAGGTCATCCTTCAACACAAACTCCATGCCCTCGGCGCAGCAGGCCGTTGCGTCTGAAATGATGCAGGCGTAGGCTACCGGCATATCGGCAACAACACCGCTTTCATCTACCCATTGGTAAACATTGAATTGGCCGGTCATTTTTACAGTTTTTCCGTAATAGTCCTCCGGGTAGAAATAGAGCATATTGTAGACCTCGGAGTAGACCATGGTGCTGCTGAGCACCGTCAGATCCACATCCACTTTGCCGGCATAGGGTTGCGACGGCTTAGACTTCCCCGGCGTTTCCTGTTCTTTCGGCGTTGGAATGCTCTCAGCCGATGCAGACGCTTCTTCATTGGAAGAAAGCGTATCATTTCCTGCGTCCTTTTCGCGGCCTTTCCCGCAGGCGCAGAGGGAAGCCATCATGCAGACAGCCAGCAGCAGGCAAAAAAGCTGTTTCATCCCGTTCCGCCTCCCCTTGCACGGCCGATAGTCGAACAAATCAAAAACGCCAGAATATCCGCCGCCACGATGGTGGAACCCACCGGCGTCCCCGCCAGAATGGAGACCAGAATGCCCAGCACCGCGCAGCTCACTGACAGCACGGCCGAGCAGACCGTCACGGACCGGAAATTCTGAAAAAGGCGCATGGCGGACAGCGCCGGGAAGATCACCAGCGCGGAGATCAGCAGCGAGCCGACCAGATTCATCGCCAGCACGATGACCACAGCAACGATGACGGCGAGCAGCAGATTGTATAGGTCTGCCTTTGTCCCCACCGCCTTGGCAAAGTCTTCGTCAAAGGTCACGGCAAAGATCTTGTTATAATAGAGCAGAAACACCGCCACGACCACCACGGACAGTCCCGCGCACAGCCAGACCTCGCTTTTTGACAGCGTCAGGATAGAGGTAGAGCCGAACAGTGTGCTGCACACATCGCCGGAGAGGTTGGACGAGGTGGAAAAGAGGTTCATCAGAAGATATCCGATGGCCAGCGCCCCCACTGAGATCATGGCGATGGCGGCGTCGCCCTTGATCTTCGTGTTCTGCCCCGTGCGTAGCAGCAGGACGGCACAGACCACCGTGACGCCCAGCGTCAGGGGCATATCGTCCGTCAGTCCCAGCACGGCGGCAATCGCCATCGTGCCGAAGGCCACATGGGAAAGCCCGTCGCCGATGAAGGAAAACCTTTTCAGCACCAGCGTCACGCCCAGAAGCGACGAGCAGAGCGCAATCAGCACACCGACAATGAGTGCGTAGCGGACAAAGGGATAGGTCCAGTAGAACGCAATTTTTTCAAAAATCGCCGTCATTATGCCCCGCCGCCCTTCTGCCATGCCTGGGGGAACTCGTTCAGGTAAGCCGCCTTCGTGCCGAAGAACACCCTGTCCCCGATGTGCAGAATGTGGCTGGCATATTGCAGCGCCGCGCTCAGGTCATGGGAGATCATCACAACGGTGATGCCATCCTCGTAATTGAGCTTTTGAATGAGCGCATACATTTCCGCCGTCACCTTTGGGTCGAGGCCAGAGACCGGCTCGTCCAGAAACAGCATTTTTCGGGTAGCGCACAGGGCGCGGGCGAGCAACACCCGCTGCTGCTGACCGCCGGAGAGCGTCCGGTAGCAGCGCTTGGCAAGGGGCGTGATCTGCATTTTCTCCATGGCGTCCGCCGCGAGCTGTTTTTCTTCTTTGTTATAAAAAGAGCGGCTGCCGCAGCGTCCCTGACATCCTGAGAGAACGATCTCTCTCACGGATGCCGGGAAGTCCTTCTGCACCTGCGTTTGCTGCGGCAGATAGCCGATCTCATTTTTCCTCAGCCCGTCGCCCGTCAAAATTCTGCCGCTGACGGGCATCTGCAAACCGAGGATCGTTTTTATAAGGGTGCTCTTGCCGGAGCCGTTTTCTCCTACGATGCAGAGGTAGTCGCCTGCAAAGACCTCAAAATTGAGGTCTTGCAGAACGGACTTTCCATCGTAGCCGACGCAGAGATTCTGACAGGTGAGCTGAGCCATCATCTCACCCCCTTAATCCAATGCTTCTTTCAGCACGCCCAGATTCTGCTCCATGACGGAGAGATAGGTGGTGCCGTTTGCCACATCCTCAGAGGTGGTGGACTGCATGGAGTCCATGGTCAGCATCTTCTGGTTCTTCTCGGCGGTGTTTTCCACGATGGTTTCGGCAATTTTATGGTTCTTGCCCTCGATGGTCAGCACGCAGGGAAGCCCCAGCTCGTCCACCTTCTTTGCAAGGAATGAAACGGTTTCAAAGCTGGCCTCGCTCTCGGCGGAGCAGCCCGCAAAGGCGGCATAGTAGTGCAGACCGTAGTCATCCACCAAATAGCGGAAGGGGAAGCGGTCGCCGAACAGTACGGTTTTGCGCGCCGCGCCGTCCACGGCAGACTGGTACGCGCCGTCCAGCGCGGAAAGCTTTTCGATATAGGCGGAGGCATTGGCGGCGTAGGTATCCTTGTTATCGGGATCAAGCTCCTGCAAGGCATCGGCAATCGCGCCGACCAGCGTTTTGGCGTTCTTCAAAGACAGCCAGACGTGCTCGTCCTTTTCCTCCCCATGGTCATGGCCGTGGCCCTCCATGTGCTCGCAGAGTTCCTCACCGGTCATGTCAGCCGGGAAGAAGGTTGGCCACGACTTTTCCGGATCAACGATGGCGTCAAAGCTCTCGTTGCTCATCCGGATGTGGAAATGCTCGGGCGCAGCTGATTCGATCATGTGGTCGTTGAATTCGATGCAGATCGGTGCGCCGGAGGTTCTGTCTACCGCTTCAAAGCGATACATGGCCGCCTTGGTACCGGTAGACCAGTTCTGAACGTAATAACCGATATACTTGTAGTCAGAGCCGGCCTTTTTGCCGTCCTCATAGGTGAACGCAATGTGGTCGCCTTCAATGTCAATATTGGTAATGTTCGTTTTGTAGCCCTTTTGATAGTAGGTCTTATACTCATCGGCGGTCATCTCGCCTTCCTCTGCCATCGCTGCAAAGGCATCGTCCAGCGTTCCGTCCAGCGCAAAGGGGTAGGCAGACTGCCAACTGCCCGCCCAGTCGGACAGGCTTCTGTCCTGAACCTCATGATCTTCAAAGGTGGAAACCTCCTTGCTGTGGTCATGGGCGTGCTCTGCCTCCTGCATCCCCTCAACGGTCTCCTCCGTTTTTGCGGAATCACCCAGCACCTCCAGCAAGTTGATGACTTTTACATTCTTATTGTCGGCGTTTTTCAGGACGCTCTCCACCCAGCCGTCGGACTCGCCGCCCACATAGAGAAACAGGTCGCAGTCGGAAATCTTGACGATGTCATCCGCCGTGGGCTGGTAGCTGTGCAGGTCAACGCCGCTGTTCAGCAGCATGGTCAGATCGGTGCTCCCTGCCTTGTCGCCGAGAATATCCTTGACCCAGTCATATTCAGGGAAAATGGTGGTGACAACCTTTAATTTATCAGAATCAGCTTCGCCTGTCTCTGCGTCATTCTTTTTGCCGCAGCCGGCAAGCAGGCCGACCACCATGGTCAGCGCAAGAAAAATGGTAAAAATTTTCTTCATCATACAGATAAAACCTCCGAATTTTTGAAAAATAGGCGCAAAAATACAAGGGCAGCGGCAAAACCGCAAGAGCCTATCCGAAAACGGATAGACTTCGCCCTTGTAAAAGTCCTGTTTTTAATTCGAAAGCTTTACCTTGAGAGAAACGAGTGTCAGTGTGCCGATCATCTCTGTGCAGGGTAGGATCGCCTTGCACATGGTATATGTAAACGCAGCAGTGATCACTGCGGCAGCACCGGCAAGCCCCAGAGATTTCAGCAGATTCTCGCAGACACCGATCTGATGGCAGATGGCGCAGTCCTCGCCGGAGCAGTCATGACTGGCTTCGACCGCAAGATAGATCGCAGAGGACAGTATGACAACGGCCAGCACGGCCGCCAGCAGGCGCGTCATAAAGCAAAGCTTCTTTGTCATGGTCTGTCCTCCCTTCTGTCCGTTATTTTCCCTTGCAGTCCGAGCAGATCCCATAGAGGATCGTGTCGGCTGCGTCCAGCGTGAATTGCTCGCTCTGTGCCAAGTGCTTTGCAAACAGGGCGGCGTTGCTGTCGGCCATGTGAAAGGTTTTGCCGCACTTCACACAGCTCATGTGCAGCGCGCCCTTGCAGCCCTTGGCGTCAAGATACTGATAAAACGCTTCGTGCGACCCGCTTTTTGCGCTGCGGCGCACCTTTTCTTCCGCCTCCAACTGTGCAAGGTTTCGATACACGGCGCTGAGGCTGATTTGTTTCTCTGCCAGCGCGTCCGCCATCTGGCGTGCAGTCAGCAGCTCGTCTGGATGCTCCCCCAAAAAAGCAAGCAGGGCTCTTCGCTGTTTTGTGTTGTAGATTGACATCAGCCGCCCTCCAATATGCGAATCATTCGCAGATATTATAGCATCATTTTCCTCTTTGTCAATATCATCCCGCGATAGGATATTCAAAGTTTTGTGTGGGATTTTTTAATTTAAGCCCTATTTCGACCGAGCGACTTCTCCCAACTTTTCTGTGGGATTTCTGTTTTAAGCCCCGATTTCGGGTGAGCGACTTCTTCCAACTTTTGTGTGGGATTTCCTCCGAGTAAACGAATTGTATATAAAAAAGGAAGCTGGCATCCAATAGGGCACCAGCTTCTCTCCAACCCTCCGAAGATATTTTGTATAATCTTAAACTTACAGTTTGACATGAGTCATTTTTCTTCTTGATAAGGTAAGTTGACCGCGCACATGACAGGTTCATCTTCACTACGGCAAAAGAAACAAATATTCTGTAGGTCTTTGGCTACACGAATGGTTGCGTATTCGTGCAAGTGCGGCAAATACACATCTAACCGGTGCTGTTCGTACTTGAAGTGCTGCGGGTCATAGTCCCACACGAAATTTGTGTTCAAAATGGCGACTCGAACCTCTGATTGAAAATGATATTGTGGGTATTTCCAAAAGAGTTCTGCCGATGGTCTTGGCTCATCATAATAGATGTCTGTAGGCAAATGTCGAGTATAATCAACTTTATCTGCAAAAAGTTCACAGTCGTCATTTCCTTTAGTATGATAATATCGGTCAGTAGTTAGGATATTCTCATTTTGCTTGATGGCTATTGGAACTTGTTCTTTCAGCTCCTCAAAAAACTTTTCCGGGCTATTTATGAATAAAAAACTGGCAGTATCTTTTTCGTAGCACATTTCATCTAAGTACCTATCAGGCAGAAAAGACACCACATGAGGAAATATAGGCATCTTGCCATCATTCATAGCAGCTACTTTCGTTGCATCGAAAGAATAGAAGCACATAGTTGGTGTCAAGAGTGTCGGAATGAAACGCAGATAGTATGTATCCGTTCTGGGGTCATATAAGGTTTCAAGGTGATTTCCCATAGGGATACCGTGTGAATCTTTAACATTCATCCGAGAGTCACCATTTTTCAGGTGGGCAAAAACACATTCTAATTGATCTCCAGTTACCTTGTCGCCTGTTTTTGAATAATCAACCCAGTTTGCAGCACATCCAAAAGATAGCGTCCTTGTATTATAGCACTGTTCAATACGTTTTGTAGAACCAAGTCGCATAAGGAGGATAGTTGAAAAATGGCTTTGTAACATAAAAGTTGGTTCTCCTTTCTCGTCCCAATGGTTATTTCAAACTCAAGAACAGCGCCGCCCGACACCGGGCGGCGTTTTCGCATATTTTATCAGTCTGTTATTGTTAGGGTGACTGATGTAGTTCCGTTATTGATTTTCCCAGCAAAATCCACCGAGCGAATGGTAGTAAAAAGCACAAATCGGAGCCAGAACGGTTCCGATTTCTACTTTTTTGTTATCTTCAAGGGCGAATGTCATTTAACTTTCTCCACAGAAGCGATTGTGCCCTCAAAGGGATCAACCTCTGATAACGCGCCGGTGTAGGTCACAGTGACGGAGTCACCCACAGCAACATCATCATATCCTTCCGGCTTTGCGGAGGAGTCGATGGAAAACTGGTAGGAAGCGCCTTGGTCATCCGTCACAACAAACATAAAGTCCTTTTTCTCGTCCAGCTTGCCGGTCAGGGTGCTTTCCTCCTGCTGCGCTCCGCTTTGAGTGCCGGCATTGGAATCTGTGTCCGTGCCGGATGTCTGGCTGCCGCAAGCGGTAGCCAGCGCCAAAATACATACAACCGTCAGCAATACAAATAATTTCTTTTTCATCATACGAATCCTTTCTGATATGCTTCTTTTAAGAGGTCTTGATAGATGTTTTTTTCAATCGTGAATTCCGGCATCCCCATAGAGCCTGCCGCAATCGCGAATTCGTCGAAGACCAACACGAGATTTCCGTTTGCGTCGAGATAGAAATTCTGCTCCGCGTCGATCCCAGCAAAATCCTCCGGGAAGTATGCGAGGGCTTGATTTGCGGACATCTGCGCTTCCACTTGCCGCAGCACCTCATTGGACAGCACTGACACATAATCGGTCCCATCGCGGAAGAGATCCCTCAGAGAGATCATTTGTCCCGTTGCTTTGTCAATGTGATAGAAGCGGCTGAAGGCATAGCTGCTGGCTTCCGTTTGTGTGGCGTCTATGCGAAGGGTAAACCATGTGTCCGTGTTGGTAAGCACCACGCTGGATACACGCAGATCCTGATAGCCATTTCCGATGCGTTCACAGTCTTTGTAAAACTGCGTCAGCAGCTCGTCGGTGTATGCGCGGACTTCCTGATTTACCGTATCAGCTGCATCGCTGCCGGATAACTCCGGTACGGAGATATCCATAGAACTATGTCCATCATTGTAGGCGTAACTCCGGAAGGTGACCACTTTCACCAACGCCCCCAGCCCAGGGATCTCCGCCATCGCTGCCGCAGCTGAGGGGGATACGTTTGGAATTGTGATGAACAGCGCAAGCGCTGCTGCGGCCCATGTTTCCCAGTGGCGTCGCTGACGCCGTCGGGAATTTTCGTCCAGAGCCGCGCAGGTTTGGAACACCCGCCCGGCATAATCCTCCGGGAGTGGAAATGATTCCTCAGCGGCACGCTGGTGGAGCAACTCGTCAAATTGATCCATAGACCCCTCCTTGTTCATCGGCCAGCAAAAGGCGCAGCTGCTTTCTGCTGCGGGACAATCTGGTTTTTACTGCTACATCGCTGATCCCTAAAGTGCGGCTGATCTCCCGAATGGAAAATCCGTCGTAATAGAACAGTGTTACCACGGAGCGCATTTCCGGGTTTAGTGATAGCACCGCTTCCCATAGGGACAGCCGCTCAGTCGGATCCGGATCGTCTGCAGGCAGAAAGTTCTGTACTTCAGACAGATCAGTGATTGGCCGGTACTTCCGGCATAGGTCATAGCAGTTGTTAACTACGATCCGCAGGATCCACGATTTGAATTTTGCAGGGTCCCGCAGGGTATCCAGCTTCGTAAAGGCAGTACAAATGGCACTCTGTACCGCATCCTCTGCGTCTTCGTCGGTTGACACGATTGCCCGGGCGGTTCGGAACATGGCCGTCTGATTCTGCAGCACCAGACGGGTGAAGTCATCTTTATCTAATCTTTTTACCACACTGGATGGCCTCCTATCAAGCCCCTTGCTTTCCGGTCATCTATATAGACGCTTTGAGCACGAAAAAGGTGGCAGCATTTGAATTTTTTTCTTTGGCTGGAGTGGTTGATCCGTTTTGGGGCGCTGGCCCCTTTTTTTATTGTGTTTGGCAGAGTACAGGGCAGATTGCCCGATGAATGAAATCTGCTGTGATTCCGATATTTTTACCATATACCAGAATGAGACCGGTTTTGTCAAGAGGAGTAACCTCTATGCATCAACTCAAACCTTTCCCTCGTAAGTGCTCAATAACCACCCGCATTTCCAAGGTTGCGTAAGTGTGAGAAAATGATATGCAGTCAACAAAGACTGCGTGTAAGTTTTCGAATGCGAAGGGAGTACGTGCAAGAAACGGAAGATGTGTTGGCGATCCGGGATGAGTATCGTCTGCAGGAGTGGAGCCAGATCATCCAGGCGGGGC
>ERZ773175.1452-NODE-1452-length-12990-cov-3.258910_pt1 | contig 12990 bp, 7 predicted proteins | sample MGYA00581004_ERZ773175 | MGnify/ENA primary metagenome ERZ773175 (study PRJEB29015, sample SAMEA2737834) | human gut metagenome | biome: human gut; feature: human-associated habitat; material: faeces | place: China | collected 2012 ...
GGGCGGCCTCGCGCCCGTCGGGCGCGACGATGCGGTGCTCGATGCGCACCCGGGCGGTTTCCGGACCGTCGTTGGCCACCAGCGTCCGCACCTCGACCGTGGCCCGTTCAGCCGTGACTTCGGGGGTCGAGAGGTAGACGCCCGGCGATGCGAAGTCGGTCGGCGCCACGTGCACCTTGTCGGTCATCAGCAGGCTCACGTCGCGGTAGATGCCGCCGAAGAAGGTGAAGTCGGCGGACAGGGGCGGAATGTCGGGATCGTGGGCGTTGTCCACCTCTGCGGCGAAGAGGTTTTCGCCGCCCGGGACGATGTATTTCGTGATGTCGAACACGAAGCGCGTGTAGCCGCCCGTGTGCTTCCCGGCGTAATGGCCGTTGACGTAGAGCCGCACCACCTGGTTGGCCCCCTCGAAGCAGAGGTAGACCTGCTTCGAGGCGGCGTCGGCCGGCAGGACGATTCGCTTGCGGTACCATGCCGGGCCGCGGTAGAAGCCCGGAACGTCGTCGACGGCGTCCTCGGCGTTCCACGTGTGGGGGATGTTCACCACCTCCCATGCCGAGTCGTCGGCCGCGGGCAGGAAGGCGTTGTAGGGCGAGCTTTTCGTGAAACGCCAGGCGTCGTTGACCGTGTATTTGACCCGTGCCGCGGCCGAAGCGGCGGCCAGGAGCAGCGTCAGGCAGAGAATGATTCGGATGTGTTTCATCGGTTTTCGGTTGATTGGAATTTGCATTCGAGGGGTTCGCCCGTATAGCGGACGGTCTGTTCCGCGGGTTCGGTCCCGGGGCGGAAGACCCGGATGCGGAGCGTCTGCTCCTGTGCCATGCCGGGGTAGGAGCCTTCGCGTGCGGAGATGTGCAGCGAGGCGTCCGCCTCGGACCAGCCGAGGGTGCAGCGGGCGTATTCGCCCTGTTCGTAGCCGTAGCCGTCCCCGGCGTCGTCGTAGAGCGTGAAGCGGGCGTCGGCCCCGGTATAGATGCGGATTTCGAGTTCACGGTCGGGACCGGCCATGACCGACTCCTTCACCGCGCCCATCGGCACGATCGAGCCGCCCCGGGCGTAGACCGGGAGTTCCGTGAGGCCGCACGCCTTGGTGACGTACTCCCCGCCACGGAACGCCCCGCCCGTGAAGAAGTCGTACCACCATGCGCCCGCGTGGTGCGGCAGCAGCGTTGCGACCGGCTGGGTCCGGGCTCCGGCGGGCATCGGTTCGAAGACGGGACGCACGAGCAGCGCGGGGCCGAACAGGTACATGTCGTCGGTCGCGGCTACCGCCCGGTCCTCCGGGAAGGCCATGCCTGCGGCCGCGATGAACGAACTGCCGTTCGCCGCAACGTCGTAGGCCGTGGAGTAGACGTAGGGCGTCAGGCGGTAGCGCAGGTCGATGTATTTTGTCTGGTTGCGGTACCAGACGCTCCGCTCGTCGCCGAACTGCCACACCTCGCGCGGAACGTTGGTCCCGTGGGCGCGGAAGATCGGCAGGAAGGCCCCGAACTGAAACCACCGGGCGTAGAGTTCCTTATAGGCCGGATCGGCCAGTCCGCGGGGGTAGATGCCGCCGTTGTCGGTGACGTAGAATCCGCCCGTGTCGAAGGTCCAGTAGGGGAATCCCGACGCCGCGAGGTTGACGCCTGCGGCCAGCTGGCGTTTCATCGTCTCCCACGAGGCGATGATGTCGCCTGACCAGACAGCCGTTCCGTAACGCTGCTGCCCGGCGAATGCCGAGCGGGTGAAGAGCAGCGGACGGCGTTCGGGAGCCGCCGCGCGCAGGCGGCCGTAGAGGTCGCCCGTCCACACCAGCGAATAGGTGTTCAGATAGCGGTGGAAAGCCCCCAGATGGGTTTTTCCGGCCGATTTGGTCCGGGCCTCCTGCTTGCGCTGGGTGAATCCCTCGCGGAACGAGGGTTCGGTGGCGTCCATCCACCAGCCGTCGACGCCGGTGTCGAACAGCCCCGTGCGGAAATGGTTCCAGACGATGTCGCGCGCCGCCGGATCGTAGGCGTCGAAGACCTTGTAACCGGCCCACGTCCGTTCGTCGAACAAGGCTCCGGCGGCCTCCAGGTCGCGGTATACGGCCGTCTCGGGACCGAATCCCGGCCACACCGACACCAGCAGCCGCACGCCGTACTCTTCGTGCAGGCGGGCAATGGCGGCCCCGGGGTTCGGGAAACGCACCGAATCCCAAAGGAGGGCGTTCCACCGGGGTTTTTCGCCCCAGTACTCCCAGTCCTGCACGATGACGTCGATCGGGATGTGCCGGCGGCGGTATTCGCTGACCACGCCGGTCAGCTCGTCGAATGTCTTGTAGCGTTCGCGCGACTGCCAGAATCCGAAGGCCCATTTCGGAAGCATCGACGCCGCGTCGGTCAGCGCCCGGTAGCCGCGCACGCATCCGGCGGGATCGCCTCCGTAGACGAACCAGTAATCGACGGCGTCGCCCACTTCCGACGTAAATTCGAAAGCGTCGCCTCCGTCGCGGAACTCCGAGGCCGAATAGTTGTCCCACAGCAGGCCGAAGCCGCGCGTGGAGACCAGGTAGGGGTTGACGATGTCCTTGTTGGCCTGCAACAGCAGAACCGTGTCGCGTTTGTAGTTCAGGGCGCCCGTCTGATACTGGCCCAGCCCGTACAGCGCCTCGTCGTCGGTCCCGGCGAACCGCTGGGTCACGGCATAGCACGCCTCGCCGCCCACGGTGTCGGGACGGAGCGAGCGGGCGGTCTCCTCGAGCAGCAGGGCGCCCGTGCGGGCGTCGCGGAACGAAAAGAGGCCGCGTGCGCGGTCGAACTCCACCCGGAGCTGCGGCGTGCGGAAGGCATAGCGGTATTCGGTGGACTCACGGCGAATCTCGACGGGAGCCGCAGGCAGCGAATCCACGACCAGCCGCCGCGTCACGAGGGGCGAACCGGCCGGTCGGGCGAGGATGCGCACGGTGTTTTCCGTGCGGAACTCGACGCGGTAGGCCATGCCCGCCTCGTCGAACGTGAAGGCATTGCCGTCTTGCGAGGGGCCGCCGCAGGCTGTGCAGGCGGCGGCCAACAGCAGGGTGGTGAGCAGGCGCATCATCGGCTGAGGGTGTAATGGAAGCTGACGTCGCGCAGCTTCAGTTTGCCTTTGAACATCAGTGTAAAGCCCGGCGTCGTGGCGTAAAGCACGTTTTCGGGGACCAGTTCGACCCGTACCCGTTTCCATGTACCCGTGCCGTCGGTTTTGAATTTGGCGACGGTGGCGAAAATATTCTTGGGCTGACGCTCGGTGCGCGAGTAGATGAAGACGAAACCGCCCGTCGGGGCGTCGTCGAAGTATTCGAACTCCACGTAACCCGTGTGGGCGCGCGCCGCAATCAGCGAGCGGGTGGCCGTCTCGGGCAGGTAGACTTTCAACTCGGGCGAGGCGTACCGGACGCCGTGCACGGCGTCGCTGCTGAAGCGCAGTTCCGATTCCGGAATGTCGAGCGTACTGTTTTTGAGCGTTTTTTCGAGGGTTTCCACAGCGGTTTCCGCCGCGGAGAGCCGTTCGGCGGCCTCTGAATAGCTCCCTCCGGCGATCGCGGCGGCGGCCTGGTCCAGCAGGGCGTCGGCCGCGGCCGTCTTGCGACGGGCCGAAGCGAGGTATTCGCTCCGTTTGCGCAGGTCGAAAAGCCGTGCGGGAAGCGCGATGCCCGAGGCATCTTCCGGCATCTCTTTGAACTGCGCGGCGTAATGCAGTGTCGTGCGCAGTTCGCGGTCGCCGTTCTCCACCGTGGGCTCGATCTCGTGTCCCTCGGTGTAGTCGCTCCACGAGGCGATGAACATCATGTCGAGGCTGTCGCGCGAGGCCATGCTGAACTCCCACATGCGTTCGTAGGTCCGGCCCCCGTCGCGCGGGATGTAGTAGAAATGCTGTCCTCCCCAGCCGGCGCAGCCGCGGTTGTCCATGCCCGGCATGGCGAAACCCGATTTGACGGTGTAGGCCGGGTCGGCGCTCATCCACACCGAGTCGCGGAACGGTTTCATGAATTCGATGAGGTCGTCCGGTTCGGCGTAGTGGTCCCAATAGGGGTGCGCGGCGTCCATCGGACGCACGCGGGCCGGCAGCCACGCCGTGGGGATCATCCCCAGCTCCTTCCACGACTCGATCTCGGGGCTCCAGCGAACGGGAACGTAACGGTTCGCTTCGAGCGTGCCCCACTCGGCCCAGCGGCGCAGCACGGCGGGCTGCGGCATGCCTTCGGGCAGGCGGACCTTCGATGCGGCATAGGCGTATTCCGCGGGCTTGGCGCCCGGACCGAAGAGGTAGAAAACCGGACGTCCGCCGACGGTCGGGGCCGTCGGGCCCGACAGTACGTTATCCACCAGATATTGATAGCAGCGGGCGTAATGTTCGGTCTTGGCCTCGCGGGTGTCGATTTCGGGGTGCATGCGGGTGATCCAGTCGTAATAGAGCCAGCCGTCGCACCAGTTGACGCCGATCTCGAAGCCGTATTTCGCGGCCACGGGCTGCATGGCCCTGAGCAGTTTGTCGTTCTCGTGGCCCATGAACCCCCATTCGATGAAGAATCCGTCGATCCCCGCGGCCTTGGCCGAGAGAATCTGGTATTCGATGTAGTCGGGGTCGAGATTCGACTGCATGCCCGCCTGCGGATAAGCCACGGCGGCGATGTCGTGGCGTCCCTCGGCATCCATGAAGTCGGCGTTGTAGCAGAGCGTTTTCCGGCCGGTTTTCGACTTGGCGGTTTCGGCGTGCATCTCCCAGCGGCCCAGTTTGCCGTCGTGGGCGCGCGTGTAGCGCACGCCGTGATAGTCGGCGTAGATTTTCTTGCCGTTTTGCGCCGGGGCTGCCGCCGGAAGCAGGAGCAGCGCCGCTGCGGCGAGTGAAATGCGTAACGGGGTCATCGTTTCAATCGGTTTGGTTTATCAAAGAACGGAAACCCCTCCGGAGAATTGCTCCGGAGGAATTTCCGATTCTGAAAATTCGCTTACTCCTTGGGGAGTTTGACCGCGAAGGTGAATACGCGGGCGTTGGCGTTGTTTCCGATCTTCTCTCCAGCTGAAATGAGTTTTATTAAACCGATTCTGCCGTTTCCGGCCGAGGATTCCGAACCCGTCTTGAAAGCGATCGTGGCGCCGATTACTTCGTCCTTACCTTTGATGCTGGAGGATTGAATGGTTCCGGCATCGATGCCTGCTATATCTGCGGCTGTAGCGCTATCGAAATCGATATTTACTTTTGTGAACCGCGTGTTGTTGAACAGATCGAAATCAGACAACGACTTGTCTCCGTTGGGATTTTTGTACAGAGGGTTTTTCGCATCACCATTTTCCATTGAGTAGATACGTATGGTTGCCGTAGCGTTGTTTATCATATAGCAAACCTTGATATCCACATGTGATTGTAGGGACGTGTCGTCGAAGCATTCCTGTACGGTATAGGTTTTCAGGTCGCCCAGTGAGAGCAATCGTTTCGCTTCGCTCGAATTGTCCGCCAATTCCGTTGTGCCGACTAAAATCTCCTCGACGTAGTACATGTTGACGCAGGCCTTGGTCGATGCCGTGGTCGTGCGGCCCACGTTGTCCGTGACGATCACTTTGACACCCGACGTGGAGTTGGTGAAGATCATCTTCTCGGCATAGTTCAGTTCATTGAGTTTCTCGTAGGTCGTGGTCTTCACCGAGGTTTCGGTCTTGCCCTCCATGCGGAACAATTCGACCTTCACCACGCCCGCCTGCGATTCGATGCTGATATTCACTGCTTTCTCCTCGTCCTTATCGGCGAAGATCGTTCCGTCGGCAAACGTGACGGTCGGAGGCGGAACGGTCTTGTACTGAACCTGCATCGTTTCGATGCGCACCTGCCCGTAGTTGTCGACGGCCTTGACTTTGAAACCTTTGTCGAATTCGTCGAACTCGATCATTTCGTCGAAGGTCCACGATTTCTGCTGGTCCTCGTCGGTGAACGTCAGACTCGTATAGAGCTCCTGACCGGAGGTCTTCACGCGGGTGATCTCTATCGACTGCAACAGCGCCGAGGTGTTCACTTCGATGTGTGTGCGGGGCTTTTCGCCGCCGACGGTCTCGTCATACGACCATTTTGCAGGCGTGAAGACGATCGAGGGGGCTTCCACGACGTCGACGATCGAGATCGGCATCTTCGCCTCGGCCTTGCGGCCGAGCAGGTCGACGGCCTCGATCACGGCCTCGGTGTAGTTCGGCTCGTAGTTGATGTCCTCCGCGAGGCTGTAACTCTTGGCGTTGAAGAACTCGGTGACGGTGGTCACGGGAACCGTCTCCCCGTCCGAGGTGTTGATGCTGAGCGAAACGCTTTTGAGCCCTGCTTCCGATTTGACGATGGCGACGACCGGCAGGTTGTCGACCATGTTGAGGTCGGCTTCGAGCGTGTCGTATGCGTAGGTGATGGTCGGTTCGGCGGTCGAAGGATCGATTCCCTCGTCGTCGTTGCAGGCTGCGAACGACATGACGGCGAAAATCCCGGCCAATAGGATGAATAGTCTCTTGTTCATGGTTTTCGGTGTTTTAAAGTTCGTCATGTCCTATTTCTTGTAGTAGCAGTAGGAGTCGAAGACGTGGATCACGCCGTTGGTCGGCATGATGTTGCAGCTCACGGACTTGCGCATGGGCGAATTGCCGTTCGTGCCCGTGTCGTTCACGATGATCGCTCCGGCGTCGGCCATCCAGGGGTTCTTGCGCGTGAGCATGGTCATCAGACCCTCCTCGCCGCGGCGAAGCGTCAGCACGAAGATCGCCTCGACGGGAAGTTCCCCGTAGCCGCTGTAAAAACCGTCGACGATGTGGTAACTCAGCAGGTTTTGTACATCCTCCTTCGGGCAGTCGGTGATTTTCGACTTGTCGGGATAGGTGCTCACGAACGCTTTGACGGCCGTGTTCGTCAGCGCCAGGAACGTGTATTCGTGGCCGGTCTGGGTGTAGTACTCCTTCATGCCGGCGTATTCGATGGCCGCCATGAACTCGCTGAAAATGTCCGGACGGGTTTCGAAATACTCCCACGCCGTCATCGGGATGTGGGGGTCGAGCACCGAATGGTCGTAGTCGGCGTCGGTCTGCAGTTTCATGTCGCCGCAGGCTGCGGTCAGCGCGACCGTCAGAAGCAACGACAATTTCTTAATGATATGTTTCATGGTACAGGTCGTTTTAGCAATTATTTATTCGTTGCATAGTAGCTGTTCTGCACCAGTTTTTTGTTCTGGTCCAGGTGGGAAAAATGGATCGGGAAGAGTTCGTTGCCGTCCTCCTGGCAGCCGTTGATCGGGCCCATGACGCTCTTCCAGCGTCCCGTGCGCACGAGGTCGAACCACCGGCGGCCTTCGCCGACCAGTTCGCGCTGGCGCTCGTCGAGGATGAAGTCCACGAGTTCCTCCTCGTCGGCGAAATCTGCGGCCGAAGGGGTTTCGAGACCGGCGCGCGTGCGGATCGGCTTCACCAGGTCGAGGGCCTCTTCCCACTTGCTCTGGCGGGCCTGTGCCTCGGCCTGCAGCAGGATCATGTCCGAATAGCGGTAGATGGGGTAGCCCACTTCGCAGGTCTTATTGAGCGTCGACGAAATGTCGCCCGAGATGTATTTGCGCATCTCCCAGCCCGACTGGTAGTTCTTCGTCACCAGCGGGAAGCGCAGGTCTTTCTCCTGGTCGTATTTGGCCAGCAGCGTCGGCGACATCACGGCGGCGCGGTTGCCCGAACCCGTGAACCACTGGTACATGTAGCTGTAACCGTTGGCGCCCACCTCGTCCATATTGAAATGCACGACGAAAATGAACTCCTTGGTGCTGTATTCGTCGTTTTCGGGCGTGTTGTCGCTGGCCTTGTTGTTCAGCTCCTCGGCGAACATCTTCTTCCAAGTGCTGATGTCGGTTTCGAGAGCCATGAACGACGCGTCGTTCTTCATCTTCTCGATGGTCTGGTCGGCCAGGCTGTACTCTTTGAGCCACATGTAGGTGTCGGCCATAATCGCCCAGGCACCGTAAACCGAGATGCGCTTGCGCTCCTTGTTCTTCGTGCGGTCGATCAGCGACTCGGCTTTTTTGGCGTCTTCGAGAACCACTTCGCGGAGGATGTAGTCAATATTGGGACGTTCGCGGTAGATATCCGGACTGTACTCCTCGTTGGGTTCGGTGAACAGGGGCACGTCGCCCCAGACCCGCACGGCGTAGAGATAGGCCAGCGCACGCATGCCGTAAGCCTGTCCCAGCAGGTCGTTGCGATCCGATACCGACGGCATGTCGACGCCCGGGAGGTATTTGATGCAGAGGTTGGCCTGGTTGATGACCTTATAGATTGCGGTCCACTTTGTGCAGTGAGGTCGGTGGTCAGCTGGTTGTCGATGACGCGCTGTTGGTCGGCGGCTGTCGATGCGCCCGACAGGAAGTCGTCCGAACGGAATTCGCCCCAGTAGAAATAGTTTTCGCGCATGGCCGAGCGGAAGAATCCGTAGATCTGGCTCACGCCGGCCTTGGCTTCGCGCGAAGAGGTCCACATCTGGTCGGCGGGGAGTTCGCTTACGGGCTGTTCGTCGAGGAACGACTCGCACGAGCTGAACCCCGAGGCCAGCAGGACGGCTGCAAGTATGTATTTGATCTTTTTCATTGTTGTAAGCCTTTAAAATTTAACGTTTATACCTGCGCCGAATTCGCGTTTCATGGGGTAGCGGTAGGTATCGCGGCCGATTTGCAGCGGATTCGACGACGAGAATTCGGGGTCGTAGCCGCTGTAAGAGGTCCACGTCATCAGGTTGTTGCCGAAGATGTAGACTTGCAGCGCTTTGATGCGCAGCGATTTGAGCCAGCGCTCCGGCAGGTCGTAGGACAGACGCACGTTCGACAGGCGGATGTAGTCGGCGTCCTCGACGTAGAACGAGTTGGCGTAACGCGCATTGTTGTACTCGTCGTTGTAGGGGCGCGGGTAGAGCGCCTGGTCGCCCTGGTGTATCCACATGTTGTTGATTACGTGGGGCGAAGGGGTCGTCGAGGTGTATTTGAACATGTTGCGCTGGTGCTCGGCGTAGTTGTAGATCTGTCCGCCGAACGAGTAGTAGAACGACACGAAGAGACCGAAATTCTTGTAGGTGAAGTTCGTGCTCAGACCGCCGGTATAGGTCGGCAGTGCGTTGCCGATGATCATGCGGTCGCTCTCGTCGATCACGCCGTCGCGCGAACCTTCGGCCTCCTCCCAGTTGACGTCGCCGCCGCGGAAGGGCTTGCCGTTGGGCAGTTTCTTCTGCACATAGCTGCCGTTGTAAACCTGTCCGTTGAGCGTGTAGTGGCTGAACGAGCCGTTTTCGAAGACCGGCGTGAGCTGCTGCCACGTGTCGGGCGTGAAGGCGTTCGATTCGTCGTAGGCGAAGATGTTGTTCTGCTTGTAGCCGTAGAAATCGCCGATCGAACCGCCCTCGGCAATCCACCAGAGGTCGTTTTCCAGATAGGGTTCGCCCTCGGCGAGTTTCTCGATGGTGTTCCAGTTGCGCGAGATGTTGAACGAGGCGTTCCAGCGGAAATCCTTCGTGCGGATGAGGTCGCCGGCGATCGTGAACTCGAAACCGCGGTTGCTGACCTCGCCGACGTTCGTGCGCATGGTCGAGAATCCGGACTCCTTCGGGAGCTCGCGGTTGGCCAGCAGGCCGTCGGTGTATTTGTCATAGTAGTCGGCCGTGATGGTCAGGCGGCTGTTGAAGAAGCTCAGGTCGAGACCCACGTCCACCTGGCGGGTCTCCTCCCAGCGCAGGTTGTCCACGGCGAGGCGTGCGGGATAGACGCCGCCCACGCCGTCGTAGATGTCACCCGTGGCGTAGGAATAGAGGTAGTCGTAGTTGCCGATCTGCTCGTTGCCGGTGATACCCCAGCTGATGCGGATCTTGGCGTCGTCGAGCGCGCGACGCGAGAAATTCATGAAATTTTCGTCCGAGAGGCGCCAGGCGGCCGATACCGAGGGGAAGTTGCCCCAGCGGTTTTCTTTCGAGAAGCGCGACGAACCGTCGCGGCGGAAGGTCGCCTGGATCAGGTATTTCGATTTGAAGTCGTAGGTCACGCGGGCGAAAAGCGATGCCATCGAGTGATTCGACTGCCAGGTGCCGGTGTCGCTCAGGGTGAGGTTGGCGGCGAAGGCGTTCATCGTGGGGATGAAGTCCGTCGAGGAGTTGATACCCGACAGGACGGTCTGGTCGGTGCGCCACTGCTGCTCGCTGAAACCCACGAGGGCCGAGAAGTTGTGGTTGCCCCACTTGTTCTTATAGGTAAGGACGTTCTCGTTGAGCCAGTTCCAGTTGAGGTTGTCGGCGGCGTAACCGCTGTTGCTCTTCTGCCACTCGTCGGTGATCATGCTCGGGTAGACGCGCTGGCGCTTGTTGAGGTAGAGATTGGCATTGATGCTGGTCTGGAACGTCAGCCCCTTGGCGAGCTTCAGTTCGAAGCCCTGGTAGAGATTGCCCTGATAGTACTCCGTGCGGTCGGTCGTGTATTTCACCTGTGCCAGCGGGCTCTTCTGGCCCTGGAATACGCCGGCCAGCGTGCCGTCGGGATAGTAGAGGTTGAAATAGGGACGGCGTGAGAGCATCGCGGTCATCAGCTGGCCCTCGTTGATGCCGTTCTTCTGGGAGTAGCCCAGCGAAACGCGGCTGTGAAGCGTCAGCCAGTTGTTGGCCGTGTAGTCGGCGTTGATACGGGCCGTCAGACGTTGGAAATTCGTGTTGGGAACGATACCGCGTTCGTTGTAGTAGCCCGTCGATCCGAAGTACTTCATCTTCTTCGTGCCGCCGGCGACGCTCAGGTCCACCTGGTCTTTCTGGGCCCACTGGAAGAGCAGGTCTTGGTAGTCGTTGTCGACGTTGAACGCTGCGTTCAGCGAGTCGTTGATCAGTTGGTTGCTGGCGTTGTCGACATAACCCGTCGCATTGTCCTTATGATAGGTGTCGCGCAGGATGTCGAACTTGCGGCGGTCGGCGCGCGTGGCCTGTGCGAGTTTGTGGGAGAGTTTGCCCCAGGTGTGGAGGTATTTCACGTCGATGCGCGGAGCTCCCTCCTGACCGCCCTTGGTCGTGATGAGGATGACGCCGTTGGCCGAACGCGAACCGTACATGGCGGCCGATGCGGCGTCTTTGAGGATCTCGATCGAGGTGATGTCGCCGGGATTGATGCCGTCGATGTCCTCCATCGGGATTCCGTCTACCACGTAGAGCGGTTTCACGCCTTCGGCCGAGAAGGTCGAGATACCGCGGATATTGATCTGCGAGGCTTCGCCCGGCTGTCCCGAACCTGCCGAGATCTGTACGCCGGCGACCTGTCCCTGCAACGCCTCGAAGACGTTCGAGGGGGCGCGGCGTTCGATGGACTCCGACGAAATGGAGGTGATGGCGCCCGTCACGTCGCGTTTGCGCATCGTGCCGTAGGCGACGACCATCACTTCGTCGATCTTCTGGGCGTCGGAGTCGAGCGAAACTTCCAGAAAATCGGCATTCGCGGTGAGCGTTTTGGTCACATATCCGATGAAGGATATCTGAATGGACGCCCCGCGTTTCGAGAGCGAAAGCGAGAATTTGCCGTCTGCACCGGTCACCGTACCGTTCGACGTGCCCGGCTCGACTACGGTCGCGCCGACGAGGGGCTGGCCGTCACCTTTGACTGTGCCTGAAAGGGTGAATTTCCCCCCCCCGTCTTTCTGGGCGACGCTAAGTCCCGGTTGCAGCAGCGTTACCGCCAGCAGGACGGCACACAGCCAATGAACTTTCGTCAATAGTTTCTTCATGATTGTAATTAGTTAGTTGGTTTTATGTGGTGAATGATTGTGGCGTGTCGGTCGCATCCGTTCGCTCCGGGGGAACGGGTCCAAGGCAAAGTTATATAATTTTTTTGTTGGAAAATGCCGTGTGTGTGCGTGCACACACGGCTTCGGACCCATAACACCGGACATCGTCCGATACGCGGGAAAACTTCTGAAATGTTTTTAAAGGCCCCTGATACCGTATTTTTGGTGCTAAGGGTGCGGCGTATCTCCGCTTTCCGGCGGACGGCTGTTTGGGGTATTTTTTACGCTAACTATTTTTCGGGGCTTCTCTTCCGGCGGGCTGTCCGTACGGAGATGTTTTCAGCGGCTCGGGATTTCGTAAAGCCGTTCCATGCCGGTGTTCCGGCGCACGCGGCCGTCGTGCACGCCGGGCGGGCTTCTGTCCGGCCCGGTCCCGGCCGATTTATTCTCCGCCGGGGTTGTACGAAAAGAGACCATCGAATTTCGATGGTCTCTTTTTTGGTGGAGAATACCAGGGTCGAACTGGTGACCTCTTGCATGCCATGCAAGCGCTCTAGCCAACTGAGCTAATCCCCCATTGCGGGTACAAAGATAATCGGATTTTTTTATTCTGCAAAATCCGAAGCAAAAAAAGAGACGCTGAAAAATCATTTTCAGCGTCCCGAAGCGTTTCGGCGGTCTAAAAACGGGTTATTCCACCTCCCACGTGGCGCCCGAACGAAGCAGGTCGTCCACGCAGCGGATCTTGCTCGCGGCCTTCACCTCTTCGACCTGACGCTCCACTGCGAGATCGTAGACCGTGTCGTCCTCGACCTCGCGGATGACGCCCAGCGCTACCGGATAGTCGGGGTATTTCATGGCCGCCAGCATCGAATGCAGCGTCGTGTCGCGCTCGTGGGCGTCGTGCGTCAGCACGTCGTCCAGCGTATAGCCGTCCCGGCCTACGGTAACCACTTTGAGCTTCATGTTCTCGAACACGAGTCCTTTCTCCCGGTTGGCGCCGAAGAGCATCTTCTCGCCGTGGCGCAGCGTCACCGTGCGCTCGGCGCGCGTGGCTTTGTCGGCGGCAAAGTCGTAGTGGGTCTTGTCGTTGAAGATCACGCAGTTCTGCAATGCCTCGATCACCGACATACCCTTGTGCTTGGCGGCGGCGATCATGCACTCTTTCGAAAGCTGAACCTCCATGTCGATCGTGCGGGCGAAGAACGTGCCTTTGGCGCCGATCACCAGTTCGCCGGGGTTGAACGGC
>ERZ773175.1467-NODE-1467-length-12938-cov-2.855857_pt1 | contig 12938 bp, 12 predicted proteins | sample MGYA00581004_ERZ773175 | MGnify/ENA primary metagenome ERZ773175 (study PRJEB29015, sample SAMEA2737834) | human gut metagenome | biome: human gut; feature: human-associated habitat; material: faeces | place: China | collected 2012 ...
TATGAAACGTTGATGAAATATAATTTTTTATTTTTCCAAACTATGGTATAATAATATAATCATTATGCTTAAAATTGTTCTTACACGATTAGTATATGTTCTATTAGTATATGAGTAAGCACAGTAAGTGTACGGACACTTACGAAAAAATTGATGAAGCAGCCCTCTGGGATATGCTTCTTTTTTCAAATAAAAAGACGATAGTTTTTCTATCGCCTTTGATAACCTATTTATGAAATTTTTAACTTTACTGTCTGTAATTTATAATACTATTTTCTTCCATTTTCTAATTTTGTTCCTGAAAGTTTTAAAAGGAGCTACAGTATTCACATGAATAAACTTATAAACTTCCCACACTGCTGTTTTAGTCGCATCATCAGCCCATTTTCTCATATGTGGTTTAAATAATTCTTCATCACTTAATGAATCAATCCAAGCTAATCCAGCTTAATTTCAACATCTATATGCTTATCGACATCAAGTTTGGACAATAACACTACCGTCTCCACATGGTCACAAAAAGGGAACATATCAAATGGTCTGCACTCCAAAACCTTATAACCACCTTTCATAAGCATATCAACATCCCTTTTCTGAGTATCTGGATTGCACGATACATACACAACTCTTTCTGGCTTAATCTTAAGTACCGACTCAAGAAATTCCTGACTGCTGCCACTTCTTGGAGGATCCATTATAACAACATCAGCCCTCTTATGTGTGGCATATTCAACAAGAAACTTTCCAGCATCATCATTCACAAATCTAATATTCTTTATATTGTTAATCTTAGCGTTGACCTCTGCATCTTTTACCGCATCTGCATTTAACTCAACCCCTATAACCTGTCCTGCCTTGGCAGAAGCTGCTATTCCTATTGTTCCTATTCCACAATAAGCGTCAATAACTGTATCCTTCTTAGTTATTCCAGCCATATTTATCGCCGCCTTGTATAACTTTTCTGTCTGCTGGTGGTTAATCTGATAGAAAGATGATGGGCTTATTCTAAATCTGTAACCACATAACACATCTTCAATATATCCCTTGCCTGTAAGCACTATATTTCTTGGTCCTAACACCATACTTGTATTGTATTTATTAACATTCTGTACGATTGTATTAATCTCTGGGTGCTTCTCTTTTAATGCTTTAAGAAAATGTGTCTTAGACGGAAATGCAACATCAGCCGTCACAATAACAAGCATAATCTCCTTAGTTGAAAAGCCTTTTCTTAAAAGAATATGCCTTATAAAACCAGTTCCCTTATCTTCATTATATGGCTTGTATTTAAACGACTTAAATAAATCTCTTAATGTAGCTATAATGCTGCTGCACTGTGAATCTTCAAGCAGGCAGTCAGATACAGGTACTATATTGTGGCTGTTCTCTTCATATGTTCCCGTTATAATATTGCCATTCTTATCTTCCCCGACAACAGCGTGAACCTTGTTACGGTAATGCACTGGTCTGTACATTCCTGTTATCTTATCTACTGGACAGATGTCTTTAAAAAGTTTGTCTACATATCCCTGCTTTATCTTTAATTCATTATCGTATTTCATTCCTGCATAGGCACAGCTCCCACATTTTTCTGCACTTTCACAGTTAATTACACGCTTCTTCTCATCATATATATTACTTCCCATAACTTTTATGTTACCTCCCAACATCAAAAGGCTGTCACATATAAAATGCAACAGCCTGTAAATTCTATTATTAATATTACAAATGACAATATTATGCAGTAATCATTATATCAGCAAATATCCATGCATAAAATCAAAATCTGAAATTACATAATTTCACTGTCATCGCCATTGCTGACAATCTTAACCTTGCCTTCATATAACTCTTCTACAGCTATTGAAAGTGGCTTCATATTCTCTGCATTATCGATAAGAGGTGTTCCTATCTGAAGCTTTCTCGCCTCATCTGGTGTTGTAAGCGGCTTTGGCTCATTCTTCTTATCCTTATTATCCTTTTCCTTTTCCTTTGGAGCGTTCTCAGCCTCAATACGAGCCTTTCTAACCTTCTCCTCTATTGTTCTTGCATCAATAATCTCTTTAGCTCTTGCGGCAGTAGCCTTAACAATTGAATAACGGCTCTGTACGATTGGCTGTTCGCCGTCCTCTACCTCACTATTAACAACTGCCATTAATTCTGAATATGATGGATGTAACATTATTATTCTCCTTTCTCATAAGCTTTAAGCTCTTCTTTAATATTATTAATTAAACTCATATTGTTAACTGCTTTTCTCTTCTCACTGTTAACTATAGAATGAATTGCCTCAACACAATCATCCACTTTATCATTGATAACTATATAGTTATAATTCTCTACGCCCTTAGCCTCATCACTGGCTCTTTGCAGTCTTGCCTTTATTGTGGCTTCATCTTCTGTTCCACGTCCTACAAGTCTTCTCTCTAATTCTTCTGCACTTGGTGGCATAATGAATAAAAGAACTGCATCTGGATACATCTTCTTAATATTAAGTGCACCCTGAATCTCGATTTCAAGTATCACATTCTTACCTGCTTCAAGCTGTTCCTCGACATATGCCTTAGGTGTTCCATAATAGTTGCTGACATACTTTGCATACTCAATCAATTCAGAATTATCAATCATACTCTCAAATTCTTCTGTTGATTTAAAGAAATACTCTCTTCCATTCTGTTCACCTTCTCTTGGTGAGCGGGTTGTCGCTGAGATAGATAGAGCATAATCATTATGAAGCTCTAATAATCTCTTAACTACAGTTCCCTTTCCAGCTCCTGAGAAACCTGAAATTACAAGTAATAAACCTTTCTCTTTCATCTCTATTCTCCAATCTGTAAATACCTGTTGGCACGCACACAACATAAGTGTACAAGTTATTATACAGAAATACACCGATTCGTGCAAGCTTTTTTATTCTATATTCTGTATCTGTTCCCTTATTTTTTCTATTTCTGTCTTTAAATCTATAGCTGCATTTGATATTTCTATATTATTCGCCTTAGATAAAGTTGTATTGGCTTCCCTGTTCATCTCCTGTGCTATGAAATCCATCTTTCTTCCAATCCCTCCGTCTTCGTTAAGGCATTTTCTTGCGTGTTCAATATGACTTCTTAATCTTACTGTCTCCTCATCTACGCATACTTTATCAGCATATATAATCACCTCAGAAGCTATCCTGTTCTTATCTATATCAGCATCTGAAAGGATTTCTTCCATCTTGGCTTCTAACTTCTTCTTATAATCTTCTATTATCTGTGGATTTTTTGTTTCAATATAAGAAACAAGCTCCTCCATATGGTCTAACTTTAACAAAAGATCATTCTTTAAGTTCTCACCCTCAATAATTCTTGTATCAGCAAGCCCCTTGCAGGCTTCTTCTATTGCCTCATTAATAAAGTTCCACAATTCTTCTTCATCTTCCTGCGATTCTTCCATTGTGATAACCTCTGGGTATCTTGACAAAGCTCCAACAGTAATATCATTTCTTATATTAAAACGCTCCTCCATCTGTCTGAATATATTCATATATTCCCGTGCTATGCTTTCATTAAACTTAAGGCTTACATTGCTCTCTGAATTATCCTCGTATGTAATAAATACATCAATCTTCCCCTTGATGCATATTTCTTAATTGTATCCCTTATTCTTGCCTCAAATATATTAAGCTTTTTAGGCATCTTTATGCTGTTCTCAAGAAATCTGTGGTTCACCGACTTAATCTCTACTATTATTTTACGGTTGCCTCTCTCTATCTCGCTTCTTCCAAAGCCAGTCATACTTTTTATCATCAAAGTGTCCTCATTTCATTTATTCATTGTTGATAACATTAAAAAATATTTTAATACTAAATGTAGTTTAATACATCGCTTATTAAACCTCAACTTACATATCAAACTTTTAATTACAACTGCTAATTATATCAATTTTACTTTAACCATACAAGACAACATCTATAAAATGTGCTATCATTTATTCTAAAGTATTAATGGCGTACCAATACGCCAGAATGGAGTATTATGGCATTTGATGGAATTACAATAGCGAATATTGTACACGATTTAAACAACACAATTCTTGGTGGAAGATTATATAAGATTGCAGAGCCAGAAAATGATGAGCTTTTACTTACCATAAAGGCTAATTCTGGACAATACAGGCTTGTATTATCTGCAAATGCTTCACTTCCGCTTGCATATATGACTAAAGATAATAAGCCAAGCCCCCAGCTTGCACCTAACTTTGTTATGTTTCTTAGGAAGCACATCAATAACGGACGAATTATATCAATAACACAACCCGCTTTTGAGCGAATAATTGATATTGAAATTGAACATTTAGATGAATTAGGTGACCTCTGCCGTAAGCATTTAATCACAGAATTTATGGGCAAACACAGCAATATCATATTATGCGATGACAATAACACAATATTAGACAGTATTAAGCATGTGTCAGCACAGATAAGCTCTGTCAGAGAAGTTCTTCCAGGAAGGGAATATTTTATTCCTAATACATCTAACAAGCACAATCCGATGAATATGGATTTTAATACCTTTAATGAAAATATATTATCACAGCCTAAGACTACTGCCAAAGCCTTAAGCAGTGCTTACACCGGAATAAGCACCTGCATATCAGAGGAAGTCTGCCACAGGGCACATATTGACAGTGCCAAACCAGCCAACTGTCTGTCCAATGCTGAAAGCATAGCTCTATTTGAAGCATTCAAGGCTATTATTGATGACGTGGCAAATGGAAGTTTCAGCCCTAACATCGTATATGATAACGGTGCACCCACAGATTTTGCCGCGATTCCTCTTACTATGTATGATAAATCCGAAAGCTACACCTCAATAAGTGAATGTCTTATCGGTTATTATCACGAAAAAGAAGTAAGAACACGAATTCACCAGAAATCGACTGATATAAGAAGAATAATTACAACTCATCTTGAGCGTTCTTATAAAAAGCTTGATATTCAGGAAAAACAGTTAAAGGATACTGAAAAACGTGACAAATACAGAGTGTATGGAGAGCTAATCAACACATACGGCTACAATATCGAGTCTGGTGCAAAAAGCTTCACAGCTCTTAATTATTACACTAACGAAGAAATCTCTATTCCTTTGGACGATACATTGACACCAATTGAGAATGCGAATAAATATTTTGCACGATACAACAAATTAAAACGTACTTATGAAGCTGGTGTAAGACTTATCAAAGAGATTAAAGATGAGATTATGTATCTTGAATCAATAATAAATGCCCTTGATATTGCAACTACTGAGAATGACCTTAATAATATTAAAGAAGAACTTATCATAACCGGCTATATCAAGAAGAACAGCAAATCCAAAAGCAAGGATAACAAGAACAACAAACCTCTGCACTATATATCATCAGACGGTTTTGATATGTATGTCGGCAAGAATAATCTTCAGAATGATGAACTAACCTTTAAATTTGCTTCTAATAGTGACTGGTGGTTTCATGCCAAGCAGATGCCTGGTTCTCACGTTATAGTTAAGACTAACGGCAAGGAACTGCCCGACAGAACTTTTGAGGAAGCTGCCGCACTTGCAGCCTACTACTCTAAAGGCCGCGACCTTGATAAAGTTGAAGTCGATTATGTATTAAAGAAAGAAGTCAAAAAGCCTGCCGCTGCCAAACCGGGCTTTGTTGTATATTACACTAACTACTCTCTTATCGCCATAGCTGATATTAACGGCATTAAAGAAGTTACTGGCTGATAAAAAACTGGCTGTCTGAAAGCTTTATATGACTTTATCATATAAATGTTTTCTGGACAGCCAGCTTTTTATTTAATTAACTTAAAGTCCTTAACCCTGTAACAGCTAACACTATAACTCCTATAACATCAGCCACAGCACACAGCATATACATAACTGAAAGCGAAGCCCTGTTTAATCCTGCCACAATAAGCATAGCAAGACTTAACACAAGCAATGTGCCTGCTATTATATACATACACTTTATATTAATTCTTTCATTAACGACCAATACAATAAATATTATGCCTGTGATTAATGATACGCTCATTCTTACAAGATACCATACAAATGCAGCTTCTGTTAAATCACACAGCGTATTATCTGTTGTAAGGTATCCAAATAATGATGGCGGATTAAACGCATATATAACGGATGGAATAATAACAATAATACTAAATACAGCTATCTCAATAATCATAAGTTTATTATTATTATTTAATAATATTGCAACGCAGGTTACAATAGTAAATATAATAAGCCACGACCAGTTAAAATAGAATTTACTTCCAATATAATAGTCCTGAATATATCCGGCTACAGTCTGTATATACTCATCTGATGATAACATCACCACTCTTGAAATAACAAGATTTCTAATAACTTCAAGTATAAGAAAACCTGATAATGCAGGGAATATATATATAACAGCATTATTATATGCCATCTTATCATTATATATTTTTAGCTTTGTTATTGTACTGCTCTTAACCATTAAAAGTCCTAATACTGATAACACCATAACAAGAGTATAAGCTATTGGTATTCTGGACATTAATTGTACTGTCTGTATATTACCAATATCCGATTTATTCATATAAAAGCTATTTATAAATATATGAACACCTTTTGAACTTTCTGTTATTCTTGCAAATAACAATAACGCACCTGTTATAAATGCACTTATATTAGCAGCTATTGACAACCTTGATGCCATACTCACCTTTTTGTATACACATACCGCCGCAGTCACAAGCAGTAATATCGTTATTGGAAATATAATCTTATATATGCTCCCAAAACCAGCATAAAAATAATAATTATAAATTGATGTATCAAGCGTACCGCCATCATATACATTACTATTCATTCTGTTAAGTATATTCTGAAATGTATGCTCCCCTACAAAAAATAATAATACAGCCGCATTTATAACCATAATTAACGCAAGGCTCATAAGCCTTATAAAGGTAATTTCACTCTTTTTCATACTTATCCTCACTCTTTAACTCTCCAGAACCAGCAGTATTACTGCCGGCTCTGAAACATTTTACAATATTATGCCTGTACCTTTATAAATGACTTCTTACCCTTCTTAACAACTACTCCATCACCAGCAAAGAATTCTTTATCAAACTTTGCTGCTATATCAGATACCTTTTCACCTGCAACAGAAGCACCGCCCTGTGAGACAACTCTTCTTGCTTCTGACTTAGTAGCTGCAAGACCTGCTGCGTGAATTAACGATACAATATCAATGCTTCCATCTGTAAAGGCATCATCTTCAAGCTTAACTGCTGCCATATTAGCCGCATCACCTGATGTAAATATAGCCTTAGCTGTTTCTTCTGCCTTCTTAGCTTCTTCCTCACCATGAACCATCTTAGTAAGTTCAAATGCAAGTATTTCCTTAGCTCTATTAAGCTGTGCACCTTCCCACTTATCCATTTCATCAATCTGCTCAAGTGGTAAAAATGTAAGCATACGGATGCACTTTAATACATCTGCATCAGCTACATTTCTCCAATACTGGTAGAACTCATATGGAGAAGTCTTTTCTGGATCAAGCCATACAGCACCGCTTACTGTCTTACCCATCTTCTTACCCTCTGAATTAAGAAGAAGTGTGATCGTCATAGCTGAAGCATCCTTACCAAGCTTCCTTCTGATAAGTTCTGTACCACCAAGCATATTGCTCCACTGGTCATCTCCACCAAACTGAAGATTACAACCGTATTTCTGGTATAACATATAGAAATCGTAACTCTGCATAATCATATAGTTAAATTCAAGGAATGTAAGACCTCTCTCCATTCTCTGCTTGTAGCACTCAGCTCTTAACATATTATTAACTGAGAAGCAAGCACCGACTTCTCTTAAAAGGTCAACATAGTTAAGCTTCAAAAGCCAGTCTGCATTATTTACAAATAAAGCCTTATCATCTGAAAAATCGATGAACTTGCTCATCTGCTTCTTAAAGCACTCACAGTTATGCTCAATCTGCTCCGGTGTAAGCATTTTTCTCATATCTGTCTTACCTGATGGGTCACCAATCATACCTGTTCCGCCACCGACTAATGCGATAGGCTTATTGCCTGCCATCTGAAGTCTTTTCATAAAGCAGAGTGCCATAAAATGTCCTACATGAAGACTGTCTGCTGTTGGATCAAAACCAATATAGAATGTAGCCTTTCCATTATTAATTAAATTCTTAATTAATTCTTCATCTGTTACCTGTGCAATTAATCCTCTTGCAACTAACTCGTCATAAACTGTCATTTCTGCCATTTCTGTTCTCCTGTTCCTATTACGTTATTATTTGATAAATGATACATAACCCTGTTAATAACAAAAAAGAGCATATCTTTCATCCTTGTTAAAGGACGAAAGCATATGCTCCGTGTTACCACCTTTATTCATAAACAACTCACGCTGCCTACCTTAATGGGTCTGATGATCCTAATACTATAACGTGTATCACTACGTCGCCCCTACTAAACATTACATGCTTTTCAGTTTGCTGCTCCAGAATGTATTCAGAATAACCATCCACCACGCCTCTCATCAACCGGCTGTTTTCTGTTGCTTAATGTTATACCTACTTGTTTCCATCAATGCATTATATATAATTATGTGCTTATTAAAGCTTATACCATATACTTAGTAATTTTGCAAGTATTAATTTTACAACTCACATATATTACTCATATATTGCTTATATATTACTCACATATTTTCAGCTACATTAAGCTTCCTTTGATTGCATATATTTGTTTTCTTTATGTTTACACATATTTTTATATATAATATATACTATAATAAGTCCTATTATGCTCCCTGCCGCATCTATCAACACATCTAACACACAACCATACCGACCTGGCACGAATGTCTGGTGAAACTCATCTGTTGCTGCAAATGCTATTGCTATAACTGCTGATATAACAGGAATCCTTACACCCTTAATCCCATCAACTATAAGTGCAATCATTACAAATATTGAAAAAATTGCATATTCTGTCATATGTGCAGCTTTTCTTATTGGAAACTGCACCGCCTCTATCATACTTTCCCTGTTATTCTCATTACAATCTATAATTCCAGCCTTATCACACACTGTAAGTATAATATCCGCCGCCTTATAGCTTAGCCCTGATGACTCTTCCCCATCCTGCTTTGAAAAGCCAAATATAATCATTGCCATAACAATGGCTGGGAGCCATATCAATATCTTTTTTATGCTCATATTCAAATCCTTTAATATACACCTATGTTATTATCAAACTATTCTGCTATTTTTTTTAATATCAAGCTGCATATTCTAACCTCCTTAATTGGTTTCAAAAACTCATCTACATCACTCCCATTGCATATATATAATTACGTATATTTATTTTTCGATTATTATATCATTCAATTTTTATATTTTCAATTATGTAGTGTTCTAACCAACTTAAAACAAGCCCACAAAACCAATTTCACAAGGTTTTGTGGGCTTATATAACTATCTGAAATATCTTATACCAGCTATAATATTAGAGTGTAACAACTCTCATTGTATTAGTAAGACCTCTCTTAGCTGATGGATCAGATGTTGTAGCGATACCGGCAGATACGATAACTGTATCTCCTTCTTCTACATATCCAGCCTGCTCAGATACAACTAAAGCGTGCTCAATAATCTTATCTGTTGAAGTCTCTGTAGCTGTCTTTAATGGTCTTACTCCCCAATAAATCTGCATCTTTCTAAGAACATTATCATATGGTGAGCAGCCGATAATTTCTGCATTTGGCTTTAATTTAGATGTAAGTCTTGCTGTGAATCCTGAAATTGTTGGGCATACAATAGCCTTTGCATTAAGGTTATCAGCAGTCTGAACTGTTGCGTTACATACAGCACTTGAAATGCTTCTCTTGCTGTGAACCTTAGCGATATCTGCAGATCTTCCCTTGATATCCTGCTCTGTTCTTTCAGCAATCTTAACCATCATCTTTAATGCTTCAAGTGGATACTTACCATTAGCTGTTTCACCTGAGAGCATAACCACGTCTGTACCATCATAGATAGCGTTAGCAACGTCAGTAACCTCGGCTCTTGTAGGACGTGGATTTCTAATCATAGAATCTAACATCTGTGTAGCTGTAATAACCGGCTTATATGTTGCGTTACACTTCTTGATAATTTCCTTCTGGTAATGAGGAACATCTTCTGCTGGAATCTCTACACCCATATCACCTCTGGCAACCATAATTCCATCAGCAACTTTGATAATTTCATCAAGATTTTCAATACCCTCTGCATTCTCAATCTTAGCGATAACCGGAATATCAGCACCATGCTCCCATAAGAGCTGCTTGATTTCCTGAATACAAGCTGCATTTCTTACGAATGAAGCTGCAATAAAATCAAATCCCTGTTCAATACCAAATATAATATCATCTTTATCTTTATCTGTAATACCTGGAAGCTTAATGCTTACGTTAGGTACATTAACACCCTTCTTAGAACCAAGTTCACCACCATTGATTACTGTACATACGATATCCGTACCATCGACTACCTCTTCTACTCTAAGCTCAATAAGACCATCATCAATAAGAATAGTATTACCATTAGCTACATCTGCTGGAAGACCTGCATAAGTAATCATATCAATAGTATCATCACCTACAATATCTCTTGTTGTAAGTGTGAACTTCTGACCTTCCTTAAGTGTAACCTTCTTGTCATCCTTAAGCACACCAGTTCTGATTTCTGGTCCTTTTGTATCAAGAAGTGTAGCTATAGGCTTGTTAATCTCTTCCCTTACGCTCTTAACTAATGCAAAACGGCCTGCCTGTTCTTCATGGTCACCATGTGAGAAATTAAATCTTGCAATATCCATACCACTAAGTGCAAGCTGCTTAATAAGCTCTCTATCATTAGTGTTAGGACCCATAGTACATATAACCTTAGTCTTTTTCATTATAACCTCCAAGTAAATAAAATAAATTAAATTCAAAACAATCCAACAAATTATACTTAATAACACATAAAATAGCAATACCCATTCTGAAATTGTTATGATAATTAAGTGTTATTAATAATATATACCATCATATTACCATATATTATTGTGTTTTGCCAATATGAATATGTGTATATAAATGTTCATTACAATATTCATAATTGCCAGCACATTTTGAGCAGAATCTGAACACAAGATTTTCATCGTCTAATTCCGTTCTTCCACACACAGCACATTTGTGCTTAGGTGTTCCATTAGCAGGTCTGTATGGCTTATTAGCCCCCTGCCATGTTGTCTTTTCACTATTGGCATTATAAAATGTTTCATTAAAGCTCTGTCTGCTGCCATTATTCTTCTGTGCTTTTCCTGCTGTATGCATAGCCTTATTATAATTCTTCTGTGTAGAAGTCTTAAAAGGTCTTCTCTTAGACACTGTAATGAATATTATAAAGTTAATCATAGACACTAAAGCTGCAATCGCATTGGCATAACATCCCATTCCGCTTCCTGACAGAAGTCCTGCATTGTATAAACCTTTCCACATAGTCCAGCCAAAGTTCACTCCGCTTACTGCAATTGTTGGAACAATAAAGCCTCCAAGAATAATTATTGCAAATACTATTCCGTCAAGAAGTGCCATCCATTTAATCTTGATCGGTATTACAAAGAACAACAACACTTCCATATCCGGCTGTTCCATAGCAAAAGCCATAAATAAAGCAAGGTTAATATAATGTGTGCTCATATTAAAACTTATGCCAAATATAAGATATATTATAAGAGCCGCAATTATATTAAGTATTACTCCCGAGAAGAAATACACATTAAACTTAAATGACCCCCATATATTCTCTAACACTGTTCCTATAAGATAATAGAAATAAAGTGAAAAGAATACAAATATTATGCTTGTTGATGGTGGCTGTATAATAAATGTTACAAGCCGCCATATCTGTCCCTTAAATATATATGCAAAATCCAATGAAAGATATGTGCTGTAAACCCCAGGTGCAAACACCTCGAATACAAAACCTACAGCATATAACACAATAATATACATCATTAAATTCTGTATTGCATATTTAGAATACTTTCTTTCTAGTTTCTGAAACCAATCCATTAAACTCCTCATTTCCGCAGGAATAATTCCCACATTATTAAATTATGTATATTTAAAGCGATTTAATAATAAAAGTATAAAAACAAAACCTATGTTTGTCAATTATATAACAATAATAGTATTATTAATTTTATATAAACAGTCATATTTATGGTGTTGAATTATTCTGTTATTTCTTATATAATATGTCAGTTGTAATTTATTCGATGTGATTTTTCATTTTTCGACATTGTAATTTTGGAATACTTTAACATTTACATCAATATATACTAAAACAAGGAGGACGGCTCTGCCGTAATGAATATGAATAAATACAGATTAGGTATTGATATTGGTTCAACAACAGTAAAGATCGCAATTCTTGATGATAATAATAATATTTTATTTTCTGACTACGAAAGACATTTTGCTAATATTCAGGAGACCTTACAATCTCTTCTTGAAAAGGCTGTCGCTCAGTTAGGTGAATTTGAAATATACCCTGTTATCACAGGTTCTGGCGGACTTACACTTGCCAAGCATCTTGAAGTACCATTTACACAGGAAGTTGTCGCTGTATCTACAGCACTTGTTGAATCATCTAAAATTAAAACCTTTGGATGCTTTAATAACGCTCTTGCAATACATAAACGTTGTTTTTGTCCTCCTGAAACATTGACTCCTCCTTGTCCTAAATCAGTTTCATACCCTTTTGGAAATTGATGAATAAATTCATCTACACTAGCGACATGACAAGCCCAATCAATATCTTCGTCTGTAGCATGTTCATTACCCCATAAAAGATTTTCTCTAATTGTG
>ERZ773175.1492-NODE-1492-length-12769-cov-3.768759_pt1 | contig 12769 bp, 11 predicted proteins | sample MGYA00581004_ERZ773175 | MGnify/ENA primary metagenome ERZ773175 (study PRJEB29015, sample SAMEA2737834) | human gut metagenome | biome: human gut; feature: human-associated habitat; material: faeces | place: China | collected 2012 ...
TGCGTCGTAGACGATGAGGCTGTAGCCGGGGTACTGTTCTTTCAGTAGGCGTTGTTCTCATAAATATCGAAGATGATCAGCTGTTCGGGGTTGCTTTTGGCGATCTGGCGGCACAGCTCGCTGCCGATGGAACCGCCGCCGCCGGTGACCATCACCACCTTGCCGGAGATATACCGGCAGATCTCCTCCAGATTCACCTGAATAGGGTCACGGCCCAGCAGATCCTGCAGCTCCACGTCCCGGAGCTTGCTGACGCTGACCTCTCCGCTGACCAGCTGGAACATCCCCGGCACCGCCTGCACCCGGCAGCCGGTCTTGCTGCAGATGTCCAGGATCTCCTTGCGGTCCTGTCCGTCGCAGGTGGGGATGGCGAAAATGATCTTATTGACCTGGTACTTCTTCACCGCATCGGGGATCTCCTGCCGCCCGCCGGCAATCTCCACGCCGTCCAGATACCGGCGGCGCTTGCTGGGGTTGTCGTCGATGATGCACACCACACGACTACCCAGCCGGGGATTGGAATTGATCTCCCGGATCAGCTGGCGTCCGGCCTCACCGGCGCCGATCATCAGAATGCGGTCCCGCTCGCTCTTCTCCGTGCTGATCCCCGCCATCAGTTGGCGCATGAATCGGTAGGAGAACCGCAGCGCCGTGGTGGACATGAAGCTCATGATAAAGCCCGCAAAGTAGAAGGAGCGGGGCATATCGATCTTCAGGATCAGCACATAGGCCAGTCCGGCTGCCAGCAGCACGCCATAGGCCAGAATGATGCGGAACAGCTCGTCGATGCTGACAAAGCTCCAGATGCTGTTATACAGCCGGAATAGCTGGAACACCACCAGACAGATGACGATCCACGGCCCGATGATCTTCAAATACTCGTTGAGGTACATCTGAGGGATGGCCCCCAGACGGAACTCAAACCGCATCCACAGCGCCAGGAAAAAGGACCCGGCGATGCACAGCATATCCAGCACGAAGATCACCATCGTCCGCCGCAGTCCGGCGGTCATGGCTCTTTTGCCGTTTTCTTGTTTCATCCGTTCTTCCTTCCGCCTGTCCTTCCTCAGATCTTCTCCACGTTCAGGGAGAAGTCTGCCTTATAGCCGCGGAAGCGAAGGATGCGCTCATAATCCTCCACATAGTCCACCTCGGCCCAGAACAGGCCGTCCATCTCCTCCACGTATACCGGGCGCTTGCCCACCATTTCATAGAGGATATTCTCCCACCAGACGCTGTGCTGCTGGGTGCGGATCATGCCGTCCAGCTTCTCCATGAACTCCGGCATGAAATCCTTGCTGAAGCGGCCGATGCCGATGTACTCGCCGGTGATATCGCTGCCGGTGAGCTCCTTGCCGTACTTCACCAGCAGGCCGTTCTCGTACTTATACTTGTAGTCGGCCTCCTCCTTGCGGGTGCCGTCGGCGAACATCACCGGAGACTTATGGCACTCCAGAATGCGGTCCAGCAGTGTCTCCTCCAGATACACGTCGGCGTTCATGATGAGGGTGTCGTCGTACTGGGACAGGAAATCCTTAGCGAACCACGCCGAGGCGATGCTGTTGGTGACGTCGAAGAAGGGGTTATAGAAGTAGCGGATGCCCTCGTAGTCCTTCAGCGTCTCCTGAATGACCTCCGCCCGGTAGCCCAGCACCATGGCAATGTCGGTGATGCCCTTCTTGTGGAACAGCTCGATGGTGTACTGGATCAGCTTCTGACCGCCGATGTCCACGGTACACTTGGGGTTGCCGGCCAGATACCGGCTGATGCGGGTGCCTCGACCCGCCGCAAGCAACAGAACTTTCATGTTTCTTCCTCCTTGTAATATATCGATCAAGCTTTCAGAATCCCACGGGCCATGAGGTCGTCAAAGGCCCGGAACAGTGCGTCGTTATCCTCCACGGTCAGGTGGCCGATGTGGCCCACCCGGAACACCTTATCCGCCAGCTCGCCGCCGTTGGGGCAGATGATAATGCCGTACTCGTCCTTCAGGGTCAGGAACAGCTGGTGGGCGGACACCTCCGGATTGTTGGGAGACAGCGGCGTCACCGCATAGGACAGGGAATCGGACACGATGTGGAAGGGATACTTCCCGATGCGGGAGCGGAAATCCTTGGCAATGGCACGGGTCTTGGCCTGTACGTTTGCAAAGCCGTCCCGTTTGATCTGATTCAGGCGGGCGTTGATCTGAATGAGGATGCCTACTGCCGGAGTGAAGGGGGTCTGGCCCCGCTCCCCGTTTTTCAGGGCGGCCTTCAGGTCCAGATAGTAGCAGGCGGGGCGGTTGGCGTAGATACGCTCCACAGCCCGGCTGCTGAGCACCATCATGGAGATGCCGGGAGGCACAGCCAGCGCCTTCTGAGAGCCGGTGAACACCACGTCGGCGCCCCAACGCTTCATGCTGACGTCATCGGCCAGAAATGCACTGATGGCATCCACCACCAGTACCAGACCGTTTTCACGGCAGAAAGCGGAGATCATGTCCATATCGTACAAAACGCCGGTGGACGTCTCGTGCATATTCACCAGAAAGCCCGTGTAGCCCTGTCCGGCATAGGGGGCCAGATCGGCGGGGGTCAGAGCATGGCCCTGCCGCAGCTCGATGGCCGTATGGGGGATGCCGTAGACCTCACAGATCTCGCAGAAGCGGTGACCGAAGCTGCCGCCGGCCACCACCAGCAGCCGGTCGTCCTTGGTGAACACGTTCTGCGTGACGGCATCCATGGAGGCCGTGCCGGAGCCGGTGAGGAATACCGCTCTGGCATCCTCCGGGGCATCCATGAACTCCTTGAGCAGCGCCTCGTTCTCCTTCATCAGGGCGGAGAAGTCCGGCGTGCGGAAGTAGGGCACGGGGTCTGCACCGATCCGGGAGATCTCCTCCGAGATCTGGACCGGACCCACCGCAAAGTTGATATGATCCTTTTTGATGTCCATAAAACTATATTCTCCTTTCACCGGTACCTGTCACAGAGTACGCTCTGCCGCAGGCACCTTATCTTCCGTTTCCAGCATCAGCGCACCCAGCGCCAGCCAGAAAATAAAGGACACATCATTGATCTTCAGGAATACGCTGTTCATGAACAGCGCCTCCACCAGTCCGAAGGCCACCACCGCCAGTGTCGTGATCGTCCACAGGGACAGCTGCGGATGCCGCAGGATATAGCGGATCACCCGCACCAGCACCAGCACCAGGAAGCACAGGAACAGCCCTGCTCCCACAAAGCCTGTGCTGATAAACACAAACAAATAGTTGTTATGGGACTCGTAGACCAGATCCGTTTTCACCGTATCCTTGAACTGATCGGTAAAGTAGCGCACGATGTACATCTCCGGATGCTGATCGCCGATATAGTCGTTGTAGTTGGACAGGGACAGTCCCGCAGGGCCGATCTCACCGGCAAGGGATATATAGTCCCTCCAGATCTCGAAGCGGTTGTTGGAGACATCGCCCTCCTGTGACCGCTCGATGGCATCCGGCTCCTCGACGACGGTACCCACGGCCATATGCTGCATACCAGCCCAGATACCCTCCGTACAGCCCCAGCACACCACCACAGCACACACACCGGCCAACACGCTGACACCCAGCCGTTTCAGCTGCTTCATACTGCCGCAGCGGTTACGCACCAGCAGCACCGTGAAGCAGAAGGCATACAGGATCAGGGCGATCAGGGCGCTGCGGGACACGCTGAGGATCACGTGCGTGACCAGCACCAGCGCCGCCACGGCCAGTGCCGCACGGCCCGCCCAGTGTTTTCCACGGGTCACGACCCCCTGCATACAGCCGGCAAACAGAAACATGCTGGTATATGCCGCATAGTCCAGACCCATGAACAGGCCGAACAGGCGGCTCTGATAATAGCCCTGCCGTGTCAGCTCCGGGCTGGTGGTATTGGGATTGGCGACATATGTATAGCCGATGCGGAACAGATATTGATACAGGCCCACGCAGCAGGCAATGCCCCAGATGACCAGCACCACATAGAACAGGTTCCGCAGGAACCGGCGCATCCGTTCCTTGCCTACCCGCTGGGCCAGACTGTACACCAGCGCAAACTGGATCACCACCCAGCACAGGTCAAAAAGGTTGTCCTTCACGCCGTAGCGCATGGTACGCAGGGAGGCGATGACATCCATAAAGGCCACGCCATACAGCAGCCAGCACCAGATACCTCGCCAGAGGCCCCGGTTGGTGAACAGATCCAGCGCCATCAGCACAGCGCCTATCAGTCCCAAATAGGTGGAAATGTGGTACAGCGGGGTTTTGGCCATCCACGTCAGCACCGGGGCGATCTGCAGCAGCACAAAGCTCACCACCGTCACGCCTACATACACCAGCACCGCCGTGTTCAGCCACGGAAGCCGTCCGATACAGCTCTCATCCCCGAATACCGCACGCCGCAGTTCTCTCTTTTGCATATGGTATAACTCCTACTTTGTATAGATTATGCGGCCTTTTTCCCCTTGGGCAAAAAGCGCAGCAGAATGCCCCACAGCTGCTTCCACTCCGCCGTGCGTCCGGTGACGCCCAGCCAGATGCCGGGGTAGATAACGCCCACGATGACGCACCTCAGCAGCAGTGACAGGATGGTATTGTCCGGTGACAGCCACCGGCACGCACCGTAGCAGGCGGCGCAGGCGGCAAAGGCCAGCAGCACATAGCCCAGCAGCTTTCCCATGTATTCGTTCCAGCTGCGGTAGAACTGGTACTTCACCACCACCCACGCTTCCCACGGGGTATAGATGAAGAAGAACACCAGAATGGTGGGAACCAGCACGCCGGCGATGCTGCCGGTGGCCTTCACCATCCAGATGCTGCCCACCAGATTCACGGCCATGCCCACATAGGGCTTGAGCCAATCCTCCGTCCACAGGCCCGCTGCATCCCGGTAGGTCAGCTGCATGATGCGGAACATCCACGAGAAGAAGTACAGCACGATGAGCATCATCAGCCGCTCATCCAGCAGATACTCCGGGCCAAGCCACACGGCGGCGATGAAGGGCTGGTAAAAGCACAGCATACACGCTGCTGCGCCGCCCACCAGCGCCACCCAGCCATAGGTCATGGTTTTGAAGAACCGGTAGTTGTCCTCACGGGAGTCCGTCAGCAGCTTATTGCCGATGCCGGAGAGGCTGCCGTTGGTGACGATCTCCACCAGGCCATTGACGGCGGTGAGGATATAGTAATAGTTGCTATACAGCGACAGCGCCGTCAGTCCCAGAAAGGAGGAGATGATGATGCTGTCGATGCTCACCAGAAAGGTGTTGCCCAGCTTATGGCCGAACAGCGTCCCCACCCGCTTATAGATGTCCTTTTTGGTCACCGGGTCCAGCTCACCCTGACACACGATGTCCGGGTAGTGCTTCCGGGCCGCCAGATACACCGCCACGTTGTTGGGGATCACCATCAGCGGCAGCAGGATGATATAGGCATAGTAATTGGAGAAGATCAGCAGCACCGCCGCCTGCAGGGTATACTGCACCACATAGCGCACGGTGGAGATCTTCAGCGTCACGTCGTTGCGCTGAAAGGCGGTAAACGTGGCGTTGTTATAGGCGAACATCAGGTAATCCAGCACGCTCTCCGACAGATAGATGGCGAAGAGGACGTACAGGTTCACATCCGGCGGACACTCGTTTTTCACCAGCCATGGCAAAAACGGCATCACCGCCAGACCCATGCCCAGAATCACCAAACCCACGATGCGGTAGACCTTCCGGTAGAATTTCAGCATGGCGCACAGGGCCGGCTTGTCATCCTCGGCGATGGCCTTGTACATGGTGAACACCAAGGAGCTGTTAAAGCCCAGATTGGCCAGATTCAGCACCGTCAGCACGGAGGTGAACAGGGTGGACAGGCCGTTATACTCCTGCCCCAGCTCCTTGATGATAATGGTTTTGATGGCAAACGGCCCGATGAGGGTAGCCACCCGGTAGATGGCGCCCCAAAGGGTATTCCGCATGGTATTTTTGGCTCGTGAGAGCTTTTTCATAGCATCCGTCCGTTCTCTCAGTTTCGGGAGCGGCTCATGACCGCTCAAAGGCGGAGGGCCTGGGGAAGGCCCGCTGGAAGATATCCACCAGCTGCTGCCGCTCCGTATCGAAATCGAAGTCCATGGGGTCGTCGTTGACACAGACCACCCGGTACTTCCCGCCCCGCAGCAGCCGCTCCACCTCCGACTCGCTCTGCTTGCCGATGGTAAGATAGGTGCTGTCGGGCTTTTTGGGGGCGAACCGGCCGCTGGCCAGCTGCCAGTACCGGAACAGATACTGGTTCACGTCCGCCCGGTCCCGGAACTTGTGGCGGCAGGTGGCGTCCAGCACCTCCGGGAACCTGTCCCACACCTCCTCCAGAGTGCTCTTGCAGAAGGAGACGCAGGAGTGGTAATTGCGGAAGCCTGTGAAGTCCCCCCACGGGAGGAGGTACAGGTTATACAGCAGGCCCTTCCCGTAGCCGGGATAGAACCACTTGCCGAAATTCTGCCGGATGACACTGCGCTTATCGAAGCTCATGTTCACCAGCGCCATCATATTCAGCATGATATAGGGCATGAAGTTGGCGGTGTCGTTGTTTTTGATGACGCCCATCACCGCCGTGTCACAGGGCAGGCCGTCCCGGAAGAAATCCTCCGGCCGGGAGGGCTTCATCAGGTACACGTCGTCGTTGAAATAGAGGAAGTGCTCCGCCAGATCCGGGATGCGGTGCATATTCAGCTCGATGGTATGGGAGCTGAAGGTAGGCAGATACTCCTCCGGGATGAAGTCCCGGTGGTTGACGATGTGCAGCTTGGGATGGTCAGGCTCCAGCCATGCAGGCAGGTGTCCGTAGGTCAGCAGGTGTACCTTTCGCACCCACGGAGCATTCTGCTCGATGCCCCGGAACCAATAGCGGAACAGCCCCCACTCCCGGTAGCGGGCGGGGTGATTGTCGGCGCTTTTGGCAGCCCGGTATTTGGCGTGATCCGCCTGCCAGACCGGGTCAGACCCGTCCACCCATGGGATCACGATGTCAATGGGATGCTCCGTCGTACTCATTGGTCCTGTGCTCCGTCCTTTTTCTGTTCCTCGGCGGCGCAGTCCAGACAGAAGCCCACGGAATAGTGCTTCTCCCGGTCGGCCTCCGGCGGGATGACCCAGTAATCGCCGTACTGATTTTTCAGATAGGTATCCGGGTCGTGAGGCAGGTTGATGGAAAAGTCCTCAAACGGTCCCTTGATGGGGGGATAATATACCTCTTTGGGCATAATATGTCCGAAATAGTGGCCGATATCCGTGGGAACGGCCCACAGCCCCGTGTCCTTCTTGCACCGCACGAAGCGGTCAAACAGGTCGCCCCACTTCTTATAGGGACGGAAGGAGAACAGGAAGCCCACTGTGCACCGCAGGCCATAGTTGAACTTTCCGGCGGAGGACTGGCTGAAGAACTTCTTCTTCTCCGGGCTGCGGTAGTGGTAGAACAGGGTGGATACCGCAATGTATTGCAGGCCCATGGCCGTTACGCCCTTGATGCCCCGGACAATGGGGTTTCTGGGGACGGACTCAATGGCGAAGATATCGATGTGAACGCCCTTGGGAAACGGCGTGTTATAGTCCAGAAACGCCGCTTTCAGGGTGTTTTTCTTATATACGGCGGAGATCATGCTCTCCAGCTGGTACTTATCGGAATTGGGGGTGGTGAGCTCGTACTTGTCCCCCATGCACTCCTCGAACAGCTCCACGAAGCGGTTCAGATCCTCACGGGGCATGAGGATATCCACGTCGTCGTCCCAAGGGATAAAGCCCTTGTGGCGCACGGAACCCAAGGCCGTACCGCCGGCGGCCATATAGCACAGGCCGTGCTCCTGACACACCCGATCGATGTCCTTGATGATCTCCAGAAAGCACGCCTGCAGCGCCTTCAGTTCCTCCGGCGTCAGCTCGTGCATCATCTCCGTCTCCGGTGCGATCTGCATACACTTCCGGGTGGAGAACATATTTCTCAGCTTCGACATGACTCTCACGCTTTCTTTTCATCCACACAGTAGTGGATGCCCTTATACTGCTTGTAGCTGTGCTCCAGATCGATGAATACCGCATCGTGGCGGTAGACCCGCTCCTCCGGGGGAGGCAGCTGCATATAGTCGCCGTAGGAGATGGTCAGCCACTTGTCATAGTCCTCCGGCACCGGCATCTGATGGCCCTCGAACTCCAGATACGCCGGGTGGCGGAACCACCGGATGGGGAACCGCTGGCGCATGATGGTGGCGCCCTCTCCGAAGGAGGAGACGTACTCCGCATCCGCCAGTGAGTAGCGGCTCAGCCGCTTTTCGGCGCCCTTCCACAGCTTGTACCGGGCCTTGAAGGACGGCACCAGCGTCAGCGCCAGCTTCTCGGCGTAGTAGGTGACCTTGCCCTTGTGGGCGGGCAGGCGCTGGAAGTTGAAGCAGCAGTACATCATGGAGTCCACCATCTGCCACAGCTGCTTCCACTTGGACTTGGGTACGGCGTCCAGCGGGATCACGTCGATCATCAGCCCCTGATGGATATCCAGATCCACGCTGTGGCGGTTGATGAAGGTGGTGTTGTTGTCCTTGATCTCCGTGGCGGAGTGACGGATGTTGAATCGATCGTTGGAGCGGACGCAGGAGTAGTGCTCTGTGTCCGCCTTTTCGTCCCAGATACGGCAGAGCTTTTCATAGTCGTCCCGCAGCATGAACACGTCCACGTCGTCGTCCCAGGGGATGAAGCCCTTGTGGCGCACGGCGCCCAAGCAGGTGCCGCCGGCCAGCACGAAGCCCAGTCCGTTCTCCTGACAGAACTTCTGAAAATACAGCAGGATCTCCAGGAGCTTGCTCTGGATCTCCTGTATCGTGACCTCTTTCTTTTCTTCCATAGTTGACCTCTCACCGCCACCCGGCCCGCTGGGGGCAGGCGGCGTCCTCTCTGTTCTTCTTCCTCGGTTATCACCGCAACGGAGTATTATACTCCCTGCGGTCCGGAATTGCAACCTCTGTGTCCGCCCTCTTACAGCACGGCCTTGACCGTCCGCAGCATGGTCAGCAGCTCCTGCCCCAAGCCAAAGCGCCGGATGCTCGCCAGATTATATGCCATTTTCCCCGGCAGCACCTGCTGCACATACGTCTCGTCCACGTCCTCCGCCTTGTCCAGCAGCTCCGCCTCGTCCTTGTAGCGGATGCTGGCCTCGGAGGTCACTCCTGCCGGCAGCAGGAGGGTGGCCATCATCTCCGGGGTGTAGCGGGCCACGTACTTGGGTACCTCCGGCCGTGTCCCCACAAAGGACATGGAGCCGCCCAGCACGTTCAGTAACTGGCCGATCTCGTCCAGACGGCAGCTTCGAATGACCTTGCCCACCCGTGTGATGCGGCTGTCGCCGCTGACTGTCACCTGACTGCCGATGCGGTCGGTATTCTGCACCATGGTGCGGAACTTGAAAATGCGAAACTCACGCCCGTACTGGGTCACCCGCACCTGCCGGTAAAACACCGGGCCGTGGGAGTCCAGCTTGATGGCAATGGCCAGCACCAGAAATACCGGGCTCAGCAGCACCAGCAGCACCAGTGACGCCAGAATATCGAACAGCCGCTTGCATAGCAGACTCCCCTGCTTCCTTCGCAGCAGGTCATAGTACGGGCGGACTTCCTCCGTCTGCATCTCCTGCGGCAGATCCTCCCACTTCCGCAGCATCACCGGAGGTACTCCTTCACGATGTCCGTAAACTGCTCCGTCACATAGGCCGCATCCTCATCGGAGAGGCGGGTGTGCAGAGGCAGGGTGATGAGGTTTTCATAGTGGTGGTAGGCATTGGGATAGTCAGCGATATCGAAGCCCATGGCCTTGTAGGCCGTCATCATGGGCAGGGGCTTATAGTGGACGTTGCAGGCCACGCCCCGCTCCGCCATCCGCAGGATGATCTCATTGCGTTCCTTTTCCCCGATGCCGGGGGTCCACGTCAGGTACAGGTGGCCGGAGCTGGTATAGTCCGGGGTAAAGTGGGGCAGGGTCCGGATGCCCAGCGGGTGCAGGGCTTCATCATAGCGCTGGATCAGCTGATGCCGCCGCTCCAGCAGGCCGGGATAGCGCTCCAGCTGCTTCAGACCTATGGCGGCCATGAGGTCCGTCATGTTGCACTTATACCACGGCCCCACGATATCGTACTCCCACGCCCCCAGCTTGGTCTTGGCCAGAGCGTCCTTGGACTGGCCGTGGAGGCTCAGCAGCTGATAGCGGTGGTACAGTTCCTCGTCGTCAAGACCCGGCAGCGTGCGCCACGCCGATGCACCGCCCTCGGCGGTGGTGAAGTTCTTCACGGCGTGGAAGGAGAAGGAGGTGAAGTCTGCCAGAGCGCCGGTAGGTACCCCGTGGCGGGAGGCGCCCAGCCCATGGGCGCAGTCGGCCGCCACGGCCACCCGGCCCAGTGCCTCCTGCACGTCGCCCTTGGGGCAGAACAGTGCCTTTTTCCCCTCCACCGCCTGATAGATGCGGTCATAGTCGCAGGGGATGCCCCCCAGATCCACCGGGATCACCGCCTTGGTCTTTTCGGTGATGGCCCGCTCCATCTGGTCATAGTCCATCTCCAGCGAGTCCTTCTGGCTGTCGATGAACTTCACCGTGGCCCCCACATGGATGGCAGCCGCCGCCGTGGCGGTATAGGTGTACGCCGGCACCAGCACCTCGTCGCCTTCACCGATGCCCAGCACCCGCAGGTTCATCTCCTCCGCCGCCGTAGCGGAGTTCAGGCACACCAGCTTCGCCGCATGGCAGTACTCTGCCAGCTCCTTTTCCAGCTGCTTGGTGCGGGGGCCGGTGGTGATCCAGCCGGACCGCAGGGCCTCGCACACCTCTTGGATCTCCAGCTCCGTGATATCCGGAGGGCTGAAGGGTATATTTCGCATATCGATACGCACTCCTTAGTCGGTTTGATCCGTTTCGTTGTTTTTCAGTCTGCACCCGGTTGGGCGGACTTACATATTGTGAAATTATACTACAACCCTCGGCAAAATGCAACCGGCGGCGGCAGGTCATTTCACACTTCCCGGCGGTTTTTATGAATAGAAGGTAAATTTTCCTTTAATCCTGCACTTTTCCCCCGGCTTGGTGGGGCTTATGAGGGCATCTATATCGTGCCCTTATACCACCGCAGGATAAACCGTGCGCCGCCGGTAAGAACATTTTCCGCCTGCACCGTGCCGTTCTGCTGGGCCAGCACCTGACGGGAGAGGCTCAGGCCGATGCCGAAGTTGTTCTCCCCGGCGTTTTTGCCCCGGTAAAACCGCTGGAAAAGCCGGGGCAGCTCCTCCGGATCGAAGCCCGGCCCGTCATCCTGCACCGTGATCTCTGTGAAAATGGCTGTCTCCCGTGCCGTTACCTGCACCCATGAGGCGGCGTGCTCCATGCAGTTTTTCAGAATATTTCCCAGTGCCTCCGTGCTCCACGGCACGTCGCAGGTAAGCCGCTCCTCCCCCGCCTGAGCGGTGAAGCGGATGCTCCGCACCTCCATGGGGACCTCCAGCGGCTCCGCCGCACGGCGCACCAGCTCCGCCGCCGTGGTGTCCTGCGGGTGGAACACCACCGTCCCGGCGTCCAGCTGGGCCATTTTCAGCAGGGCCTCCACCAGCCACTCCATGCGGCCCGTCAGCTTCTTCAGCTCCCGCATCAGCGCCAAACGCCGCTGGGGCGTCAGCTCCTCCTGCTCCAGCAGGGACAGGGTCAGGCGCATGGCCGTCAGGGGCGTCCGCAGTTGGTGGGAGATATCCGCCATGGCATCCGCCAGCCGGACACGCTCCTCCTGCTGTCGCTGGGCGTTCTCCCGCAGCCGCACCGTCATCTTCCCGATCTCGCTGCGGAGGATGGCCAGTTCTCCCTCCTCCTGCTGGGGCAGCATCTGCTGCTCCTGCCCGTGGAGAATGCGGTCAATGTCCCGGCTCATGCGCTCCAGTTCCCGGTAGCGCCGCCGGGTGGAGCCGTACCAGATGGTCCCGCAGACCGCCCCCAGCCCCAGCGTCAGCAGGCCGCAGATGGGATACAGCAGGGCCGCTGCCACGGAGCACACCGCTGTGGCCAGCAGCAGCCACAGAGCCGTCCGCCGCACCTCCGTGTTCTTCCAGATGCTCATGCGTCCACCATGTAGCCGATGCCACGCACCGTCCGGATGATCTGTGGGTCTGCGGGATCCTCCTCGATCTTCTCCCGCAGGCGCTTGATATACACCGTCAGGGTGTTGTCATTGACGAAATCCCCGGCGGCATCCCAGATCTCCTCCAGCAGCTGCGACCGGGAGAGGACCTTTCCCCGGTGGCTCAGAAACACCAGCAGCAGCCAGAACCTTCTTAGCAGTCGTGTTACCAATACCATAAATGTAAGTTAAGCCGATTACGATTCGCTTGTCACGAGGTAAGTCGACACCTGCGATACGAGCCATTTACGTTTCCTCCATTTTCCTGCGTAATCTCTTACGCTTTGCGCAACATTTCTGCGCTCACAACTTTCGTTGTGTGTGCGTACGTTTTGGTCTGTTAATTGTACGCCCAATAGTTACTAATTGATTGGGGCTCTCACCCAATCGGACACGATCCGATCTTTCCACGACGAAGGCGTCTAATTCTTTTCACCGTGGTATCAACAAGTAATCTCCCGTAAGCTCTATCCAAATCTATTATGAAAATTGATGATTATCAATTCAGCCGCACATAATAACCGGACAAGAACTCACATACCTGATCAAATGACGATCAAGCGGTGATTATCCCTGTCTCTGTTTGTGCTTCGGATT
>ERZ773175.1497-NODE-1497-length-12757-cov-5.140844_pt1 | contig 12757 bp, 6 predicted proteins | sample MGYA00581004_ERZ773175 | MGnify/ENA primary metagenome ERZ773175 (study PRJEB29015, sample SAMEA2737834) | human gut metagenome | biome: human gut; feature: human-associated habitat; material: faeces | place: China | collected 2012 ...
TTACGCCCTTATCCGTGTAAGTCAGTGTAGATCCGGATGAAATTGAAGCGATCTTTTCAAATCCACTGTTTGACTCGTCGCTCCGGTAAATATCATACCCCTGTGCTTTTGAAACTTTCTTCCAGCCAAGTGTGACCTGATTTTTGCTGTTACTTGTGATCTGGGAGAATACCACCTGTTTGATCGTCCATGCCTTCTGTGCTTTTGAGAAAGATGCCACACCGTTTTTAGCACTGTTGCTCTTATATGCACGAACCTGATAATAGTAAGTTTTTCCGGCTTCTAATGTTTTATCCTCATATTTTTTCGTATTTTTACCTTTGACCTGTCCGACCTTTTTATAACCACTGTCTTTTGACGTACTCCGGTAAATCTGATAACCGGATGCCCCATCCACAGCTTTCCATTCCAGTCTTACGGAAGTACTTCCGGTTGCCTTTACTGCTGTAATGGATGTAGTTTTCAAAGTCTTTGCCGACACAGCTGCCGAATTACCGCTGTATCCTTTTTTGCCATTTACCTTGTTGATCGTCTCTATCTTATAATAGTAGGTCTTTGCAGTTTTTAACTTTTTATCCTGATAGGTCGTATTATTTTTTCCTTTTAAAGTGGCAACCACTTTATAAGTACCATTCTTTGACGTACTGCGTTTGATCCGGTAGCCGTAGGCACCGCTCACTGCTCCCCAGTTTACTTCAATCTGATTACTTCCATTTGAAACAGCATACTTGATCTTTGCCTTTTTCGCTGTTCTTCCTTCCATGGACGCTGAATCACCGCTATAACAGATATTGTCTCCTGTCTTTACCATCGTTTCAACCGTGTAATAATAGGTCTTTCCTGCTTTTACACTGGTGTCTTTGTAGCTGGTCGTGTTTCCGGATTTAATCGTCTTAACAACTTTGTAAGTACCATCTTCATCGGTACTTCGTTTGATGCGATAACCATAAGCTCCTGTGATCTTATTCCACTTGATCGTCAAGGTCTTTTCATTTGTGGAAACGATTGATGTGATTTTTGTGCGCTTTGCAGTTTTTCCTGCCACCGCGTCTGATGCACCGCCGTATCCTTTTGTACCGCTGTTGACATTATATGCTTCGACCTTATAGTAATAGGTCTTTCCTGCTTTTACAGTATCATCTGTGTAGGATGTTGTCTTTTCTCCTGATACTGTATCTATTTCACTATAACCACTATCTTTCTTTGTGCTGCGGGAAATGATATATCCCTTTGCACCGCTTACCTTATTCCAGGAAATTTTTAATACTTCCTCATCCGAGGATGTGATTCCTGTAATTTTTGCTTTTGCAAGTGTCTTTGCAGATTTTGTGGAAGAATATGCACCGACACCCTGTCTGCCATTGTTTGTATTGTAAGCCTGTACTTTGTAGGTATATGTTTTGTTATTGGATTTTACAGTATCTGTGTAAGTGAGTGTACTGCCGGATTTTACCGTGCCAATCTGATAAAATTTACTGTCACTGCTGTCCTGACGATAGATCAGATATCCCTCTGCTTTAGAAACCTTTTTCCAGGTCAGGGTAATCTTCTTTCCACTCTTTGCCTTGATCTTTGTGAGGTTTGTTTTTCCTAATGCCACACCTGAGATGGGTTTAGAATACTCTCCTGCAGTTCCATCGTTAAATACCGGACGGACCAGATAGTAATATTTTGTCCCTGCCTTTACGGTATCATCAATATAAGATGTAGCATCCGATACTTCGTCAATCTTAGGATAGTTTGTATCATTCACAGTATTACGATAAATTTCATAATAATCGACATTATCGAGACCTGTCCATTTTAATCTAAGACTACCATCCGCTCTCGACTGCGTGTAATTGAGCGTTACGGTCTTTGCTCCTTTTGTCAGACCGAAATACTCTGCGATCGCAGTTGCATCCGCAACACCGAGTGCCTTTAATTTTTCATCAGAACTTAAATATGTATAATAATCATTTGCATTGTCCAAAAAGGCATGCTCGATGATCAGACCAGGAATGCCATTATTTTTACAACGACGGATCAGACCGTAATAATCTGCTGCAGAACCATCCGGATATTTATCATAAGATGCATTTCTAATCAAAGTTCCACGATAATTCAATCCAAGTGCTGCCAATTTATCGCATATTTTCTTTGCAAGTGCCTGTCCATTGCTTCCTACCTGTGCATTATAGTTGCTGTTCGGATAATAAACTTCCACACCTCTCGCTGTTCCGTTTGCAGTATTTAAATGGAAACTTACTAACACATTTGCCCCCACATTCTTTGCAAGGTTTGCACGGGCATCCAGACATGCAATATAATCTCCGCCGCCTGCCGGACAGCTTGCACTCTCTCTTGTCATATAAACAGTAATACCATTATAGGTAGATAATTCTTCTTTACAATATGTGGCGATCTTAAGTGTCAGATCCGCTTCCTGTACTCCAAAACCGGATGCTCCTGCATGGGTGCCATCATGTCCCGGATCGAGTACGACTTTCACATTACTGTTCGCACCTTTTAAGTTATCTGCAACACTGGCGACAGCCTCTGAGATTCCCTGCTCCAGCACATTTTCCACAGTGTTTTCGGAAATAACTTCTCCATCTGCGCTCATAGTAACAACATCAGCATCCACATCCGCATAGGCATCTTCATCATAAAGTACCTGATCCGGGTTCGTCTCTGCCTGTTCATTGACACCAAATCTTACATCCATGCCAAGGTCTGATAGCAGGATTTCCTGTTTTGTTTTCTCCTGTGTAAACTGCACGGAAGTGATCTGATACTCTCCTGCCTGTCCATTTTCAGAAAAATCCATGGTAAAACGGATCATATCTTCTTCTGTTCCGGCTGCTTTGACCTGATAGGTTTTTCCGGTGGTCAGATTCTGATAATTCAGAACAATATCGGAAAGCTGCTCATTCCCTGTTCCAAGGCTTAAAACCACATTCTGGGTGCCCGGTGTTTCGACATACGGGGACTCTACCATCATATAGTTCATTTCTGCTGCCTGGACTGTTTCTGTCTCAGTCTCAGTTTCTGTTTCCGTACTTTCTGTCTCGATCGTTTCCGTCTCGGCCGGCTCCTCTGTCTCCGTTTCAGCCGTTTCCGTCTCTGCGGTCTCTGTTTCCGTACTTTCTGTTTTGGTCGTTTCTGTCTCGGCCGGTTCTTCTGTTTCCACTGCCCCGGTCTCCGTTTCCGCAGTCTCTTCTGTTTCCATTACTCCGGTTTCCGTCTCGGAAGACTCCCCCGTTTCCGTTGTCTCTGATTCGGATGATGTTTCCGTCTCATCATTTTCCGTTTCAGATGCCTCTTCTGTCACAGCTGCCTCTTCCGCTGATGACGTTTCCATTGCCTGCGTGCTTTCTGTCTGGACTGCGCCATCTTCTGCCGCACGCACATCTGCCGGCAGTGCTGTCATACTCACGCAGACTGCCATGATTACTGCTAAAATCCGTTTTTTCATTTTCCTTTACCCTCTTGTATATTTTATGATTCCTTTTTGATTGCTGTTGTCTGCTTTTCATCTACACCTTCTGTATTTTCTTTCTGAAACATGATTTTAAATGTCATAAGCATCAGTTTTACATCTAACCATGCTGAATATGTCTGAATATAAGTCAGATCCAGCTTTAATTTATCATATGGCGTTGTATTATATTTTCCATATACCTGCGCATAACCGGTCAGTCCGGCCTTTACTTTCAGGCGAAAACGGAATTCCGGTACAACTTCCTCATATTTTTCTGCAATGGCCTGTCTTTCCGGTCTTGGCCCTACAAAAGACATCTCACCTTTTAATATGTTAAAAATCTGTGGCAGTTCGTCCAAATGTGTTCTTCTTATAATTTTTCCTACATGTGTAATCCTGTCATCATCTTTTTTTGCAAGCTGTGCACCTTGTTTTTCTGAATCTACTTTCATACTGCGAAACTTGATAATCTGAAATGTTTCCCTGTCTCTCGTCAGACGTTCCTGCTTATAAAATACAGGTCCGCCATCATATAGCTTGATTGCAATAGCAATTATCAGCAAAAATGGAGATGAAATAATAATCGCCAGCAATGAAAAAATGATATCCATCGTCCTTTTCACAAAACGCTGTTCTATCGTAAGTCCCTGATTTCTCGAAAGCATAAGCGGCGTATCAAACAGATGAATCCGTTCTGTTCCATTTAAGATGATATCCGATATCTTTGGTGTAATATAGGTTCTTTTATTCTGATCATAACAGAATTTTAAGATCTTATTACGGATACTTGCAGGCAGATCACATAAAACTACTGCTTCGTACTCTAGTATTTTCGAATATAATGCCTCATATCCCATATAGGCACTGGCAGTTGCACAGACATCATACTTGTCCTTTCTGGAATTGATCTTAGAAATCAACTCTTCCGGCGAATGTTCTCCGTAAACCACAATCATACGTCTCGGAGGATATAATCTGACATAAAAATATCTTACGACAAATACAGCCGGCAGTGTCACTGCAATCTCTGCCACAGTCAAAAGCAACAATGGCGATAGCGACATATAGTCCTTTGCTATCATACAGATCTGAATATATTCAACAATATTCGCAAACAAAATTCCCAGAATCTGTGACAGGCAGATATCCGTAATTCGAAGATAACCTATCCGGTATCCGCCAAATGTACGGATGAAGAAAAATAATACCAGGGCATACATTCCGATCACTGCCCAGTTTCCCCTGTTCCAGAACTTATGCTCTAAATCCGGGACATACATCTTATACCATATAAAAGCAAACATTGCTGTTTCTGCCACAAGCATCAGAAAATTAGCAAATAAATTCAGCAGATGTTTATATTTCTCTCGTTTTCTCATGGATTACCTCACATTCATACCTTTGCATAATCTATATTATTTTACCATAAAACCTCCCCGTTGAATATATCTTGCCAGAATTTTCATAAAATCTTAAAAATACTCCGGCAGGATGATCCCGCCGGAGTATCTCTTTTCACATCTATTTTGCTTTTGTCTTTACGGAAACAACGGAAGAATAACTTCCATATACTTTCTTTCCATTCACTTTGCGGTATGCACGGATCTTATAATAATAGGTCGTCGATTTTTTCAATTTACCGTTTTTGTAAGATGTCGTACTACCTTTGGATATGGTCTTTACTTTACTATATTTTCCATCTTTACTGTTGCTGCGGTAAATCTCATAACCGCTTGCACCTTTTACCTTTGACCAGGTCAGTTTTACATTCTTTGCATCCGACGCTTTTGCCTTTAACGTCGTCTTTGCCGGAACCGCCTTTGCAGATTTTACATTCGAAAATCCACTGGTCTGTTCTCCATTCTGTGTCTTAACAACCGTCTTGATCTTATAATAGTATGTTTTTCCGGTTTTTACACTGCTGTCTGTCCAGGAACTGGTGCCCACACTGTTGATGGTTTTGATATTCTGATAATCCCCATCCTTTGCTGTACTGCGGTAGATCTGATAAGAAGTCGCAGCCGGTACAACTTTCCATGAAACTTTCAGTTTATTGTATGCTGTCGATTTTACGGAAGTCACGCTTGTTTTTCTGTTCTCAATTTTATTAACACAGAGGGTATATTCTTTTTCCACTGCATTTTTAGCCCATGCCCGAACTCTCAGATAATAAGTTCCCTTGCTTAATTTGACTGCTGGTGACTCTGTGTAAGTGCTTCCCGCATAGGAATACAGGTGATCATAATCCTGATACAATCTCTTACCACTTGCATTATACAGTACCACATACCAGCTTCTTCCCGCATCATTGATCTTCTCATGTGCCAGACTGAAATTGATATACTGCGCTTTCGTGAGCGTAAAACGGTAAAAATCTTCGTCCGATGAAAAATCTGTGATCACACCTTTTACCGCTTTGCCGACCTTTATGTTATCTGCAGTTGCCCAGTCACCGTTGTTCTCTGTCTCCCAGCCGGAGGCCGCTTTCTGTGTCATGCAGATCGTATAGTCGCCGGTATAAAGTGTAGATGCCTGGCTGACGCATACATAATATTCTCCCGCAGCCAATCCTAATTTACATGAGGTAAAGGATGTCTCTGTTCCTGTGCTTGTAAATTTATAAATTTCACTGTTATCCTTATTGTAAAGCACAACATTGTAACAGCTTGCCGTGCTCTGGTTGTTTTTATGTCCGAACTTCAACTGCAGATACCCGGCTTTTGACATTTTGATCTTGTAATAATCTTTGTCTGAAGAACTGCTGATACTTCCATAATAGGTTTTTCCGTTCTTCACACTGTTTGCAGTAGCAGCCGAATCATTCGACTCCACCTCTCTGTTACCAGCCGTTTTTGCTTTGATGCATACATCATAGTTTACCGGATAACTGGTACCGCTTAATAATGTTCCTGCTGAGTTTCCGGTTCCTGCAATTTTGACATAATACTCACCTTTGGGCAGTCCCAGATTCGGTGTAGAAACACGGGTATCCCCGCCACGGATGTTTGTGGTGTAAACTTCTGTATACTGATCCTGATCCACTTTTCTGATCACACTTAATACATACATATTTGTGGTTTCCTGACCGCTCACAACCGGATGCGTCAGTTTTACATTGATATATCCGTTTGCGGAAAGTGTTGTCTTAAAATAATCCACATCACTGTAAGTACGGATGTCACCGCTGTACGTGATACCGGAAACAGCCGTATTGGCAGTATCGTAAGTGTCATTGCTCTCACACTCCCAGTTGTCTGCGTTTGTCCAGGAAGCATTCAGCTTGTAGGTTTCTCCGTTTGCCCCATAGATTGCAAATGATCCAGACGCATTCAGATATGTCACGCCCGACACTTTCAGATAATAAGTTCCTGCCGCAAGTCCGAAATTGACAGACTCTGTTTTCTCCTCATCCGTCCTGCTCGTCATTGTATAGATCGTATTTCCAGAAGCATCGCAGACTGCTACACTGTAAATATCCGTTGCGAGCTTACTGCTCACTTTATCATGCTGTAACTGAAATGAAAGATATCCTTTTGCAGCCGATGTAATCTTGTAATAATCGGTATCAGAAGTAGAAGAAATACTTCCTGTAATCGTCTGTCCAAGTTTCGTATAATTGTCTGCTGTGGAAATGGAGTCATTTTGTTCCGTTTCACAGTAAATATCTTCATACTGTACACTAAAGCTGTAATCGCTTGATCCTATCGTAAGCACTCCACGTCCGGTAACCTGCACATAATAGGTACCGGCTTCCAGTCCTATCTTCGCCGTCTGATTCTGTGTATCCTGAAGACCGCTGTTCACAGAAACCATTCCGCCAAACTGATCTGCAATAAAATCAATTTTCCAGGCTGGGCTGTTGCTCGTACTCGATAAATTTGCATGTGCAAATTTCAACTGCACCATACCTGCCTTGCTCATCGTAAATTTATACCAGTGTGTAACTGATTTTCTTGATGTCGTTGCTTTGTAAGTTGTATTTAATCCGATAGATGCCGCCGTTGCATAAGTACTTCCCGGTGTCACGTTCCCGTCTTTCCTTACAACTTCCTCGCTCTCTTCTGTTTCCGTGTCCTCAGATTTCGTATCCCCGATAACCGATTCTGTATTTTCCGTTTCGGTCATCTCAGAATTTTCCACTTCCTGCGTACCTTCGGTTGTCTCGGAAATTTCCGTCACTTCGGTACTTTCTGTTGCCTCAGTATCCTTCACACTTTCCGTATTTTCGGTTGTCTCGGACTCGTTTTCGGTACTGTCAGTTTCCACCGCCTCAGAAGTGTTCTCTTCCCCGTTATCCTCTGTGTCTTCGCTCTCTGCTGTTTCAGAATCATCCAGCGCTTCGGTGTTCTCTGCTGTTTCCGGATTCTCTGTCAGTTCCGTCACTTCTGTTTCATTCTGCCCGCCGGCTGCATATACCACCTGCTCTGCCGGGACCGCCGTCATACACAGGCTCAATGCCATAAGCCATGCGGCAATTTTCTTCCCTGCCTGATGTCTTTTTTTCATCTGGATCTTCCTCCTTGTTTTCTTTGTGCATTTCATTTTCTATTCTCTAAAATATACTGTATAATCATCTGTCTGCCCATAATATGTGTATCCAGCCTCCTGCATTTTTTTCTGATCATCATAGGATTTTTCCAAAACAATACAGTTGCTGCCATATTTTTCCGCAACTTCCAACTGATGTTCTACCGCATCAGGAACTGCCACAATTGTTTTACATTCTTCAATAAATTCTTTTTCTTCTTCCTCTTCAAATGTATAATCATCCTGTATCATATGATTGATCAGATCCTCACCGTATAACAACTGCACCGATTCATTTATTTCACGAATCCAGCTGCATACTTCCCTGGGGGCGATCATATTTTTAATATCATGATTTTCTTCGCGTAATAAAGAATCCAGCTCAACCACCTTATCCGGCACTTTATATTGATTTTCTATCACCTGTATTTTAGGCTGTGTAAATAAAAAATACATACTTAAAATTACAAATCCCGCACATCCGGTCAGGCACAATGCTTTTGCCCATATATGCTGATATCCTGATGTCAATTCTACAACAAATGCCGCCACTATAACCGCTGGAACAAGAATCATAAACATCTTTCTATATTCATTCTGCATCCAAAAACTGTTGATACATGTATAACCAAACGGATTTGCAATCAGAAGGAAACATAATATTTCGTATTTTACCAGCTTATTCTTATTTTCATTGATGCGATTTTTTTCAGCTATAAAAAAAAGAATGGCAAACCCTACCAGAGCCAGACTGATTCCCTCCGCTCCCGCACTGCGGAATTCACTTCTGAGCGCCTCAAATGCTGCTATCATTTTTTCACCTCATAATACCCGCCATAATCACTACGGACACCCACACAAACGTTACGATAAAAAATCCCTTTCGATACATCAACTGACCTGAAAGCGCCACTGCTGCATAGGTCAGGATCATAAATATCTGACCAAATTCATTGAAACACCGTGTTTCTTTTTCTTCTCCCAAAAGCTGCAGCACCGTCCATGGCAGCACTCCAAGGAAAAATAAAGTCTGACCATTCCATCCATGTTGAAAAATACCATAATAAAATGCCTTATCCATAAATAAAGGAGTAATATAAAGCAGCCATATCACCGTCATAAACAGGTATTTTTTCTTTGTATCCTTTTGAAACAAACAATCTGCCCATGCTGCATAAATGCAAAAGTAAATTGGAAATACAAAAAACGGAATCACCAGATGAATAAACTTTGCCGGGTTGATCCTGCATATTTCAACACATACCGCATAATACGCATCGACCGGTGATCCTGCCATCTCATCAAGAAGTTCTTTTTCCACAGAGAGCATCTGTGTCCTTCCCGATGTCGGACTGTATACATACAGTGTATCTGTTGTATACATTGTAAGAACAGACTGTACTGTATAATCGTCCGTATCTGCAGGGACGCACACCACACTAAATGCGCTCAGTACCAATATCGCAATCACAGCCAAAATAATGTTTTTCATTTCCGATGTATCCGGCAGTAATCTGATCTCTTTTCGATTCCGGATCATCATTACTATAGCAATGAGCAATACAAGTGCCACGACAATCATCCATATCCGCGTAAGTACAGATAATGTCAGTTTATAAAAAATTGCTATTTGGGCTATTAAAAAAAAGAGGGCAAATAAAATCATATTTCCCATTAAATATCTATGCAGATTGCGTTTTCTTTTTTCTTTCAATAACTGTTCTGCAATATATCCCGCTGCAACAGGCGCGATGTACCACATCAATGCCATTGCCAGAAATTTTAAAATTAAAAGCAACTTCTTTTGTCCCCTTTCAATTACTGATACAGCGATACAACTCATATCCATCTACAGAATCAACATAACTTAGATTTAAATAACTCAGATAAAAATCAGAATAGTACTCCTTATTACAAACCACAAAATCTATCTCTTTATCCTCAAAGATTTTATTTGCAATATCAACATCGATTTCTACACCATGCATAAACATTGAAACCGCATTTTTCCAGCTTTTTTTCTCTTCTGCCAGATCAATCTTATCCGGCGACTGAAATTGATAAAGATCCATTATTTTATTGGTCACTGGTATAACCAGTTTGGGGTCATACTGGCGTATCCAGTAATACATCTCCGCATCACATAATATTACCGGATTCTCCTTATCCGTATTGTTCTCTATCATCTCTGCAACTGCCACTACAGAGTTATCTACTTTGTATATATTATCATCCGCTGACAATTCAGACATGCTTCCCCCGCATAGAAAAATAAAACACGTCAGAAAAAGCAGCAATATATTGCGTTCTGCCCCCTTTTTTTGTTCTGCAATAAGTTTAGCCGCAAAAAATGAACACAAGAAACCAACTGGTAAGATCCAGTAAAACCGGATGTACCGATCTTTCCATCCTATCTTATCAAGCAACGGTTCCATAATAAGCGGATTAAATATCGTTGTCAGTGCTGCCAGAAACATCCCCACAAATATCTGCAGCATAACTTTGTCTTTCTTACGTACAATATAAAACAGACATCCAATATACACTACTATATAAAGAACATTCCACCAGCATTGATAAAATCTCCCCACAAAATAATCTAAATCAAGATATCCAAACATTCTCTTCCTCTTTTACTGTAGTATACGAATCATTCCAATCATCATTCCCGGCATCATACACAACATTGTATTTATCATATATTTCCATTTTTTCTGCACAGTCATGATGACAACCACTCCGATTCCTACCATAGCCGCTATAATAAAAATACCACTGACCGACATTGCCATTCCTGCAGTCACGATCATGCCTAAGATCAACCAGTTACATTTATTATCTATTTCTTTTGCCAATAATACCAAAGCTAATAAAACAAACGGCAAATATATATTACACAGCATGGATTTCGACTCTGCTGTTCTCTGCCATAAATAATATTCCGCTGTATCCGGGAATTCATAACTCAAAATACTCAATGCTCCGTGAATCCCTACCGTCCAGTTTGCAATATCTTCCCTTCCACCTGCAAGACGTCTGGCAGTCTCATATACAATTAATGAAGCAAATAAAATTTCCACACAGGCTAAAACTCTGTTTACTACCACAAGTGTGTGCATGAAAAAAATTTTCGCCAGTGTTGCGATCAGCATGGGATAACAATCATGTACATAACTCTCATTTCCTTTATAGAGTCCCGTTCTTGCATCATACTGATACATTGTATCTGTATACAATGCATTGGCTGCATGCCCATTATAATAAGAGGTATCATACCCATGTACACTTGCCCCATTGTTCATTCCATATAAGATCAGTAAAAATAACATTACCAGAAGCATCGCAAAACGTCTGTCAGGTTTCTTCCACAATAACACTCCATGATAATGACTCTCATATATACAATACAGTATACAACCTGCAAAAAGCACCGCAAAAACTGCACTTTCTGCATATACTAACACATGGAATGGCAGACCGCTCATCTCAATTGGCAGTTCAATCACCCCAAAAACTGCCAGAAATAACACAAAGCCTGTCAGCCACTCAAATTCTATTGTTTCCTCTCTCTTGAACAGGCAGAAAAATGATTTGCCGGTCACAAGAAACAGGATGTTAAGCACGATCAGAACGACTACAACTCCCATGATTGAATTCATATTCAAATTTCTCCTATTTTTCGATATTATAACATAGACCGTCGTTTCATACAAGAATACCGGTTTTACAGGTGTTTTCCACGGCTTTTAATTTTTTTGACCAGTTTTTCCACAATTTCATTGTGCAAAAGCAGCAATACCGCAAAATATACGATTCCTGCTGCCACAATAATCAAAAGTACCATCCACGGACTTTTGCCAAGCAGCCGTTCCATACCAAAAACCACTGCAAGCATTACCAAAAGTGCCATCACAAGTGAAAGTATATAGTGTCTGCTAAACTTTAATACATAATATTTTTTTGCATGCACTAACAATATGGTTGTAACAACCACTTCCGAGAGTACCGACGCAATCGCTGCCCCGTCCTGCTTTAATACAGGGATCAGGGCAAAATTCGCACATACATTTACCACCGCTCCTGTAACGGTAGCACGCAAAATCATCTTTTCCATCCCGGTTGCTGTTAAGATAATATGTCCCAGAAAATATGCAATCGAAAAAATCAGGATCAGAATACTTAAAATCCTTAATGTTGAAATTGCCGGATCAAATGCCTTTCCAAATAAAAGAGGTACCACATATCCAGATGTTGCCATCAATCCCGCAACACAAGGCAGTGCCAAAAGCAGTAGAATCTGTGTTCCCCTGTTGATCAGTGCATTTCCGGTCTCATAATCTTTCTGTTTATAGCACATACTGATCCTTGGATAAAAAACTGCCACAAGTGCAATGACTACCGTATATGTCATACGGACAATTTTTACAGCATTCGAATAATATCCTACATTGGTTTCCCCGTAATAATATTCCAGCATTACCGAATCAAGCATTGTATAAATATCCGTTGCGATCGATGATGCAAGAAGAATCATGACAGGGCGCATATGTCTTCCTATATGGAGTCCTGTGTCCACTGCTATTCCGTGTTTACTGCGGTGGATTCCGTCCAGTGAAATATACTTTCTTAAATTCCATGCATTCCAAAGATTATTTCCTGCCGTGGCAATACATAAGATCAGTGCATAGATCAGATAATCGCTCTCATCTTTTACAAAGAGAAGCACCTTTAAAGTCCTGTTCTACGTGAAGAGAACAGCAGCGAGAG
>ERZ773175.1502-NODE-1502-length-12730-cov-8.235030_pt1 | contig 12730 bp, 23 predicted proteins | sample MGYA00581004_ERZ773175 | MGnify/ENA primary metagenome ERZ773175 (study PRJEB29015, sample SAMEA2737834) | human gut metagenome | biome: human gut; feature: human-associated habitat; material: faeces | place: China | collected 2012 ...
TGCCTCTTTTTTCCACGAATACCGAGTCGTCGACTGGTGAGGACGCTTGAACCAGCTTTCACAAGAAAGAATGGCCGCGCGGTTTACACCCGCGCCTACAGCGGGTAAGATGAGGCTACCTTGTATGACATGCCCTGATTTCAGGAAGGGAATATCATGACTCAGCCAAACACATCGTTCATGACGAATTTCATGAAAGGCGTGCGCAATGGGCTGGTGGCTCCTTTTGTAGCCTTGAACCCGCCTCGCGTGCAAACGAAAATTGATCGTCGCCTGTTCGAGACGTCCTACCGCTCGCCGGCAGAAGACATGCTCAACATTAAAAGCGACTTCGACAAAGCTGTGACCTATGCCAGAAAAGAGCTCGACGCAACTAGAACGCATTGCCGACGTTGAAGACAATGTGCCGGACGTCCAGACAGAGGCTCAAACTCAGCTAATCGCGGCAAAATCCGAAACCTTTGAGGGACCTTTGCCTCACCCGGACATTTTGGCGCGGTATGAGAATATTCTCCCTGGCATCGCAGACAGAATCGTCAGAATGGCCGAGGCCGAACAAAATGCTCGACACTCTGCCATCGATCAGGATGCCAAAAACAAATCCACTCTTGTTGACATAGCAGCGAAAGAAAGCGCTGGAGCTCTTGAGGCACAGAAAAAAGGACAGAACATCGGTCTGGCCATTTCCCTTGTCTGCGTTCTATGCGCCATCGTCTGTGCGCTAATGGACAAACCAACGATCGTGACATGCGCGTTCTTGGCTGTCCCGACAGCATCGCTCATTGGCTCATTCATGCCAAAACTGTGGAACAATGACGTAAAAGAAGATAAGCGATAGGCGGGACGCTAACACATTGCTCATTCAGCCCTGTTTCAGAGCTGATGTTGGCTTGAGTTAAGATGCAGCCACAGCCCTCGGCAACCGCCGGGGGCTTTTTTATTGCCTGAACATCATGCAAAAAATCAAAGACTTCGAGACCTTCGCCGCCGGGTACTTCCTCGGACTCGGCATTAAGAAGCCGACCGCAGAGGACATCTGCAGGCTCAGCGTTGAGTGCAGAGCGTTCGCCGCTGCGCTCAGCTTCTACATGTTCACAGACCCCTATGTACTGTCGAAAGTGCGCACGCCTGACAAGTACGAGGCGGTCGCGAAGAACATCCAGTGCTTCATCCAGGCACTTCCGTAAAAGGCTACGAGGGCAACGGCATGACGCAGATATGTGCCGATCTGGCGGCTCACTAGGCCAGATTCCAAAGCCGGGGCATCTGCAGACGAGAGGCTTTTGCGTTCACCCCGGCTCCCTCACCCCACTTTCAACAGAAGGCATTCACGTGCCGCCGGCCACTTCATTGTGGAGCTCTCCTTGGCGGCATCTGAATGCCTTTTTTTCATTTTTCGGAGGCGTCATGAAGCGCTTTATTACTTACCTCGACGACCTGGCGAAGCGGACCTACTTCGGCACGGATGGTACCGAGCCTCAGCGCTCTGGCGTACTCGGGTACCTCATCGAGGGCCTCGAAGGCCTGCTCGGATTCTTCGGCCTGGTGATCTTGCCGGCGATGGCGGCTGCCACCCTCTACCACTGGATTTTCGATTAAGGAGAACGATATGGCTTGGAACTACCCCGACGGATGCGGACCCGACGACTACGAACGCTGGTGCGGCCCCGACCCTGACGAAGAAGACGAGGACGAGGACGAAGAAGACGAAGACGAAGGCGAGGTGCTCGAATGAGCTTCACAGACCCGGTTCGAATCATCGACCACATCCCCCAGGATTTCGACATGAAACGAATTACTCGAAAGCGACCGCTACAGCAGCGCAAGCTCGCAAAGGCTCAGTCGGCGAAAGCTGCTGAGCCTTCTTCTTTTGAACCGCCTTGCGAACAAGTCTCGGCCATTTGGAAGGCAGTCGCCTTCATCGGTTCGTTGGCAATCGTGTTCGCGGCATTGATAACGGGAGGCTGGGAACGATGAAAACCATCAAAGACATCGCAATTGATCTCAACAGCACCGGCGCAATACCGAACATGGCCGACGCCAGAACGTACATGAAGGAGAACTTCCCAAGCGCCGTACTGACGTACTTCTCGGACAACCGCTCAGACAACTGCCTTCTCCGCGCTCTACCCAAGCAGCTCGAGGCATACGACTTTCACCGGTCCTTTCAAATCTCGATCGAGATTCACTCGTGCAGCTTGCGAACGATCGAGCATGCAGCATGGCTCATCTATCACGACTGGCTTGAGATCGCACAGATCAAGAAGCCGGACGACGACTTTACAAGCGACGTTCCTTTTTAAGGAGAACAATCAAATGACAGCAATCAGCACCGCGGCAATGAGTCGCACCGAATGGCTCAAGGAGCGCACCAAGGGTATCGGCGGCTCGGACGTCGCAACGGTCCTCGGCCTCAATCCCTACAAGACGCCGCTCGAACTCTGGGAAGAGAAGACGGGCAAGACGGCCGGCAAGGACGCCGGTCAAGCTGCTTACTGGGGAACGGTCCTTGAAGACGTCGTTGCAAAGGAGTTCAGCCAGCGCACCGGCATGAAAATCCAGAAGGTCAACTTCATGCTCTCCAAGGGTGAAGACGACTGGATGCGCGGCAACATCGACCGAGCGATCATCAACCCCGCCATAGCAGGCCGCGTCTCCGTTCTCAAGCCGGAGAAAGCAGCCGAAGCCGGACGCCTTCTTTCCACGAACATCGGCCTCGAGTGCAAGACCGCGAACTCCTTCATGGTCGATCAGTGGGGCGACTCGCAGGAAGCAGAGATCCTCAACGGCAAAGTAGTGACTGATCACAAGATTCCGCTGTACTACGAAACGCAGATTCAGTGGTACATGGCAGTCACCGGCATCGAGACCTTCTATGTCGCAGTGCTCATCGGAGGCCAGGACTTCCGCATGTATGAAGTCAAGCGTGACGAGGACGTCATCGACGCCATCGTCTCCAAGTGCAGAGACTTCTGGGAAAACCACGTGCTCAAGGACGTCCCGCCGGCACCCATCAACGTCGACGACATCAAGAAGCTCTACGCAAAAGACTCCGGCGAGATGACCGAAGCCACAAACGAAGAAGCCACAGACATCGGCGAACTCCGAAACCTCAAGGAGCAGATCAAGTCCCTGAAGGAACAGGAAGAAGCCGTTGCCTCCCGTCTGATCATGGCCATCGGCGAGAAGACGGGCCTCACGCTCGGCGGTAAAAAAGCCGTCACCTACAAAGCGATGAACACCACGCGCTTCTCTTCGACTGACTTCAAGAAAGAACACCCGGACCTTTATCAGGACTACGCAAAGACCACCAGCACCCGCGTTCTCCGACTCGCTTAATTCATAAGGAACAAACACTATGTCTACTACCGACGCTCTCAAACAACAGATCGCTCCCGCTCAGCAGCAGACCGCTGTAGCAGCTCCAAACCGCCCGGTAACGCTCATCGACGTCGTCCGCTCCACGAAGTTCCAGAAGCAGATGTCTCTTGCCATGCCGAAGAGCATGACGCCCGACCGTCTGACTCGCATCGTCATGACCGAATGCCGCAAGACCCCGGCGCTCCTCAAGTGCGCTCCGGAAAGCTTCTACGGTGCCGTCCTTCAGTGTGCGGCCCTCGGCCTCGAACCGGGCTCCGCTCTCGGGCATTGCTACCTGCTGCCCTTCGGTAACGGCAAGGACCGCTCCGGCCGCCCGAACGCTCAGCTCATCATCGGCTATCGCGGCATGATCGACCTCGCCCGACGCTCCGGCCAGATCATCAGCTTGCAGGCCTGGACGGTGCACGCACAGGACACCTTCAACTACCAGCTCGGCCTCGAGCCTGACATTCAGCACGTCCCGGCATCGACCGCCGACCGCGGCCCTGTCACTCACGTCTATGCAGTCGCCAAGCTCAAGGGAGGCGGCATCCAGTTTGAAGTGATGAGCCGCGCAGAGATCGAGAAAGTGCGCTCCACGTCAAAGGCCGGCAACTCCGGCCCGTGGGCAAGTCACTGGGATGAAATGGCAAAGAAGACCGTCATCCGCCGCCTCTTCAAATATCTGCCGGTCAGCATCGAGGCCGTCCGCGCAGTCGAGATCGACGAGAAGACCGACCGTGGCGAAGCTACTACCGACCAGGACTTCCTCGATGCCGAGTTCATCGAAAAGGGTGACTTCAACGATGCGCCGCAGATCGAAGCGGCCCCCGAAGAACCCGCTGAATAACTACTAAAAATTCCCCGACAGAGAGGCCGGATCATCTATCACCGGCGCTTCCCCTCTCTGTTGGGGAACCCTTTTTTCTGTGAGTGAACAAATGAAATACAGGCTGAAAGACCGCGAGCTACAGAAGAAGCTCGACGAGATCAGTGACGGAGATTTCTCCGCTCGGCTGCACAAGGAGCGCGAGCTCATAATAGACAGTTTCAAAAAAGAACCGCGGCTGCACGTTCTCTGGTTCGGGGAGGGCTCGCAGTTCTCCGCCGCGCTGTACGCCGACATGCTCGAAGAAGTGCGCGAGCACGACCCGACAAAGTGGAACAACTACCCCGAAGTGACGCCGCCAGAAGGCGTATGGATGCGGTGCGAGACCGACGTAAATGCAATAGAGCACAAGATTCGACACGTTGCGAAGTTTGATGGGCGTGAGTGGCGTGACTACCTGTCGAAACAAGTCGTAGTTCACCGATTCCGCCCGTGGGAGGACGAGGAATGACAGAAACCGAAATTGTCGTGCAAGACCTGCGCCGCGAGCTTCGATGGTCGTATCGCGATCAGTCGACCTCAAATCTCCGCGCACTCGCAAGCCGACTCATCGACAACAAGGACACGGCCAGCATCGCAGACGCAGTAAAGAAGTACACGACAGTGCTCTCCGCCGCGAGGCAGAGCGCAAACCCTGCCGCCCTTGACCGCGTGAAGCTCTCCGCGTACATGCTCACGCACGCACTGCGCGACTGGGAGGCGGCGCGTTGAAGGCAACGTCGTAAAATAGGAAAGCCCCCGTGCTGTGCAATGCTCCGGGGGCTTGATTAACCTTTACGAAGAGATATACCCATAATCTGGGCGAACAGGCAACCCGTAACGTTTTATACTGGTCACAACAGAGCTCCTCATCAAGGAAGCAAAATGAACATCAAGCGCCCTGACTTGTACAGAACAGAGCAGTTCAACAAATGGTTCAACAATCTAAAGGATCACGTTGCAAAAAGTGCTATTCGTACACGATTAACGCGCATGGCATCCGGCCATTTTGGAGACTGCAAGAAGATAGGGAACATCTCTGAAGCAAGAGTAAATGTTGGCCCTGGATATCGAATCTACTTTACGATTAAGGGACGACAGATTCTTTTGCTACTAGCTGGCGGAGATAAAAGCACCCAAGCCAAGGACATCAAACTAGCTCAGGATTTGGCTCGAATGGATGTAGAACTGTGAGGACACAACCATGGAAAAACTCAAGATCAAGCCCTTCAATCCTGTGGAGGGTATGACAGATGAAGAGATCATTGAATATCTCGCAGATTGTCTATTGGACGGAGAGGAAACGTCGGCTCGCGCCGTTGAATTCGTATGCTTCGAACGCAACATGATGCAGGCCATGAAGCTACAGATGAAAGGGTGTGCACTCGCAATCGCACGGGTCAAGCAGAACAGTTCCGCCAATAACCAATACCACCTGTCCCCGTCAACATAATCCAGACGAACTCGAAATTAGAAACAATACGCCCTCGGCGCTTCGGCTCCGGGGGCTTTTTTTATCTGATCACACATGCCAGTAAGCAAAAAACCCCGCAAAAAAAGGACAGCGAGCACGAGACCTCGCCGTCCGAAAGAAGTTTGTGCAAGGAAAGTTCAAGGACGCGGACGACGCGCGCAGGACAATCGCAAGTCTCGAGCACCAGAAAACCCGCCAACGTCGGCGTTGTGAACAGCTCGGCTGGTTGCTCGGCTTTCAGGAGAAGCATTCGTTGCTTGAAGCCTTCACGCTCAGTTTCTTCGCGCTTGAGCGTTGGCCGACGACGACCGATTACTCGGACTTCAACCAGATCAGCAGCACGCTCATGCTCGGCGCGCTCTGTCACAAGTGCCTAGGCGTTGCCGAGCAGGATCTGCTCGAAGACATCCAACACGCCGCCTTCATGACCGTCGTCTGCGCCCGCCTGCGCAATCACGGCCAGACGATCCCGGCCGCGAACCTCGAGCCCGTGAAGCACGGCCTCATCGTCGCGCAGGAGCTCATGGAGTACGCCTACGAGCACGAACGTCAAGCGCTCATCAACGTGCTCAAGCACAACACGCACGAGACGCTAGCCGAGACGCCTGGCTTGCGTGAGGCGCACGAGCGCTTCATTCTCGGCAAGCACTATGAGCAAGTACGCCAATGGGAGATCGAGGACGACGCCTTTCTAGGCGAACTTCAAGCTACAGGACAGTTTCCATAGAAGGGGGACAAATCATGAAGCCGCAAGAACTGATGACCGCAAAGCAGGTGCGTACCTATGTAGGGTGCGCCCCCAACACCCTTACGAAGGCTGTGCGTGAAGGACGCTTTCCCGCTCCAGCCCTCATCCTCGGCCGCCACCGGTGGCGAAAAGCGGACGTGGACGAGTACCTTGAGAAAGCGTTCAAGGTCGCCCAAGCCCGCCGGGTGGGGGCATGAGAGCCGGTCAGTAGGCGAGACTAGCAGTGCGCGAGGAATAGAGGCATTTCGAGCCGACACCTCGCGCATTTTTGTATTGGGAGAGTGCGCGTACGGATCGGCTTTCAACCTAACCTCTCCGGCAGGAGGTCGGTTATGCCGTTCAAGAATTTGAATGAGTTTCAGATGTTGGGGATCGCCGGGTCTTTTGCAGGCTTGTGCGGTTGGCTTTCGTACCTGCTGAAGGTACAGGAAGGAAAGGCTTTCACGTGGCGGGAGTTCTTGCTGCATGGCGCAATCAGCGCCATGTGCGGGCTGATCTCGTACGAGATCTTCGTCTACGAAAGCCTGCCGCCACAGCTGTGCGGCGCGCTGTCAGGTCTTGCCGGCTGGGGCGGGACGCGCGTTCTGAGGATCATCGAAGTTGTCATAACAAAGCGCCTGGGCGTATCTAAGGAGGATTTGAAATGAAGAATTTTGGCGAGTATTCGGCGGAGGTCGCGATGGACTTCATCGAAGCATGGGAGGGCTGTCGCCTGCAGGCGTACAAGTGCCCGGCTGGCATCTGGACTATCGGCGTCGGGCACACGCAGGACGTGACCGAGCATGACGAGATCACTTCTGAGCAGTCGAGGGAGATGCTTCGTGAGGACGTCGAGGAGGTCAAGCGAGGGCTTGCCCCTTTCGTCAATGTTCACGTGACAGAAGGGCAGTTCATTGCGCTGGTGAGCCTGGCTTTCAACGTGGGCGTCTCTTATGTCGTCCACAAGTGCCCGAAGCTCATGCGCGCCGTGAATGCCGGCGACGAAGAAGAAGCCGCCCGCCAGTTCTTGGACGTGAACAAGGCCAACGGCAAAGAGCTTCGCGGCTTGACGAGGCGTCGTCGCGCCGAGGCAAAACTTTTTCTTGGAGAAGAATGATGGGTTGGAAGAAACGATTGATCAAGGAAAGGGATGAGGTGCAAAGTCGTCTTGACAGACTTTCTGCTTTCATCGTTGGATTCAGCTTTGCCAAGCTGGATCAGCGCACGAAGTCCTTGCTTCGCATTCAGCAGGGACTGATGGAGGACTATCTCGCAGTCCTGAACATGAGACTGGAGCGGCTTGAAGCGAAGGAGGATTGAGAATGAGCAAGGCATCAGAGGCCAGATACACCCTGATCGAGGGGCGCTACACGTTGAATGACGTTGACTACGTCAAGCATCTTGATACCGTAGGCAACGACTCCCTTATGGGCGGCTTCTACATCGGCATAGTTGTCGGCCTCGTTGCCGCGTTACTCTTGGCCAACTTTCTGGAGTCACTCGTAAAGCTCGTCCTCTTCTTCATAGGAAAGGCGTGACGGGCGCCGGGGCAATATGAGAATCGAAGCCATCACAGTCATTCTCGTAGTCTGTGCATTCTTCACGGGCTACCAACTGGCGGCGTCCTCGTACGGTGAGGACATTGCAGAACTGCGGGCGGACTATGCCGCTCGCGCAGAAGCTCTAGGAGTAAAGCATCGTGAGAAAGAACAAGCGCAGTACAGGTCTTTGGTCGAGGCGTGGGAGGAGCGCGATACCGCTCTTGCTCGCGCCGATGATCTTGGCGCTGATCTTGAGCGGGTGCGCAAGCAAGCCGCCGATGCAAAGCATCGACTGTCCGCAGCTGCCGGCGGTACCTGCGACGCTGAAAGAGAGCAGCTTGCCCGATGCGCAGGCCTACTCGAAAGAGGCACGGAGTTGGTTCGAAGAGGTGTCGAGCTTTCTGAGCGAACTGCGATAGACAAGGACGCCGTGGTCCACCTAACAAAATAGGCCGCTTTGTGCTAACTTATGCCTGCTGGTTTTACTAGCAACTACTCCGAAAAAAGTGGGACTTCAGTTGAACGATTACCCCCAGGGATGCACACTCCTTGGGGGTTTTCTTTTAGACGTTCGGCAGGAGGTAGTCTGCCCACTCTTGCATCAGCTTGCGCCTCTGCTCAAGGAGGTCGTCTCTCTGATACGCGCGGAAGACGTTGTTCCCCACAGCGTGCATCAACTGCTTCTCAGAGACGAGGAAGTTCTTCTCGTTCTTCGCGCACCAGTCGGAGAAGGTGGAGCGTAGGCCGTGGAGCGTCATGTCGTCACGCCCGCTCGCGTGCTTGATTGCATAGAGCGCGGTCCCTTGGTTAATGGCCGATCGCCCACGCCCCTGGAAAAGGTAGTCCCCACTGGTATCGAGCCGGTCGATCAGGCGAAGTAGCTGGCGCGTGAGCGGCACCACGTGGGGGTACGGCTTCTTGTCCTTACGGCGTTCTTGCGGCACGGAGAAAGTCTTCTCCTCAAGGTCGATCTCGTCCCACTTCCCTTTGATGTATTCGTTTGCACGGCCCGCGGTGAGAGCGCCGAAGACTACAGCGAGCGAGCCCGCCTTGTCTTCCATCCACAGTTTCCCGATCAACTCTCGGAGCTCTTCGGGAGTTATCGCGGTGTGGTGCTTTTCCGGCATTGAGCGACGCACGAGCCCCATGGGCGGGAGCGAAGCGTCAAGGCACCCCTTCCACTCCGCAGGGTTCGACTGGATGAGCCCTTCACCCTTCGCGACGTTGAGGATGCCATAGAGGCGCATGCGGAGGTCTTTTCCTCTGCGCGGTTTCGTCGTCCACCACTGGCGGAGAAAAGACGCCACGTCGTCGCGATGGATCGCGTCCAAGCGCTGCTTGCCGAACGCCCCCTTGAGCACGCCGATGTCGCACCGCCACGCGGCCTCGGTCTTCGCCCCGGTGAAACCGCGCAGGTACAGGATCTTCTCGAAGGCGTGGTCGACATACTCGCTGAAGGTCGGCATGGACGACTTCACTTCCGCGGCTTTCTTCTCCGCCTTCTCTTTGGCGATCTGATCCTTGGGGTCGATGCCCTGTGCCACCAGCGCCTTGAGCGGCGCCACCTTGGCAAGGACGGCTGACAGGGGCTGCGTCGCGGACCCGAGGCCGAGTTCACGGCGCTTACCGTTGAGCTGGTACTTGTACAGCCAGGAGCGGCTGTGCGTCGTCACGCGCAGATAGACGCCCCTCTCATAGCAGTGGATGCCGATCGGCAGGGTTGGGATGGCCTTCACGTTGAACATACACTTCTCATACAGTTGGGTTGACGTTGGATGCAGTGCTTTAGCACACTTTGAAGCACTGCAAACTCACAAGCCGTATGAGTTTGAGGCATTTTGACTCTTCTTAGCCTAGCATAAAGCTAACGAAGTTACGCCACGCGAACGGCCTGAAGAACCATGGACCACGCATGAGTATTCCAAATGTTTTTAGATTATTAAAAAAAGGGGCACCCGCAGACGAAAACTTCTGCTGGCGCCCTGCCTTCTTCACAAGAAACAGCGTCTAAACGCCTGCAACGCGGTTGCAAAAGATGTCTGACGTCCAACAGTCGCGTCACGCAAGCAGAAAACACTTGCAATTAGAGGATGGTACATGATAGGATGTATCTAACAAATCAAACGACGGCATCCCGGAGGCAGGCGAACCCGCCGCCCCGAAAGCTCCCGTCCTCTTGAAGGAGAAATTCTCATGAACGACATCGTGATGGTCAACGACGCCAACGTCGAATCCGTGATTGCAGCCGACAAGCCCGTGATTCTCGCCATCGGCGCGAGCTGGTGCCCCGACTGCCGCCGCGCCCAGCCCTTCTTCACGCAGCTCGCGGCTGTCAACGCCGAACGCGCCGTCTTCGCCTCCTGCGACTCCGAGCAGAATCCGCAGGTCGTCGCGAAGTACGCCGTGCAGCACATCCCGACGATGGTCGCGCTCAAGGGCGGCAGGGAAGTCGACCGGATCGTCGAGGTGAAGACGCCGGGCGAGCTCAAGGCCTTCGTCGAGCGCAACATCTGACGCCCGCACAAGTCCTTCTCAGGATCTCCCGATCCGAGATATCTTTTTGAGGCACCCGCAGGACAAGACGTCTGCGGGTGCCTTTTTGTCTGAAAAATTCGTTGCACTGACATAGGAAGTCCTCAGTTCCGCCCATGTCTGCGCTAATTTTCACTTCTTAGACTTCAGTCCGATTCGAACAGTGCGCCGCGGCAAGCGAGCCGCTCTCCCGCGCACCGGCAACTGCAACTGTTTGAAGAGGTTTTGACAATGAAGATCAAGAACACCACTGCCGCCATTCTCGCCGCTGCCGCCATGACGGCCGCCACCACCGCCTGGGCCGTCGACGCCGCCCCCGCATCCGTCCCGCAGATCACGGAAAACGCGCAGCCGCAGGTTGGCATGAGCGCCGCAACTGCTGCGGCCGAAGAGGCCTACGGCGGACAGACCCGCTCCGCCCGCCTGCACATGAGCCGCGAATACGGTCCCGTCTTGGACGTCCGCGTGGTGAAGGACGACGGCACGAACGCCCACACCTTCGTGGACGCGCAGACGGGCAAGGTGGTCGCCGCCGACGAATTCGGCATCGGCGAAGGTCGCCACATGTTCGACGGCCGAGGATACGGCCACCGCGATCACGACCGGGGCGACTGCGGCTTCGGCTTCGGTCACGGCTTCGGGTTCCATGGCGGCCGCGCCTGCTGGTGATAAATGATTCCGGCGCACGATGAGGCGCCCGAAATACAGGGATGAAGAACGGGAGCGGACTCGGAGCCGGCTCCCGTTCTTTGCTTTTGGGAACGAAGGCTTTGGAAAAACCGCCCTCAGGAGAAAACCGTGAAGACCGCGAGCGCGAGGAAGAGCACAGCGCTGCCGCGGTTGAGCCAGAGCGAAAATGCGGGGCTCTGCAGCTTCTTCGCCGCAGCGCCCGCCGCCCAGGCGATGGCCGAGAAGACGACGAAGGTGGCGAGGATGAAGGTGAGGCCCTGCACGACCATCTGAAGGACCAGAGCCCAGCCCGTCGTGCCGGGTGCGACGAACTGCGGGAAGAAGGCAAGGAAGAAGATCTGCACCTTCGGGTTCGTGATGTTCATGATGAGGCCGCGGCGCCAGAGTTGCACGGGCGAGAGCTCGACGGCGCGCTCCGTGCCGACGGGATCGGCCGCGTGGGTCCATGCACCCCAGGCAAGATAAAGAAGATAGGCGGCGCCCGCGAGCTTGATCGCCATGAAGAGTGCAGGAACGGCCGCGACGACGGCTGCAAGGCCACAGGCCGCGAAGAACGTCTGCAGCACCAGACCGGTCATGAGGCCGAACACGACGGTGACGCCCGCTCGCACGCCGTAGACGGCGCTCTGCGCGAGCACAAAGAGATTGTCGGGACCGGGAGCGGCAGAAAGCAGCAGGCTCGCGCCGAGGAATGTGAGCCAGACGGAGAAGGTCATGATGAGGGCCTGTTGTGCGTTGTGCAGTGTTGTTGTGTTTTGGCGGACCGTGCGGAAATGCACGGGACAAAAAAAACCGCAGCGGGCTACGGGAAGAGGCTTGGGCCTGCCGCACTGCGGGGAAACAGCAAGCTTCATATTGCGCGAGCTTCACCGGTTGAGCCAGGAGGTAATGATGCAACACGGGAGCTCGAGAGAGAAGCACAAGTGCTTGCTTGAATCATCATAGAACAAGCATCCGCACTCAAGCCCCTTCTTTGAACGGTTCTTGCGGCACGTCAGGAAAGGCCAACGGACGGGTTTATTACTGCAGGTCCTTCATAGTAAAATGGATTTTTCCCTTCCGATTCAGGGACCTCCGGCGAGGCCCCGTCCTCTTCCCTCCTTGTCCTCCCATCAAAGCCACCAGACGGTGCTCCAGGGCGACAGCGCCTCCTCCACGTCCGCGGCGGACGAAACCGTCTGAACGAGCGGGCGTCCCTGCGAATCGAGGGGAGGATTCTCAAGAAGCCTGATCGCCCACGGCTCGCCCTCCTCGACGATCGAGTGCCACAGCAGCACGGGGTGTCCAAGCTCGAGCGAGAACGCGACCTCGCGCAGGGTGCTCGAGCCCTCCTTTCCCGCCATCACCAGACTTCCGAGCCCGAGGGCCGCGATCGCGCGGTTGCGTGCGCGAAGGCTCTCCGCGCGCTCCTCGTCCGTGAACGAGAGTCCGTTCACCTGAGGGGCGAGCGAGATGAGCAGGCCGTATTCGGCGATGCGGCGCGCAAGGCGCGCGTTGGCGGGCGGCCAGGGCTGCGAGAGCGGCGTCCCCATGACGGC
>ERZ773175.1504-NODE-1504-length-12728-cov-5.009942_pt1 | contig 12728 bp, 10 predicted proteins | sample MGYA00581004_ERZ773175 | MGnify/ENA primary metagenome ERZ773175 (study PRJEB29015, sample SAMEA2737834) | human gut metagenome | biome: human gut; feature: human-associated habitat; material: faeces | place: China | collected 2012 ...
GTACAGGAACCACATCGGTCATTTCTGGTAAATATGGATTATATACAGAATATTTCTTACCGTGCAATTAAACTGATAAGTCTTGCAGAAATACCAATCCCGCATGGGAAATGCTCGGAGATAAAGAATAAATATCTCGAGTATGCGTTTAACAGAAAGCAGGTATTTTTATCATGAATCTTCTTTATGTAACAAATGGTGCAGCAGTCGGGATATTCGGCATGGTTTTGTCCGGGGCTTTTTGTGATATTCACTGGACGAAAGAAAAACGGGAATTTCTTGTTGGAAGTATTTTTGTGCTGCTTGCCATACAGGGCGTGATGTATCTGTTGGCCGGGGCAGCGACGATCCGTTATCTTTATCCTGTGATCACACATGTCCCGATGTGTATTGCCCTTTACATTTTAACGAAAAAACGTCTGTGGACAGTGATTTCCGTGCTGACTGCTTATCTCTGCTGTCAGCTTCGCAGGTGGGTGGCACTTTTTATAATGGCTGTGTTTGTGAACAGTGAAACGGTGCAAAATGTGACGGAACTGATTGTTACACTGCCGTTATTATTTCTTTTACTGCGCTTTGTGGCACCCTCGGTGCGGGCAATATCAAATTATCCCGTGTCAATACAGCTTCAGTTCGGGTTGATTCCGGCATTGGGATACGGCTTTGATTACCTGACGAGAGTTTATACGGATTTACTTTCAGAAGGTATACCGGCGGCAGTGGAATTTATGCCGTTCGTCTGCTGTATTGCTTATCTGGTGTTTGTGCTTCGTACTTCAGAGGAGGAGCGGAAGAAAAATGAACTTGAGCAGATGCAGAGCTGTCTGAATCTCCAGATTTCCCAGGCGGTCCGCGAGATTGAGGCTTTGAGGGAGTCGCAGAAAGATGCCAGTACCTACCGGCATGATTTAAGACATCATATGCAGCATCTGTTATCATGTATCGAGAATGGAAAAATTGAACAGGCAGAAGGCTACATTCATGAAGTATGTGCGCAGATTGAGGCAGGCAGGGTAAAAAATTACTGTGAGAATGAGACGGTCAATCTTATTTTTTCCTCTTTTGCAGGAAGGGCGGAAAGTGCTGGTGCCACAATGAACATAAAAGCGGTGGTACCATATATTCTTCCGGTTTCGGAGACAGATTTGTGTGTGCTTTTATCAAATGCGTTAGAAAATGCACTCCATGCGTGTACAGCACAGGAGCAGAAGGGAACGATAGATATTTTAGCGTATGAGAAGAACGGGAGGTTCTTTTTTCAGGTCACGAATCCATGCAGAAAAGAAGTAGCATTTGAAAACGGTGTTCCGGTTACCAACCGGCCGGGGCATGGAATCGGCGTACGCAGTATTTGTGCAATTGTTGACCGGTATGGCGGTATGTACAGCTTTCTGGTAGAAGATAATAAATTTATTTTACGCGTTTCTTTATAAGGTGCAGCTTTATGCTGCACTTTAAAAGAGACGACAAAACTACATATGAAAAATAAAAAATGTCGATTGAGTGCACATTATAGTCGATTCAGAACAAGTTAATCCACTGCAGCACAAAATACGGTACATTAATGTCAACAGAGAGAAATGAAAAACAAATGACAAAGGAGAGAAAGATTATGAAAAGAAAAATTTTAGCAATTATGTTGAGTTCAATGCTGGCATTCTCTTTTACCGCCTGCGGGAATACCGAGGAGACTGCTGATGGCACAGTGACAAACGCAGAGGCAGATGTAGATGTGGCAGATACTGGCACTGATGTGGAGACCGATGCGGCAGAGAACGATGCAGCAGATATTGTTGTGGACACAGAGGCAGCAGATGCACAAAGCGAAGATGTGGAAACAGATTCTACCGAAGACTTATTCTGCCTGCTTGATGTGCCGATTTTAGAGATGCCAGACTTAGCAGGAACAACCTGGAGTTTCTGTGGGGGTAACCTTGGCGGTGTGCAAATGACACAGGACGATTATGATGCTGCATTAGAGCAGTATGGCGGAAAATTGGAGATCGTGTTTAGCGATGATGGTTCCACTGTACAGATGGTACAGGGAGGTGGAACGTTAGACGGTGTCTGCGAATATCATTATGAGGATGAAGGTGTGCGTTTAACATTTGACAATAACGGCACAGATCTGGTATACGCCTGCGTGTTTGCAGATTTTGACGGACTGACAATGGTAGCATTGTCCGATACTTCCGGATACAATGCAGTATATTTTGTACAGTAAAGGAGTTTTTGAATGGAAATCTCTGTAATTGTTTGTTTGCTTGTGATTTTACTTGCCATATGGATTGTTTCTGTACGGAAAAAATTAGCAATCATGGATGAAAATATCAATCATTCCATGAATCAGATCGGAGTGCAGCTTTCGTCACGGTTTGATGCGTTACTTTCCCTGCTTGATTTTACAAAAAAATATGCAGGATACGAGGCACAGACACTTACGGATGAAGTAAATGAAAAACGGTGTATCATTATGGAAACTTCCACACCGGAGGAGGTTTTGCGACAGGAAGGTGTGATAAACGAGGTGCTTTTCCGGACACAGACGGTTTTAGAAGAATATCCGGGTTCGACTGATGAAAATGAATACATCAAATGTATGGACGCGGTAGAGTGTTATGAAAAAATGGTGCAGACCAGCCGGCTGATTTATAATGATTCGGTGACAAAATTAAACAGAGAGCTTCACATTTTTCCAACCAGTGTACTTGCACATATGCTCGGATTTGAAAAACGGGATTATCTGGTAGAAAATTAGCAGAAAAGGAGATGCAAAGGATGAATAAGTTACACAGAAGCAGGTACATAAATGTAGTTGTATCAATGATGATGGCATTTTTGATGCTTGCTGCAATGGGAACGACACAGGTACATGCAGCACAATATACAACGGGAACGATTGATCCTGCCGAATTGAAAGCTGGAGATGTGGTTTACAGGGGGGTTCAGTTAACGGTAGACAGACAGATTGTGGTTTGTAAAAAGTGCAATATGATATGGATTACGACGGGCACGGATTACGGTACTGGAGACATGAAACGCTCTGAGGTGGTGGCTACGGAAGCCCATAAGGATCATCCGGATAAGGTGGGGTATAGCGAGTTTAACTGGTATTTTAATCTTGACAGCTCCGGCCCATTGTTAAAAAATACGCCATATACGATCGTAGAAAATGCTAACATTAAATACAAGATTACCTATAATACAAACGGTGGCAGTCAGATAGCAGAGGGAAATCAGACGAACCTGCCTGATCCGCTGCCAGTTGCGACGAAAGATGGATATGATTTTGCCGGCTGGTATACAGATGCAGATTTTACGACGATTGCGCGGCCGGGACAGGCACTTACTGCCGACACGACTCTTTATGCAAAATGGGTAGAACACAGGCACACATTTAGGGATGAGTGGAGCAGCAATGATACGTCCCATTGGCATGCTGCCACGTGTGAACACACCACAGAAAAAAAAGATGAAGCAGCTCATGTTTATGGAACAGCAGGTGCGGAAAGATATACCTGTAGTGTCTGCAAATATGTAAGTGAAACAAGAAAAAGAGAAGCTGAGGCAGCAGATAAAAAGAATACGGAAAGTGAACCGGTAAAAGTAAAAAGGACAGAGGCAAAAGACGCAGCATTAAATTCGAAATTTAATGTGAAAGCAGGAAAGACGGTCAAGGTAACTTGGGGAAAAGTTAAAGATGCAGATGGTTATGATGTTTATATGGCATACTGCGGAAAAGATAAGGAAAAGGTTGTAAAGTCCGTAAAGGCAGCGGATAGTTTATCTGTTGAGATCAGCAAATTGAAAAAGAAAGGAATCAATCAGAAAAAAAATATAAAATGTCATGTTCTTGCATATAAGATGGTTGATGGCAAAAAAGTAACAGTTGCGAAATCGATCACGATACATGCAGCAGGAAAGAAGAATAAATCAGTAACAGATGCAAAAAGCATTAAACTGAAAAAGACTTCTTATGTATTGGCAAAAGGGAAAAAAGCTGTCGTAAAAGCTTCGATTGTCAAGAAGGATAAGAAACGTCCGATCATTAATCATATATCGAAATTCCGATATGCTACATCAGACAGTAAAGTGGCAGTGGTATCTAAAAATGGTAAGATCACCGCGAAAGGAAAAGGATCCTGTTCCATATATGTATATGCATCAAACGGATGTGCACAAAAAATAAAAGTTGTGGTCAAATAAGAGAGACAGGTATAAAGTGAAAATGAATGTGTAGGAGAAAAGCTGCCAATGATAGTGATAATATCATTAGGCAGCTTTTTATAATGAACAAAGGAAAAAGAAAACGTGTATTTTGACTGGATTATATAGTATAATATATTCCGTGTCTGAGAGAGAAATAAACCATAAGAGGATAGTTAGTGTGAAAAATAAGATTTTTCACACGCAAGATTTGTGCTTACGCACAAACTTGAGATGCAAATGAAAACGTTGTTTTCATTGAAAAAAAGCGCAAGAATGGGGATTAAAATGAGAACAGGATTTGATAATGAAAAATACTTAAAAATTCAGTCGGAGCATATCAAAGAACGCATCAGCCAGTTCGGTGATAAGCTGTATCTGGAATTTGGTGGAAAATTATTTGATGACTACCATGCGTCAAGAGTATTGCCGGGATTTGCACCGGACAGTAAGCTCCAGATGCTGATGCAGCTTTCAGATGTTGCAGAAATCGTAATTGTGATCAGTGCTGCAGATATTGAGAAAAACAAGGTGCGTGGAGACCTTGGCATTACTTATGATGTGGATGTTGTCCGTCTGATCGGAGAGTTTGAGAAAAAAGGACTCTATGTCGGAAGTGTGGTCATCACACAGTTTGCCGGACAAAATGGTGCAGTGCAGTTTCGGGAAAAACTCGAAAAACGTGGAATCAAAGTATATCAGCATTATAAGATCGAGGGGTATCCGTCGAATATTCCACTGATCGTCAGCGAGAATGGTTTTGGAAAAAATGATTATATTGAGACGACAAGACCGCTTGTGGTTATTACTGCGCCGGGGCCTGGAAGCGGAAAAATGGCAACCTGTCTTTCACAGCTTTATCATGAAAACATTCGCGGAACCAAAGCCGGCTATGCGAAGTTCGAGACATTCCCAATCTGGAATCTTCCGTTGAAGCACCCGGTCAACCTTGCATATGAGGCTGCAACAGCAGACTTAAATGATGTGAATATGATTGACCCGTTCCATCTGGAAGCATATGGAAAGACCACGGTAAACTACAACCGTGATATAGAAATATTTCCTGTTTTAAATGCAATTTTTGAGGGAATATACGGTGAAAATACCTATTACAAATCGCCGACTGATATGGGAGTAAATATGGCAGGAAACTGCATCATCGATGATGAAGCCTGCTGCGTGGCATCTAAAATGGAAATTATCAGACGTTATTACACCGCAGTGAATAAGCTGGTAAAAGAAGAAGCGACCGAAAATGAAGTTTACAAGATCGAGCTTCTAATGAAACAGGCGAAGATTACAACAGACGACAGAAAAGTTACCGTTGCAGCAAAGAAACGTGCGGAGGAATCAGGTGTTCCGACCGCAGCAATCGAACTTTCTGATGGAACAATTATTACATCAAAAACGTCTGATTTCCTTGGAGCATCAGCGGCATTGCTTTTAAATGCTTTAAAATATTTAGCTGGAATTGAACATGACGAGAAGCTGATCCGCCCGGAGGCAATTGAGCCAATCCAGGATTTAAAAGTACGTTTCTTAGGAGGAAAGAATCCAAGACTTCACACAGACGAGGTTTTGATTGCGTTATCTCTCGCGGCGGTTTCAAATGAAAATGCAAAATGCGCCATTGAGCAGATTCCTGCACTCCGCGGCTGTCAGGTGCATACTTCGGTTATGCTTTCCGAGGTGGATATTAAAATCTTCAAAAAACTGGGTGTGGATCTGACAAGTGAACCTGTACGCAGTGGATTGAAGTTATATTAAATTTATATGGTGTATCATGAGCTATAAAATAAAGTGAAAGAGGAAATACATGAATCTGATTAATATAGAGAATCTGACAAAGGTCTATACCGAAAGAAAGTTATTTGATGGCGCGTCATTTTCGCTGCAGGATGGGGAGAAAGTCGGTATCATTGGCGTCAATGGAACCGGAAAGACAACACTTCTACGGATGATCATGGGGGAAGAGGAGACGGATGAGGGAACTGTTACGACTGCTAACCATGTGGTCATGCGTTATCTGCCGCAGCATCCGGAATTCGAACCGGAAAAAAGCAGTCTGGAATGTGTGCTGGAAGGAAATGTAACGGATGAAAACCGCTGGTCTGTTGAAAGTGATGCCAGAGCAATGATGATGCGGCTTGGCATTAAAGATTTTATGCAGCCTGCAGGACAGTTATCCGGTGGACAAAGAAAGCGTCTTGCGCTGATATCCGTACTTCTTTCCCCGGCAGATATTCTGCTGCTGGATGAGCCTACAAACCATTTAGATAATGATATGGCAGACTGGCTGGAGGATTATCTGAAAAAATGGAGAGGTGCGCTTATCATGGTAACACATGACCGGTATTTTCTGGACAGTGTGTGCAACCGGATCGTGGAGATTGATAAAGGAAAAATTTATAGTTATCAGACGAATTATTCCGGGTATCTGGAATTAAAAACCCAGCGGCAGGAAATGGAAGCAGCCAGTGAACGAAAACGTCAGTCGATCCTGCGTGTGGAACTGGAATGGATACAAAGGGGAGCAAGGGCACGTTCTACAAAACAGAAAGCACGCATCCAGCGTTATGAAGAGCTGAGAGATCGTGAAAATCCGGCGCAGGATTCACAGATGGAATTAAGTTCTATTTCTACAAGAATGGGAAAAACGACCGTGGAGCTGGAAAATATCTGCAAGGCTTATGGAGACAGAAAACTGATCGAGGATTTTTCTTATATCTTTTTGAAGGGAGACAGAGTTGGATTTATCGGACCAAACGGTTGTGGCAAGTCTACTCTGATGAAAATTATTGCAGGTATTATTCCGCAGGACTCCGGACAGGTCATTATCGGACAGACTGTGAAAATGGGATATTATGCGCAGGAAATAGCCTCAGAAAAAAATGAGGATGAAAATGAAATTGATCTGTCATATATGAACCCGGATCAGAGAGTGATCGATTATGTAAAAGATACGGCAGAATATATCCAGACTGTGGACGGAGTCATATCTTCATCTGTTTTATTGGAGCGTTTCTTATTTCCGCCGGAAAAACAGTACAGTCCGATTGGAAAACTGTCCGGCGGGGAAAAGAAAAGATTAAATCTGCTTCGGGTACTGGCGACATCCCCGAACTTTATTCTGCTGGATGAGCCTACAAACAATCTTGATATAGCTACGCTGACAATTTTAGAGGACTATCTGGATCGTTACGATGGCATTGTTGTCACGGTATCGCATGACCGCTATTTCCTTGATAGAACAATGAAGCGTATCTTTGCCTTTGAGGGAGACGGAAAACTGAAACAATATGAAGGCGGCTATACAGATTATGTAAACCGACTTGCGGCAGAGGGCAGGACACCGGGTGGAAACATTGCGGCGCGGTCTGCTGGTGCCGATATATCGGGTAATTCACAAAACCAGAAATCCGAAGAAAGTGTGATCGAAAAAAATGATTCGACTGCAACCTGGAAGCAAAAAAAGAAACTGAAATTCAGCTATAAAGAGCAGAAAGAATACGAGACGATCGAGGATGATATTGCAGCACTCGAACTAAAGTTAGAAGATTTAGATAACGAGATGGCAGCGAATGCCACCAATGCAGCAAAGCTGCGGGAGCTGGTTGAGGAGAAAGAAAACGCAGAGAAAATGTTAGAAGAAAAGATGGACAGGTGGGAGTATTTAGAAGAGCTGGCGGCAAAGATCGCAGGGCAGCAGAGCTAGTGTACTGAATCATTGATACAGTACACTGGAAAGCCTGCCTGTCAGTCCACGTTCAGGACAAATGTATTCTTGCCGTTCTCTTTTGCCTGATACATTGCCAGATCTGCCTTGCGGATTAGCTGTGTATAGTCAAGCGTATCGCCCTGGGACATGACAATGCCGATACTGCACGGCACCGGCAGCACCTCGCCGGTCTGTTCGTTTACATGCTGCGTGCGCAGAATCTCAAGAATTTTGTCGGCATTATGCCGGATGCGTTCCGGTTCTAACTCACCGGCATAGCAAAATGCAAACTCGTCCCCTCCGATCCTGCCGACTGCACCGTGTATGTTTTCTTTAAGTGTCTGCGCTACGAACTGGATGACAGCATCGCCCTCCTGATGACCGTAATTGGTATTATAATCCCTGAAATCATCGATATCGACAAAGCCGAATGTGATCTGTTCATGGCTTTCAACCGCCCTTTGCACCATCGAAAGCATCTCTTTTTCAATCGCTTTTTTATTTTTGATACCGGTCAGAGGGTCGTTCTCTGCCATCTGTAAAAGTTTCTGCTGACGCTCTTTTTCTTTCCGGTCTGCCTGTTCCACATAGTCTAACAGCTCGTTGATACCCGCAGCCAGTTCACCTGTCTCATGTTTTTCCTGAATGTGAACGCGCAGGGAATAATCCTCACTTTCCCTGATTTGCGCAAATACCTGCAGAATATGGGTAATCGGTGCGAAAATTTTCTTTGTCATGAAATACTGTGTACAGAATACGCCGATAATGAGTGCAGAAAGACCGAGCGCGATCAGCACACCGTAGGTTCTGCCGGTCTGCTTCTGTGCACTCAGATTTTCAGTCACACGGATGCCCCAGCAGGTATTTTCCACATCGGAATAATATGTAATATAATCCTGTCTGTGATAGCGGTAGCGCACATAACCGGACGGATTTTTCTCATGGTCGATCGCATCCCATTTTTTCTGAAAATCATTGCGGTCGGAACTTTTAGAGACAAATGTCTTTAAGCTTCTCTTGTTTTTTGTGTCACCTGCCGTGATGATCGCCCCATTGCCGTCGAGAAGATAGAAAGTTCCATCTGCAAGAGTGTCCATATTCAGCCGCAGGTCGTCAAAATATGCCGTATCCAGCTCCTCCATCACATAGCCGATCAGTTCATTATTATAATAGACGCCGGTATAGGCGGGCACGACATTTTTCCTGCCGTCATCTGTTATACGCTCATACACGTCACCGATAATAAATTCGCCGGTCTGATATTTAGGATCGACATCTTTCATTGCACTGACAGTGCCCGGTTCGTACTCTTCACTTGAACTGACCACATGAAAATTCCGGTTTACCACAGAGATGCTCGCTACAAAGATACTGTATTTTTTGCGTTCCTTCAGCAGATTGTCTACATAGTTTCGTGCCAGAGGGCTTTCATTTTCCCTTAGACTGTAAAGGATCGCGTTCTGCGTCAGCTGATAACTCGCGATCATGTCCATCTCGTTATTGCGGTCCTGCGTAAAGTTTTTGATATTCATCACCTGATTTTCGCTGATCGCCCGCACATTCTGCTCCGTCAGCTCATCAATCTTGCGGTTCGTTTCATAAATGGAAAATATTCCGAAGATACCAAGCGGTATCAGGGTAAAAAGTAAAAGTAACCCTAAAATACTATGTTTTAATTTCATGCTCGCAGCTTCCTCCATCTGTTATCTATTTTATAGCTAAACTGCTGTTTCCGTCAACTGTTGCCCCAGTGTTGTACACAACCCCTGAAAAATATCGAAAGGATTTTTTTTCCCGCGTGGATAAGATTTCGATATGATTGAAAACGGTCATAAAATCAATCGTAAAAAAATACGATTGTTTTTATGATTGATTTTGCATATAATCAATACAATGAAATTGGAAAGAAAACAGTTAGTATGCAAAGGCAGGAAGGACACTCACAAATGAAAGACAAAAGCGAAACTTCAACAACAGATTTGATTATACTTTTTTTCCTTCTGTTCATTATTTCAAATATTTTATTTGCTGTTGCCTGTATGCTGCTCAGTGATGACGCAGAGTCGAATTTGAAGCTGATAAAAGATTTTGCGATCAGCACGGGAAGTCTGGTCGGAATAAACATAGTCGGATTGATACTGATTGAATGTTTTGAAAGAATTGAAAAATATATTTTTCGGCGAAAAAACCAAAAGGAATGTTTCGGGGAAGGTAATTTTCAGGTATTGCGGTGTAGCAGCAGATACTACATGCTCCCGATTGCAGTTACTGCGCTGGATATGATGTTTGTATTATCTTTTTTGCATGAGAGAAACAAAGATGCACAGGTGATGATAGAATTTTTTCAAGGCAGAGATGGAATTTTTCCACTGTTTTGTATGGGATTTTTTAACATCTATGGCGTTTATGTGCTGGCGCATTACTGCTGTTATAAAGTGTATTGTACAGGATATTTGTTAGAGGTAATCCATTTTTTGAGGAAAAAAAGCATACCGTGGAGTGATATAAAAAGCATAGAATTTTTCTATCTGGATCAATACAAGAAACAGAGGATTGTGATAAATCTTGAGAAGAAAAAGATTGTTTTTCGCGCAGAGGTGTTAAACGATGGCTGGGATCCTTTTGTGAACTGGGTACAGGATATGGCAATGAGATATCATATTTTGTTTAACGGTAAAATCCTGACTGTTTGACTTGCAAATAAGATAAAAATCCAAAACTACACACCAGATACAATGCATTACGGTATGCTCAAAAGAAAAGGGATATAGAGCGTAAAACGGACAGCACACCAGGTTGACTTTGCCTGCGGGGGAAGGTAAAATACAGCTTAAGATAGTATAAACTCGGGGAGAAAACTGCAATGCTAAATATAACCATTGACAAGGTCAGGCACATTGAAGACAAGGATGCCAATGTACGCGAAACGCTTGTCGAATTACAGCACGCACTTGATAAATCTGAACAGGAAAGACATTTTTATGACACTCTGTGCATTGACTACACTGCGGCATACTTATGCGACCTGATGGCAGATACCATGACTGTCATCAAGAAAAAATCATTCTCCCACTGTGCTGCCGAAGAACTCCAGTCTGGCAGCATACAATGCTATTCTCAATGGATACGGCATTCTTATAATACTTTTGTCGTGAAAGAGTCGGCCCCGGGCTTTATGGAAATGTTTGACAACAGGAATCTGATGGCATATCTGGATGATCATGAGAGCTTTGTATACCGGCACAGAACACTGCCAAACCGTGCAGGAATGGAATACTTTGAAGCGCGGGCAGTGCGTCTTTATTCAGATGATGACAGCTACAAGATCATTCTTGGCTACCGTCCGATCGATGACATTGTCGAAGAGGAAAGGGAAAGCCGTCAAAAATTAGAGCAGGCGTTAAAGAGAGCCGAGGAAGCAAGCCATGCAAAATCAGCCTTTTGGTTTAATATGTCTCATGACATCCGCACGCCGATGAACGCCATTATTGGTTATACTGATCTTTTAGAAATATATGGGGATGACGTGGAAAAACGGGAGGACTATCTTGGCAAGATCAAAAGTTCCAGTGAATATCTGCTATCCCTTCTCAATGATGTTTTAGAAATGGCGCGTATTGAAAGCGGAAAATATATCATGGACGAAACGGTAACGGATATCAGGGAGTTTGACCGGTCTATCTGCGATGTATTTGAGAATCAATTAGAGCAGAAGGGGATCCGTTCTGTTTTTCTGTAAGTTCTTTTGCGATGCTGGCATCAGGCATGGCTGCTTTGCCGTTTTGTCCGGTGCTGCAGTGCGTTAAACCATGCCTGCGGCAGGGAAAATCCGAAGATGATACCGAGTACGATTGCTCCGGCAACTTTGATTGTCTCCATTCCGTAACGTGAAAATTCACTCATGTTATTCATGATAAAATAATAGGAAGTATAATAAATACCAGCCCCCGGCACCAGTGGGAAAATACCTGCGATCAGGTAGATGGTCACAGGATTTTTCCGCAGGGCTGCAACCACCCTTGAAAAGACCGTGAGGGCAAGTGTTGCGATCATGTTTGCAATGACGGTTCCGGTGTCAAACTGCAGGCAGATCAGATAGACGATCCATCCGATCGCACCGGTAAGTCCGCAGAAGAGAAGTTCTGATTTTGGTGCACAAAACAGCACGGCAAAAGAAAGCGTTGCGATCATACTGACAATAAACTGGATAAACATAGTATTACAAAATACCTCCTACTATAAGATTATAGATCGTCATGACGGTTCCGACACCTGCCGCAATACAAAAAGCGGTGAGAACCGCATCGATCATGTGGATCGCGCCGGAGAGATAATCGCCGTTAAAGAAATCGCGGATTGAAGTCGTTAATGCGATCCCCGGCACTAACGGCATGATTGCACCGATGATGATCTTGTCATACAAAACCGGCAGTCCAATGGAAAAAGTGATCAGACTGACGAGTGTCACAAGTGCGCTGCCGAAAATATTGGTGATGAATTTTGAAGTTTTCCGCTGTGAAAACTTTTTTAACACCATATTTAAAATTGCGCCGGCGATAAATGCTATCACGCCGTCTAACGGAGTTCCGCCAAACAGAAATGAAAAACTGCCGCTTCCAAGACCGCAGAAAAAGACTTCCGTCCATTTACTGCAGGTGGGAATCGCTTTACATTCATCTAAACGTGTCCACGCATCTTTTAGGGAACATTCGTGGAAACAGATTTCCCTCGAAAGCTGGTTTAAGGCTGCGATACGCCGCGGATGAAGATGTTGGCGTCGTTGTTGCCGGGCTGTCCGCCCGTC
>ERZ773175.1508-NODE-1508-length-12691-cov-4.611190_pt1 | contig 12691 bp, 11 predicted proteins | sample MGYA00581004_ERZ773175 | MGnify/ENA primary metagenome ERZ773175 (study PRJEB29015, sample SAMEA2737834) | human gut metagenome | biome: human gut; feature: human-associated habitat; material: faeces | place: China | collected 2012 ...
GCAGGCGGCGGTGCAGATGCAGGTGCTGTACAGCAGCCTGCAGGTGGCAGCCGACGGTGCCCCGGCGGCGCTGCTGCTCACCGAGGAGTGCACCCGCAGCGTGACGGCGCTGCAATTGCTGCCGCCCTTTGTGTGGGAGGACCCGCTGCCGCCGCTGCCGGATGTTCCGGCGGCGCTCACCCTGCAATTGACCATGCAGGACGTGGTAGCCATCGACACCGCCCCCGCCGCACTGGCGCAGAAACTGGTGCACAGCACCGATGGCAAATGCTGGTTGCACCACCCCAAAGCAGAGACCTTTCTCTCCGAGCGGCTGGCGCTGCTGCAAAGGGTCTATAAATAAAGAAGGAGCACCCTCCCCTCTTTTACTTTCTGCGATTCCGTGGTATACTGACCGGTAAACCGGCAGGATATCCAACCTCTGTCGGAGAACGTGGACACACCTTGCGGTCCGGTGCGTCCGGCACACAAAAAATGGAAGGAACCGGGTTTTATTCTGCAATAATCGGGGATGCTGAGCCGTATATTGAGTGAACGTCCCCGTGAGAACCACAAACATTCCATCGAGAAGCCCGCTTCCGGGCATCCAAGGAGAGTTTATACAATGGGACAGCTGACCAGAAACGAAGTATTTACCTTGGCGGTGCAGCGTTACAGCGACACCGTCTACCGCACTGCGGTACATAATTGCCGCTGCACAGCCGATGCTGAGGATGTGGTGCAGGATGTGTTTGAAAAACTTCTGCACTACAACGGCATCTTTGAGAGTGAGGAGCATCTCAAAGCATGGCTGCTGCGGGTGGCCATCAACCGCTGCCGGGACCTGACCCGCGCCGCCCACCAAAAGGACACCGAGCTGGACGAGAACCTGCCTGCCCCTGATGTCCTTGCGGAGGACGGCAGTGTGCTGGATGCCATCCGCACGCTGCCGGAAAACTACCGCAACGCCATCTATCTGCATTACTACGAAGGATACACTGCGGCAGAGATCGGGCGGATGATGGCAGTGCCCACAAACACGGTACTAAGCTGGCTGCGGCGCGCACGGGCACAGTTACATACGATGCTGAAGGAGGAGATCGAAGATGAGGTGGTATGAATATAAGATGGAGGTCGATGACCTGACTGCCCCGGACGATCTGAAAGCAAAACTGCTGGCCATGACCGACACCCTGACTGCGGAGGAAAAGGCTGAACCCATGATGGCTGCCCCTGCCCCGCAGACCGCTGCACCCGCAGCACCCCTGAACACCGAAGCCAAGAAGAAAAAGCCCATCCACTTCCCGGTAAAGCAGCTGGGCACGCTGGCTGCCTGTCTGGCCGTGTGCGTGCTGGGTTACAGCACCCTGCATCTGGGCATCGGAATGGGCAACGCAAAAAGCAGCGCACCCGCTCTGTACGCAGCCGAGGGCGCTGCCGACAGCTCCGCTGCCTCTGTGGCAGCGGGCGGGTTTGATCTCCAGCACGCCGCGCTGGACAGCACCCCCGAGGCGGTGAATTACAGTCTGGATGCAGACGACCGCTCTCTGGAAACGGAATACAGCGGCGCCGGCAGCACCGAGGCTGCTGCGCCTGCGGTGGACAGTGCCAAGATCATCTACACCGCCAATCTGACGCTGGAAAGCAAGGATTACGAAGCGGCCCGCAGTGCACTGGACAGCGCTCTTGCCGAGGCGGGCGGCTATCTGGAATCCAGCAGTGAATACTCGGATGCCGGCGACAGCCGCAGCGTCAGCCTGACATACCGAGTGCCGCAGCAGAACTACGAGAACTTTCTTGCCGCCGTGGCCGAAGCAGGCAACGTGACCTACAAAAACCAGCAGGCCGACGACGTGACCGCCCAGTACATGGACGTGGAGACCCGGCTTGAGAATCTCAAGAACCAGCGAACCCGCCTGCAGCAGCTGCAGCAGCAGGCCGACAACCTCTCCGACCTGCTTGAGATCGAGTCCAGCCTGACGGATGTGCAGAGCCAGATCGAGAGCTGGCAGAGCCAGATGGACTGGTACAACGATCAGGTGGAAGAGTGCACCGTGTACGTGAGCCTGAGCGAGGTGAGCACCTACTCGCCGCCCAGCGAGGGCTTCGGCAGCCGCTTTGTCAGCGCCCTTTCCGCTGGCTGGCAGAACTTTGTGGATGGCCTGCAGCAGGTCATCGTTGCCCTTGCCGGTGCATGGCCGGTGGTGGTGATCGCAGCCGCCGCCTGCGCAGGGTTCGTGGTTTGGAAAAAGAAGAAAAAATAAATCAAAAAAATACTTGACATCCGCCCGCCCTTGTGGTATTATACTTGAGCAGTCAGCGAGAACCGCTGAGAGCACAAAGTAAATATCGCGGGGTGGAGCAGTCTGGTAGCTCGTCGGGCTCATAACCCGAAGGTCGTTGGTTCAAATCCGGCCCCCGCAACCACCAAGCGTTCTGAGATCTCTCAGAACGCTTTTTTGTTGTCTGGATCCGATACGAAGAAGGGGCTGCTGCACATCGTTTTAGCCGAAAGTGCAGCAGCCCCTCTTACTGTATCAAAAATTTACACCCACTCGCCGTTGAAATGGTAGCTGCCCACAAGGTCCGCCAGATTGAAGGTCTTGCTGGGGGCTGCGCGCGTTCGGTGTGCCATGTCATCCTGCAGCGCTGCGCGGGCAGGGATATGCTGGACGATGCCGCTGCCGAGGCCCAGCTGGCCGAGGCGGATGAACTGTTGACGGCTGTGCTTTTTGTTCCGATGGGTGGAAAGTTCTTCCGCTTTCTTGTGATCGTGAAGGTTTTTGCCGGATTTTGTTTACGCACCCGGAAAAAGATGGTATGATAAACCAGGTATAATCGGGTGATATGGTAACCGGAACGTCCTGCTGCGTGAGCGCCCTCAGGGGAGAAAATCGATGAAAAAATATCTCAAAGCGGTCGTGTCCGGGCTGTGCGCCGCGAGACCGTGGAGCAGCGCATCGCCGAGGGTCAGAGCGCTACGGACGCAGAAGCCGAGTTCCTGACCGACGATCACTTTGAGGCATGGTATCAGGATATCTGCAGTCAGCTCAAACAGTACGAGGGCTGAGCCGACGGAACACGCTGAGGAAGAGAGGTGATGGCGATGCTGCGCAGACAGAAGGATACGGATGCCGCCCGGCGCAAAAAAACGGGCAGGCCTATCTTCCGCACCATTTTTAACGCCATGATGCTGGTGATGCTGGTGGAGGTGGTGCTGCTGGCAGTCAGCATTGCCATTACCAATGTGGACGGCAGGCTGAACCAGAACGCCAAGGACATGCTCAACATGCAGGTGCGCAACCGCGTCAGCTACGTGCAGGACCTGATGCAGGATGCACAGGATCTGACCGATTTGTCGGAACACATCAACAATACCGTTCTTGCCATGCAGGAAGAAGGCCAGCTCGATCTGGCCGAACTGAACACGAGCCGTGAGAAGAGCGACGCACTGCTCACGGCCATTGCGCCGGAGTTGGTGAACACCCTGCGAGCAAAACCGGTCAGTGGCATCTTTGTGGTACTGAACACCGTGAATCTGCACAACCTTGATGTGGGCTGCGGCCTGCCCGGCATCTACCTGCGGGATCTGGACCCGGATGCCCGCCCTTCGGAGGACAACGCCGATCTGATGATCGAGCGCGGCAGCTCGGCGGTGGTCAAAAAGCTGGGCATCACCACCGATAAAAGCTGGCAGCCCACCTTGCGCTACTACGGCCTGAAGGGCAACGGCTTTTTCAAGACTTCCTTCCAGACCGCGTGGGAGGACGGCGCAAGGCTGAACGCCGAGGATTACGGCCGCTGGAGCACCAGTGCCTATAAGATAGGCAACGACAGCCGCACCGCCATTGCCTACTCCCAGCCGCTGATCCTGCCGGACGGCACGATCTACGGTGTGGTGGGTGTGGAGCTGCTTACCAGCTACCTGCAGACAAAGCTGCCTTACAGTGAACTGCAGGACGGCAATACCGGCACCTACTTCTTAGTCTCCACCACTGCTGATGAGGAAGATACCTCCTTTATCGTCAGCAAGGCGGTCACTTCCAGCGAGGATATGATCACTTCGGAAGCACCGGCCGGCATGATGAACTGCGAACTCCGGGCGGACGAGTGCTGGCTGACGCTACGGAATAAAGACTATTATGCCGTGGCCCTGCCCATTACCCTGTACAGCCGCAACGCGCCATTTTCCAATGAGCGCTGGCTGCTGATCGGCACCGTGAACAGCAAGGTGCTGTTTGCCTTTGCAGACAATGTGCGCAACGTGATCGCCATTGCCATTGTGTTTACGCTGGTGCTGGGCGCGCTGGGCAGTCTGGTCGTTGCCCGCAATCTGGCCTATCCGGTGGAGCTGCTGTATCACGAAGTGGTGGACGGGCAGGAGAAAAAGCAGTTCCCGCAGCTGTCCCATACCAACATCCGGGAGCTGGACCGTCTGGCCGATGCACTGACCAGCTTGAACAGCGAGCTGCTGAACAACTCCACAAAGTTTTTGCGCATCATGGACATGGCCAGTGTGGAGCTGGGCGGCTATGAGCTGAGGTTCGACACTGGCAGTGTGTATGTTACCGATAACTTTTTTGCGTTGCTGGGTGCCCCCCCAGCCCAAGGATCACTTCCTGAGTGTGCGCCGCTTTGAGGAAAAGCTGAGCAACATCCAGCTTTCCCATCCCTGTACCACCACGGCAGAGGGGGACAAGATGCTCACCATCCGCAAGGAGGGCGAGACCCGCTACATCATGCTGCGCGTCACCAACGACCAGACCACGCAGGTGGGGCTGGCTGAGGACGTTACCGCCACCACGCTGGAGCGCATGCGTATTGAGCACGAACGCGATTACGATATCCTGACCGGCCTGTATAACCGTCAGGCCTTCCACCGCGTGAGCGAAGAGCTGTTCCACGATCCACACCAGCTGGGCGTTGCAGCTCTGCTGATGATGGATCTGGACAACCTCAAGCACATCAACGATACCTACGGCCACGACTGGGGCGACCAGTACATCCACCGCACTGGCCGCTGCCTTGCGGAGAACACACCCAACGGCACTGTGGTGTCCCGCCTTTCCGGCGATGAGTTCGTGCTGCTGTTCTACGGCTATTCCAGTCAGGATCAGATCCGTGAGAAGATCCGCACCCTGAGCAGCGCCATGCAGAAGAGCGTTGCCATCCTGCCCAGCGGCAATGAGCTGCGTATCAGCATTTCCGGCGGTGTGGCGTGGTATCCGGCCAACGGCACCGATATGGACACCCTGAAAAAGTATGCCGACTTTGCCCTCTATCAGGTCAAGCGCACCAACAAGGGACATCTGGAAGAGTTCAGCATGGAGATCTACCAGCAGGAAGCACAGGCCGCACAGCTGAGACGCGACTTCCAGCAGCTGCTTACCGAGGAGCGGGTGTACTATGTGTTCCAGCCCATCTTCTCGGCCCGTACCGGCAAGGTGATGGCCTACGAAGCCCTGATGCGCTCCGATATGGAAGCGCTGCGCTCGCCCGCTACCATCATGAAGCTGGCGCGGGAGCAGGGCGCACTGTGCGAGATCGAGCGGCTGACCTTCTTCAAATCGCTGGAGAACTTCGACCACCTGCGCAGCGAGGGCCTTGTGCGCAGGAACACGATGCTGTTCATCAACTCCATTGCAAGCGTCTGCCTGCCCAGAGAGGACAGCGAGTATATGGACAGCCGCTGGCATGAGCTGTGCCGCCAGATGGTCATTGAGATCACCGAGGAAGAGGAGATCGACCACGAAGCACTGGAGGCCAAGCGCCATGTGCCGGGCTTCTCCGGCATGTTCGCGCTGGACGATTACGGCAGCGGCTTTGCCAACGAGAACAGCCTGCTGGAGCTTTCGCCCCGGTTCATCAAGGTGGATATCGCCATCATCCGCGGCATCGATACCGACCCGGACAAGCAGCAGATCGTGCAGAACATCGTGGCCTATGCCCACCCGCGCAGCATGCAGATCATTGCCGAGGGCGTGGAGACCGCCGCCGAACTGCGCAAGGTCATCGAGCTGGGTGCGGATGCGCTGCAGGGCTACTTCCTTGCAAAACCTGCCGCCGTGCCGGCCAAAATGGCACCTGCCGCCCGCAAGGTCATTGCCGAGTACAGCTCTGCATCCGACAGCGGCTGAATACGAACATAAAAAGTCCCGCAGAAATGCGGGGCTTTTTGTATCTGCCACTGGCGTATTACAGTTTGCTGCGGTATACTGGAACCGGGCAAACAACAGCACAGGAGGTGCTTTTTTATTATGGTACAGGTAGACCTTATCACCGGCTTTCTGGGCGCAGGCAAAACCACCTTTCTGCGCCGGTATGTCCGGTATCTGGTGGCACAGGGCCACAATGTCTGCATTCTGGAAAACGACTTCGGCGCAGTGAACGTGGATGCCATGCTGGTGCAGGACCTTCTTGGCCCGAACTGCGACCTTGAGACCATCAGCGGCGGATGCGACTGCGACACCCACCAGCGCCGGATGCGCACCAAGCTCATTGCCATGGCCATGCGCGGGTTCGACCGGGTGGTGGTGGAACCCAGCGGCATCTTTGATGTGGACGAGTTTTTTGATGTGCTGCGGGACGACCCGCTGGACCGCTGGTATCACATCGGCAATGTGATCGCCATAGTGGATGCCATGCTGCCGGAAACGCTTTCGCCGCAGGCTGAGTACGTGCTGGCATCCGAGACGGCCAACGCGGGCCGGGTGCTGGTCAGCCGTACCCAGCTGGCCGGGCAGCAGCAGACCGCTGCCGCCGTGGCCCACCTGACCCGTGCGCTGGAGGGCTGCAAGTGCTCCCGCCGCTTTGCGCCGGAAGAGATCATCACCAAGGACTGGGCACGGCTTACCGATGCCGACCTTGCCGCCATTGCGGCCTGCGGCTGCAGGCAGGCCAGCTGCGAAAAGCTGCATTTTGACGAGCACGAAGCCTTCAGCTCTCTGTGCTTTCTGGAGCAGCACCTGACGCTGCAGCAGCTGCAGGCCGCTGCCGACCACCTGTTTGCGGATGCCGCCTGCGGCCATGTGCTGCGGGTGAAGGGCTTTGCACCGGACCCGCAGGGCACCACCGGCTGGCTGGAGCTGAACGCCACCGCTGCCGGCAGAACACTGGAACCCATCCCGCAGGGGCAGGATGTGCTCATCGTCATTGGCGAAGGACTGGACAAAGCGGCCATTGAAGCCCGGCTCAAGGCCTGAATTTTCAACACAAAAACAACAGAATGATGAAAAACAGAAGGAGAAAGAGAAGGAGGTCATGAACAAGACCTGGCAGGCTCCCTCGGCACGGCGCATCATCGGCATGGTGGTGGGTGTTATCATCATCGCCTTTGGCCCCTTCATCCAGTTCTTCGATGGACATTTCGCCCAGAAGGTGCTGAAATATAAACAAGAAAAGGAATAACAAAAAAGGCGTGGGCCTCCGAATGGAAGCTCACGCCTTTTACGATTACGATCAGAACTTGAACAGCGGAGTGCCGGCCAGCACATCGCCCTCGGCCAGCATCTTCAGCTCGCCCATGTCATCGCCGTTGGTCACGATGATAGCGGTAGCGGTGGGATGGCCTGCGGCGCGGATGGCGTCCAGATCCACCTTCAGCAGCGGGGTGCCGGCCTTGACCTTATCGCCCACCTTGACCAGTGCCTTGAAGCCCTTGCCCTGCATCTCCACAGTGTCCATGCCAACATGGATCAGGATCTCGATGCCGTCCTCGCTGGTCAGGCCCACGGCGTGCAGGGTGGAAGCCACCTGTTCCACGGTGCCGTCAAACGGAGCATACACGGTCTTGCCGGTGGGCTCGATGCCGCAGCCGGGGCCAAGGATGCCCTGTGCAAAGGTCTCGTCGGGGATGTCGGCCTGTGCCAGCACCTTGCCGCGGATGGGGGTCAGAACGGTCTTGCTCTGACCGAAGAATTTGACAGTCTCTTCCTGCTCGGTCTTGCCGCCGAACAGTTTATCAAAAAAGCCCATGTTAAAATACCTTCTTTCTGATCATTTCATAGAGCTAGCCGGCCGAAACGCTGTCCTGCAAGGCCCACCGGCTCCAACCCATTGGTCTACCCAAAAGATACCACATTGTGAAAGAAATTGCAATTGGTATCCCGCATAAAACTGCCAAAAATCTTCGGCAGGGTCACATCAGGTCAATCAGCTGATCGATCTCCTCCATGCGGGTGGCCCAGCTGGTGGCAATGCGCATCACGGTGTGGGTGTCGTCGTACTTCTCCCAGAAGCCGAACTTTGCCAGTGGCTCCAGCGCTTCCAGCTGGCTGTTTTCCAGAATGGGGAACACCTGATTGGTGGGCGACTCCATATAGAAGCGGTAGCCCTTGGCAGCAAGGCCCTCCTTCAGACGGTCGGCGGTCTCGATGGCGTTCCGGCTGATGCGGGTGTACAGATCATCGGTGAACAGCACATCGAACTGCAGGCCCATCAGACGGCCCTTGGCAAGCAGCGCGCCCTGCTGCTTGACCATAGTCATAAAGTGGGCCGGTGCGCCGTGGGGGAACACCACGGCCTCGCCGCACAGCGCGCCCACCTTGGTGCCGCCGATGTAGAACACATCGGTCAGGCGGGCGATATCCTGCAGGGTAACATCGGTGCCCTTGGCCATCAGACCGTAGCCCAGGCGTGCGCCGTCCATGAACAGGGGCATGTGGTACTCCTGACACACAGCGTGCAGCTCTTCCAGCTCAGCCTTGGTGTACAGGGTGCCGTACTCGGACGGGTGAGAGATATATACCATGCCGGGGAACACCATGTGGTCGTGGTTGGCATCGGCATAGAAGGTGGCGCACCAGTCGCGCACATCGGCGGCGCTCACCTTGCCCTCGTGGGCGGGCAGGGCAATGACCTTGTGGCCGGTATACTCAATGGCACCGGCTTCGTGTGCAGCCACATGGCCGGTGGCAGCAGCCATCACGCCCTGCCAGCGCTGCAGCATGGACGCAATGACGATGGCGTTGGTCTGGGTGCCGCCGGAGATGAAGGTCACGTCTGCATCCGGGCAGCCGCAGGCAGCGCAGATCTTTGCTTTGGCGCTGGCGCAGTAGGGGTCGGTGCCATAGCCGGGCACCTTTTCAAAGTTGGTCTCGGCCAGCTTTTGCAGGATGGCAGGGTGTGCACCCTCACAGTAGTCGTTCTCGAAATACAGCATATCGTTACTCCTGATCCAGTGAGATAAAGTGTTGATAAGGCTATTCTACTACGGGGGAGAGGGAGTGTCAAATCACGTCCCTCTTTACGGCAAAGGATTTTTACTGTATCTTTAGTTTTTCTATGGTATAATGCGGGAAACGGAATATATTATTTGGGAAGGGGAATGTGCATGAAAAAACAGACGCTTGTGCGGGATGCCACCGTAATGCTGCTGGCTCTGTTCGCCGCCTATGCCATGGTGATGCTTACACAGGCCGTTATGGGCCGCATTGAGGGCGTAGCAATGCTTATCTTTATGCTGGCGGTATTCGTCACCTCTATGTATACAGAAGGTTATGCGTGGGGCGTGGCGGCTTCGCTCATCAGCGTGCTGGCTGTGAACTTTGCCTTCCTCTCACCGTATTTCGCCTTCAACTTTACCCTGTCGGAAAACCTGTTCTCCGGCCTTGTGATGCTGGTGGTGTCCATCATGACCAGCACCCTCACCACCCGCATCAAAAAGCAGGAACAGCTGCGTATGGAAAGCGAGAAGGAGAAGATGCGTGCAAACCTCTTGCGCGCGGTTTCTCACGATCTGCGCACCCCGCTCACCTCCATCTACGGTGCCTGTTCCACTGTGATCGAAAATTATGACTCGCTGGATAAGGAAAAGACCATTAAACTGCTTGGCGAAGCCTGCAGCGATGCCCAGTGGCTGACCCGCATGGTGGAGAATCTGCTTTCCGTCACCCGCATCGACAGCGAGAAGGTGACGGTGCAAAAGACCCCCACTGTGCTGGACGAACTGCTGGATACGGTGCTGGTCAAGTTCCGCAAGCGCTACCCGGAGATCCCGGTGGAGCTGGAAACGCCGGATGCCTTTATCGTGATCCCCATGGATTCCATGCTGATCCAGCAGGTGCTGATGAACCTGCTGGAAAATGCCGCTCTGCACGCCGAGGGCATGACAAAACTGACCTTGAAGGTGTTCACGGTGGGCAATCGTGCGGTGTTCGAGGTGACGGACAATGGCTGCGGCATCCCCAGAGAACGGCTGAAAACGCTGTTCTCCGGCACCGACCCGGATGTACCGGCAGACAGCCGCAAGCACGGCATGGGCATCGGCCTTTCGGTGTGTGCGGCCATCATCAAGGCGCACGGCGGCGAGATCAAGGCCGAGAGCCGTCTGGGTGAGGGAACGACCATCCGCTTCTGGCTGGAGACCGAAGAAATTGAAATGGAGGATGCAGAAGATGAGCAATAACAAATTCAAGGTCCTGATCGTAGAGGATGAGGCAAATATCTGCAGCTTTATCGAAACGCTGCTCACCACCAACGATTATCAGGCTCTGGTGGCTCATACCTGTACCATGGGCCTGACCCTGTTCGCCTCCCACAACCCGGATCTGGTCATTCTGGATCTGGGCCTGCCGGACCGGGACGGGCTGGAATTCATCCGCACCGTGCGGCAGAAGTATATGACCCCTATCGTGGTGCTCTCGGCCCGCACCGACGAGATGGATAAGATCGAAGCGCTGGATCTGGGTGCCAATGATTACATCACCAAGCCCTTCAGCACCGGCGAACTTCTGGCCCGCGTGCGCGCTGCCCTGCGGCTGAACCGCTACAGTGCCATGCACGGCGGCAATGCCCCGGCGGGTGAGTTCCGCGCACAGGGAATGCGCATCAACTATGACCGCCGTAAGGTGTTCGTGGACGAGCAGGAGATCAAGCTGACCCAGACCGAATACAACATCGTGGCGTTCCTTTCCCAGCACGCGGGCCGCGTGATGACCTATGCGGCCATCGTCAAGGCCATCTGGGGCGATACCGACATCGGCAGCACCAAAAAGCTGCAGGTGAACATGGCCAATATCCGCAAAAAGCTGGGCAGCCGTCCGGGCAGCAATGCCTATATCCTCAATGAGCTGGGCGTGGGCTACCGCATGATCGACGAGGATGCCCGCAGCGGGGAGATCAACGAATGATACTTGCACTGATCCTGTTTGCTGTTACCTATGTATTGATGCTGCGGCTGCAGCAGTACCGCCCGTGGGTGGCACTGTGCAGTGCGGTGCTCTTTATTGTGCTGGGCGAGGCAGGGGTCTACGAGTTTTCACTCCGCGCCGCGCTGCAGGCCGTGGATTATAATGTGCTGCTCATGATGGCGGGCACCATGGGTACGGTGGCACTGTTCATCGAGAGCAAAATGCCTGCCCGCCTGGCGGAAATGCTTATCGTCCGTGTGCCGGATGTCAAGTGGGCGGTGTGTATGCTGGCGCTGTTCGCCGGTGTCATCAGTGCTTTTGTGGACAATGTGGCCACGGTGCTCATGGTGGCACCGGTGGGCCTTGCCATTGCCCGCAAGCTGAAGATCTCGCCGGTGCCGGTGCTCATTGCCATTGCGGTGTCCTCCAACCTGCAGGGCGCGGCCACGCTGGTGGGCGACACCACCAGCATCCTGCTGGGCAGCTTTGCCGACATGAATTTCTTCGATTTCTTCTGGATGCGGGGCCGTCCGGGCATCTTCTGGGGCGTGGAGCTGGGCGCACTTGCTTCGCTGGCAGTGCTGCTGTGGCTGTTCCGCCGTGAGACCCAGCCTATCGCCGCAAAGGTGGAGACTGAGGTGGAGGACGATGTGCCCACTGCCCTGATGCTGCTCACGGTGGGGCTGCTCATTGCGGCATCCTTCCTGCCGGAGCCTGCAGCCGGGCCGCTGCACACGGTGTACGAGCTGCGCAGCGGTCTTGTGTGCATGGGGCTGTGCCTGTTTGGCGTGGCGCGCGCCTGCCTGCGGGCAGGGTCGGCAAAGCCGCTGGCGCATGTGCTGGGCGAGCTGGACTGCGATACCCTGCTGCTGTTGTTTGGTCTGTTCATCGTGATCGCAGGCATTCAGGCGGCGGGTGTTATCGACGCAGCAGCCCGGCTGTTCCATGCCGTGGCAGGGGAAAGCCCCTTCCGGCTGTTCACCCTGCTGGTGGTGGTGTCGGTGGTGCTTTCGGCCTTCATCGATAACATCCCTTACGTGGCCGCCATGCTGCCGGTGGTGCAAAGCATCGCCGCCCTGATGAACGATGGCGTGGGCGTGGAACCCTATGTGTTTTACTTCGGCCTGCTCACCGGTGCAACGTTGGGTGGCAACCTGATCCCCATCGGTGCTTCGGCCAATATCGCGGCCATTGGCATTCTGCGCAAAAACGGCGAGACCGTCACCACCCGCGACTTCCTGCGCATCGGCGTGCCCTTTACGCTGGCCGCCGTGCTGGCAGGCTATGCGTACCTGTGGCTGGTGTGGGGCAAAGCCTGATCTTCTGGCCTCCGGAACGGCTGCCTGCTGAAGAAAAAAACAAAGAAACTCCGACCCTCTGCACCGCCGGAAAATCGGCCTGCAGAGGGCTTTTTTCGCGAAAGTATGACGTTTTGTAGTGAGGAAAAAGTTTTTTTGAAAAAATGCTTGACAATTCTGCCATATCTGGTATAATAACTATCGTTCCGAGCAACACAGTTCGCGAACAAAACAGAATATGCGGATATGGCGGAATTGGCAGACGCGTTAGATTCAGGTTCTAAT
>ERZ773175.1525-NODE-1525-length-12561-cov-2.347113_pt1 | contig 12561 bp, 10 predicted proteins | sample MGYA00581004_ERZ773175 | MGnify/ENA primary metagenome ERZ773175 (study PRJEB29015, sample SAMEA2737834) | human gut metagenome | biome: human gut; feature: human-associated habitat; material: faeces | place: China | collected 2012 ...
GGGCGGCGCATCAGCAACTTATTGGCTATCGCCAGCAGAAAGCCGAACAACACCAGCAGCCAGCCCCATTCGCCACTAAAGTCTGCCAGCGTCATGATCCCCTGCGTTAGTGCCGGTAGTGGGGTGTTGAAGGTCTTATAGATAGCGGCAAACTCCGGCAGAACAAAATGCAGCATTGCCACAACCACCATGATTGCCATCGCTAAAATGATGATGGGATAACGTAACGCTGATTTCACTTTGTCGGTCAACTGACGCTGGGCTTTTTGCTGACGCGCCAGTTCAAAGCAGCATTCATCCAGCTTACCGGTCAGTTCACCCGTGCGGATCATCGCCTGATAGAGCGGCGGAAATACCTCTGACCAGGGTAATAAGGCATTGGAAAAGGCAATGCCCTGTTCGAGATCGTGCGCCAGCGATTGCAGCAACGCTTGCCATTGCTTACTGGGATGCTGTTCCGCCAGCAGAGCCAGCCCTTCAGAAAGCGTTAACCCTGCTTTGAGTAGCGTCGCCAGTTGATGAATGACTTCCGCGCTTTTATCTCCTCGCCACTGCGCAGAATTGATGGCGATTCGCTTCAGGCTTAGTGGGGTAACCATCTGTTGCTGTAGTGCCATAAGCAGTAAAGTACGGCTCTCTGCCCATAGCATCCCATCTTGCGCATTGCCGTCGCCGGTTATGCCATGCCAGCGCCAGAGTTGCTTACTCGCCATGCGGCATCCCCAGTACGCGGATTAACTCTTCAAAGGTGGTTAAGCCTTGCTCTACGGCCAGGCAGCCGTTTTCAAAAAGCGTACGCATCCCCGCCTGTCGTGCGTGCGTTTCCAGCGATTCAACGTCGGTATTAGCGGAAATAAGCTGACGAATGACCGGCGTTATGGGCAGAACTTCAAATAAGGCCGTACGACCATAAAAACCGTGGTAGCAATGTACACAACCGGGTGCCTGCCAGTGGGGCAGCGGCGATGGCCATACATTGTCTGGAATGTGGATGGGCTCCCCTTGCTGCCGGCGACAATGTGGGCAAAGTTTGCGTACCAGACGCTGGGCTATTACCAGCGTAAGCGCCGATGATAGCATCCAGCGGGCGACCCCCATTTGCTGTAAACGTACCAGCGTTTCGCAGGTGGAATTAGTGTGTAGGGTAGACAACACCAGGTGACCAGTTTGCGCCGCTTTAATAGCGATCTCTGCTGTTTCGCCATCGCGGATCTCTCCGATCATGATGACGTCAGGATCCTGGCGCAATAACGCACGCAAAACGCCCTGAAAGGTGAGTCCGGCACGCGGATGGATTTGCGTCTGGTTTAGTCCGGCTATGGGGATCTTCGACGCTACAAATATTAATGTCAGCGGTATTCAGCTTTTGCAGGGCACTATAAAGCGTGACCGTTTTGCCGCTGCCTGTAGGGCCAGTTACCAGCACCAGTCCCTGTGGTTGTTGCAAGGCATGAGCAAAGTCCGCCAGTTGTAACGGCTGCATTCCAAGCGTGTTGACATCCAGTGCCTGACCCACCTGCTGTAACAACCTTAATACCACCTTTTCACCACCCCGACATGGTAAGGTCGCAATACGAAATGAGACGGCGTTTCCTGCCAGTTCGACAGTGAATTGCCCGTCCTGCGGCAGGCGATGTTCCGCAATATCCAGGTTTCCCAGCACTTTTAATCTGGCGGTTAATGCGACTCCGGCATCCGGTGAAACATCCGGTAAAGGATGCAATACGCCGTCGATACGCAAGCGGATGCGGTAGGCATTGTCCGCTGGTTCGATATGAATATCAGACGCGCGTTGTTCCAGCGCAGATTGTAACGTTCGAGTTAGCAACTCTGCTTTGGGCTGATGCTTCTCCTGAACAGCTACGGGCAATGTCTGTTGTGTGCGACTGGCGTGACCTTCCATTTGTTGGCGCGTCCAGCAGGTGATCTCAATACGTTTGGTGGTAGCGAAATGCAATGCGTCCAGCAACTCATGTGAGGGGGCATCGACCACCGCAACATGAACCACTTCTTCGCTGGCATCCAGCAAGACTCCATGATAACGCAGACACAGGGCAGTGAGCTGTGGAATATTCATTGCCGCTCCTTAGTTGGCGTCATCAAAGCGGAAGACATCTTCGCAGGCTTGCTGCAATGCGCTGTCACTTTGGATATTGCAGTTGCGCGCCCAGCCGGTGACGCCGTTTGCGTTATCCCAACCCGGTGTCATGACGACGCTTAGCCCATTGAGACTTTCTTGCCCGGTCAGCGACACCACGCCCTTTGCCACACTCATGGCTGAAACATAGCGGGTGGTGGTAGGCGAGGGAATGCCATTGCTGCCACCGTCGCAGGTATCTAATCCACCATGTTCCAGCGCGCACAACTCTACGGCGGTACGGTAAGGCACAAAGGTTTGTAGCATGTCGGTGAGTGCAGCTTTGCGCAGGTAGTTTTGATAAGCGGGAATACCAATGGCGCTTAAAATGGCAATGATGCCAATAACCACCATCAGTTCGATAAGTGTAAAACCGCGTTGCTTGTCCATCTGTTTCGCTCCTTGATTTGGTTGGCGCTACTTTGGCAAACGCCATCAGCACAGGCGAGGGGCAAAAAACGAAACGGGAAAGCAGATTCCGAGGTTTTTTATTTCGTTGCAGCGAAAGACAAGAAATTTGCGAGGCGTTACGAAGAAAGTTGGGGAAGGGGAGATTATCCGCCCGCGATGGAGCGGATAAATCTGTCAACTATTAGCGAAAACGCATTGAAAGGTCGAGTGCTTGTACGTGTTTAGTTAGCGCACCGACGGAGATAAAGTCCACGCCCGTTTCGGCAAATTCACGCAGTGTTTTGTCAGTGACGTTGCCAGACACTTCCAGTAGCGCCTTGCCGTTGGTGCGTTTGACGGCTTCGCGCATCTGTTCTGTTTCGAAGTTATCCAGCATGATGATATCGGCTCCTGCTTTCAGGGCTTCATCAAGTTCTTCCAGATTCTCTACTTCGACTTCTACTGGCGCATCCGGGTGCAGCCAGGATGCTTTTTCGACGGCCTGGCGCACTGAGCCGGAGGCAATAATATGATTTTCTTTGATCAGGAAGGCATCAGAAAGCCCCAGACGGTGATTCGCTCCGCCGCCGCAAAGTACCGCGTATTTCAGAGCTGAACGCAGGCCGGGTAAGGTTTTGCGCGTATCCAACAACTGCGTGTTGGTGCCTTCCAGCAATTCGACATAGTGGCGTACCTTACTGGCAACTCCTGAAAGGGTTTGCACAAAATTAAGCGCAGTGCGTTCGCCCGTTAACAGCACGCGGGATGGGCCTTCAAGTTCGAACAAGGGTTGATTGGCGTTGATGACATCGCCGTCATCCACATGCCAGATTATGGTGACATCGTCGCCTGCCAGTTGAATAAACACCTCTTCAACCCAGCGTTTGCCGCAAAATACGCCATTCTCGCGGGTGATCACCGTGGCATGAGAGCGAGAATTTTCCGGTAAAAGTTTTGCCGTAATATCATTGTTGGCATCGACTGTTCCGCCTAAATCTTCCCGCAGCGCCTGGGCCACCGCGCCGGGGATATCGAGATTAATGCGTTCCAGCAGCTCGTCACGTCGGGTGTCAGGGTTATAGCGGCGAGGCGGCATGTTAAAACTCCAGATAGCTAACGAATCATAAGGTAGAAACATGCTACTCTGAACCGGGTATTAGCACCACATATAAGGAGATCCTGCATGTTGTTAGAACAGGGGTGGCTGGTTGGCGCGCGCCGCGTTCCCTCACCACATTACGATTGCCGCCCGGATGACGAAACACCCACCCTGCTGGTGGTGCACAATATTAGCCTGCCGCCAGGCGAGTTTGGCGGTCCGTGGATCGACGCATTATTCACTGGAACTATTGATCCGCAGGCACATCCTTTCTTTGCTGAGATCGCCCATTTGCGCGTCTCCGCTCACTGTTTGATTCGCCGTGATGGTGAAATAGTCCAGTATGTTCCTTTCGATAAACGTGCATGGCATGCGGGAGTCTCTCAGTATCAGGGGCGCGAACGCTGCAATGATTTTTCTATTGGGATTGAGCTTGAAGGCACCGATACGCTGGCGTATACCGATGCGCAGTATCAACAGCTTGCGGCGGTTACGCGGGCACTGATTGATTGCTATCCGGATATCGCTAAAAACATGACGGGCCATTGTGATATTGCGCCGGATCGGAAAACCGATCCCGGTCCTGCATTTGATTGGGCACGGTTTCGTGCGCTGGTCAACAAGGAGACAACATGACGCTATTTACAACCTTACTGGTGTTAATTTTCGAGCGCCTGTTTAAGTTGGGCGAGCACTGGCAGCTTGATCATCGTCTTGAAGCGTTCTTTCGGCGGGTGAAACATTTTTCTCTCGGGCGCACGTTAGGCATGACGATTATTGCGATGGGCGTGACTTTTTTACTGTTACGCGCATTGCAGGGAGTATTGTTCAACGTTCCCACGCTACTGGTGTGGCTGCTGATTGGTTTGCTGTGTATTGGCGCAGGTAAAGTTCGTCTTCATTATCATGCTTATCTGACAGCTGCTTCACGTAATGATAGCCATGCCCGTGCCACGATGGCTGGCGAACTCACCATGATTCACGGCGTCCCGGCAGGCTGCGACGAACGTGAGTATTTGCGTGAGCTGCAAAATGCATTGCTGTGGATTAACTTTCGTTTTTATCTTGCACCGCTGTTCTGGCTGATTGTGGGGGGAACCTGGGGACCCGTTACGCTGATGGGGTATGCGTTTTTGCGTGCATGGCAATACTGGCTGGCGCGATATCAGACGCCGCATCATCGTTTACAGTCCGGCATTGATGCCGTGCTTCATGTACTGGATTGGGTGCCGGTTCGTCTTGGTATATGCCTTGATCGGTCATGGTGAGAAAGCGTTACCGGCCTGGTTTGCTTCGCTGGGTGATTTCCATACTTCGCAGTATCAGGTGTTAACGCGTCTGGCGCAGTTCTCTCTGGCGCGTGAACCGCATGTCGATAAGGTGGAGACGCCGAAGGCAGCGGTTTCAATGGCGAAGAAAACCTCGTTCGTAGTCGTGGTGGTGATTGCACTACTGACGATTTACGGGGCGTTGGTGTAAAGATTATTGCCCTCACCCTGTACGGGTGAGGGCGTAGAGAGATTAATGCGCTTTTACGGCTTTGGCGGTTTTCTCTTTAAACAGATAGCCGATACCTAACACGATCAGCCATACCGGGATCAGGTATACCGAAATCGCCATTCCTGGGGTCATCAGCATAATCACCAGTACCGCCGCCATAAACAGCAGGCAGATCCAGTTACCCAGCGGATAAAGCAGAGCAGGGAAGCGAGTTACCACGCCTTGTTCCTGCTTGGCGCGACGGAATTTCATATGCGCCAGGCTAATCATCGCCCAGTTGATTACCAGTGCAGATACCACCAGCGCCATTAACAGTCCGAAAGCGGACTCTGGGGCAAGGTAGTTAATCAGTACGCACAACGCCGTTACCAGTGCAGACACCAGAATGGTATTTACTGGTACACCACGTTTATCGACAGACGCCAGCGCTTTTGGCGCATTACCCTGTTGTGCCAGACCAAACAGCATACGGCTGTTGCAATATACGCAGCTGTTGTACACGGAGAGCGCCGCAGTCAGTACCACGATGTTCAGCGCATTCGCCACAAAGGTATCGCCTAACTCGTGGAAGATCAGCACAAACGGACTGGTATCGGCGGTAACGCGGGTCCACGGCATCAGTGAGAGCAGAACGGCTAACGAACCAATATAGAAAATCAGGATGCGGTAGATAACCTGGTTAGTTGCTTTCGGTATACTTTGCTCCGGGTTATCAGCTTCTGCTGCGGTGATCCCCACCAGTTCCAGACCACCGAACGAGAACATGATAATCGCCATCATCATCACCAGTCCGGTGAAGCCGTGCGGCAGGAAACCACCTTGATCCCACAGGTTGCTAACGCTCGCCTGCGGGCCGCCGTTGCCACTGAACAGCAGCCAGCCGCCGAAGATGATCATCGCTACTACCGCAATAACTTTGATAATGGCAAACCAGAACTCCATCTCGCCAAACACTTTAACGTTGGTCAGGTTGATGGCGTTAATCACCACAAAGAATACGGCGGCAGAAACCCAGGTTGGGATTTCCGGATACCAGAACTGAATGTATTTACCCACGGCAGTCAGCTCTGCCATGGCAACTAAAACGTACAGTACCCAGTAGTTCCAGCCAGAGGCGAAACCGGCAAAACTGCCCCAGTATTTATAAGCAAAGTGGCTAAAGGAGCCTGCGACAGGTTCTTCGACCACCATTTCACCCAGCTGACGCATGATCAGAAAGGCGATAAAACCAGCAATGGCGTAACCCAGGATAATCCCTGGCCCTGCGGACTGTATTACGGAGGCGCTACCCAGGAATAACCCGGTCCCTATCGCGCCACCCAGCGCGATAAGCTGAATATGGCGGTTTTTAAGGCCGCGCTTTAGCTGCTCGCCGTGCTGTTGACCTTCCATCATGAAACCTCGTGCGGTGGTTGTTTTTTTGATCTACGCAGTGATGCGTGTGTAAGTTTGCAATTCCGTTTGTTGTATTAATTTGTTTACATCAAAGAAGTTTGAATTGTTACAAAAAGACTTCCGTCAGATCAAGAATAATGGTATGCGGCAGCGAATGCACCCGCTTTATGCATGGTTGAAGATGAGTTGCTTAAAAAGAAACCGTTTGTAAAGCTCAGCCTCAACCCCTCTCAATATGTAGAATGAATTTAAATTCGTTTTAATTGAATTAAAAATCACAAAATTGGTAAGTGAATCGGTTCAATTCGGATTTTTATAGTTTAATAATCGTTAAAAAACTCCTTTCCTACGTAAAGTCTACATTTGTGCATAGTTACAACTTTGAAACGTTATATATGTCAAGTTGTTAAAATGTGCACAGTTTCATGATTTCAATCAAAACCTGTATGGACATAAGGTGAATACTTTGTTACTTTAGCGTCACAGACATGAAATTGGTAAGACCAATTGACTTCGGCAAGTGGCTTAAGACAGGAACTCATGGCCTACAGCAAAATCCGCCAACCAAAACTCTCCGATGTGATTGAGCAGCAACTGGAGTTTTTGATCCTCGAAGGCACTCTCCGCCCGGGCGAAAAACTCCCACCGGAACGCGAACTGGCAAAACAGTTTGACGTCTCCCGTCCCTCCTTGCGTGAGGCGATTCAACGTCTCGAAGCGAAGGGCTTGTTGCTTCGTCGCCAGGGTGGCGGCACTTTTGTCCAGAGCAGCCTATGGCAAAGCTTCAGCGATCCGCTGGTGGAGCTGCTCTCCGACCATCCTGAGTCACAGTATGACTTGCTCGAAACACGACACGCCCTGGAAGGTATCGCCGCTTATTACGCCGCGCTGCGTAGTACCGATGAAGACAAGGAACGCATCCGTGAACTCCACCACGCCATAGAGCTGGCGCAGCAGTCTGGCGATCTGGACGCGGAATCAAACGCCGTACTCCAGTATCAGATTGCTGTCACTGAAGCGGCCCACAATGTGGTTCTGCTTCATCTGCTAAGGTGTATGGAGCCGATGTTGGCCCAGAATGTCCGCCAGAACTTCGAATTGCTCTATTCGCGTCGCGAGATGCTGCCGCTGGTGAGTAGTCACCGCACCCGCATATTTGAAGCGATTATGGCCGGTAAGCCGGAAGAAGCGCGCGAAGCATCGCATCGCCATCTGGCTTTTATCGAAGAAATTTTGCTCGACAGAAGTCGTGAAGAGAGCCGCCGTGAGCGTTCTCTGCGTCGTCTGGAGCAACGAAAGAATTAGTGATTTTTCTGGTAAAAATTATCCAGAAGATGTTGTAAATCAAGCGCATATAAAAGCGCGGCAACTAAACGTAGAACCTGTCTTATTGAGCTTTCCGGCGAGAGTTCAATGGGACAGGTTCCAGAAAACTCAACGTTATTAGATAGATAAGGAATAACCCATGTCAGAACGTTTCCCAAATGACGTGGATCCGATCGAAACTCGCGACTGGCTACAGGCGATCGAATCGGTCATCCGTGAAGAAGGTGTTGAGCGTGCTCAGTATCTGATCGACCAACTGCTTGCTGAAGCCCGCAAAGGCGGTGTAAACGTAGCCGCAGGCACAGGTATCAGCAACTACATCAACACCATCCCCGTTGAAGAACAACCGGAGTATCCGGGTAATCTGGAACTGGAACGCCGTATTCGTTCAGCTATCCGCTGGAACGCCATCATGACGGTGCTGCGTGCGTCGAAAAAAGATCTCGAACTGGGCGGCCACATGGCGTCCTTCCAGTCTTCCGCAACCATTTATGATGTGTGCTTTAACCACTTCTTCCGTGCACGCAACGAGCAGGATGGCGGCGACCTGGTTTACTTCCAGGGCCACATCTCCCCGGGCGTGTACGCTCGTGCTTTCCTGGAAGGTCGTCTGACTCAGGAGCAGCTGGATAACTTCCGTCAGGAAGTTCACGGCAATGGCCTCTCTTCCTATCCGCACCCGAAACTGATGCCGGAATTCTGGCAGTTCCCGACCGTATCTATGGGTCTGGGTCCGATTGGTGCTATTTACCAGGCTAAATTCCTGAAATATCTGGAACACCGTGGCCTGAAAGATACCTCTAAACAGACCGTTTACGCGTTCCTCGGCGACGGTGAAATGGACGAACCGGAATCCAAAGGTGCGATCACCATCGCTACCCGTGAAAAACTGGATAACCTGGTCTTCGTTATCAACTGTAACCTGCAGCGTCTTGACGGCCCGGTCACCGGTAACGGCAAGATCATCAACGAACTGGAAGGCATCTTCGAAGGTGCTGGCTGGAACGTGATCAAAGTGATGTGGGGTAGCCGTTGGGATGAACTGCTGCGTAAAGATACCAGCGGTAAACTGATCCAGCTGATGAACGAAACCGTTGACGGCGACTACCAGACCTTCAAATCGAAAGATGGTGCGTACGTTCGTGAACACTTCTTCGGTAAATATCCTGAAACCGCAGCACTGGTTGCAGACTGGACTGACGAGCAGATCTGGGCACTGAACCGTGGTGGTCACGATCCGAAGAAAATCTACGCTGCATTCAAGAAAGCGCAGGAAACCAAAGGCAAAGCGACAGTAATCCTTGCTCATACCATTAAAGGTTACGGCATGGGCGACGCGGCTGAAGGTAAAAACATCGCGCACCAGGTTAAGAAAATGAACATGGACGGCGTGCGTCACATCCGCGACCGTTTCAATGTGCCGGTGTCTGATGCAGATATCGAAAAACTGCCGTACATCACCTTCCCGGAAGGTTCTGAAGAGCATACCTATCTGCACGCTCAGCGTCAGAAACTGCACGGTTATCTGCCAAGCCGTCAGCCGAACTTCACCGAGAAGCTTGAGCTGCCGAGCCTGCAAGACTTCGGCGCGCTGTTGGAAGAGCAGAGCAAAGAGATCTCTACCACTATCGCTTTCGTTCGTGCTCTGAACGTGATGCTGAAGAACAAGTCGATCAAAGATCGTCTGGTACCGATCATCGCCGACGAAGCGCGTACTTTCGGTATGGAAGGTCTGTTCCGTCAGATTGGTATTTACAGCCCGAACGGTCAGCAGTACACCCCGCAGGACCGCGAGCAGGTTGCTTACTATAAAGAAGACGAGAAAGGTCAGATTCTGCAGGAAGGGATCAACGAGCTGGGCGCAGGTTGTTCCTGGCTGGCAGCGGCGACCTCTTACAGCACCAACAATCTGCCGATGATCCCGTTCTACATCTATTACTCGATGTTCGGCTTCCAGCGTATTGGCGATCTGTGCTGGGCGGCTGGCGACCAGCAAGCGCGTGGCTTCCTGATCGGCGGTACTTCCGGTCGTACCACCCTGAACGGCGAAGGTCTGCAGCACGAAGATGGTCACAGCCACATTCAGTCGCTGACTATCCCGAACTGTATCTCTTACGACCCGGCTTACGCTTACGAAGTTGCTGTCATCATGCATGACGGTCTGGAGCGTATGTACGGTGAAAAACAAGAGAACGTTTACTACTACATCACTACGCTGAACGAAAACTACCACATGCCGGCAATGCCGGAAGGTGCTGAGGAAGGTATCCGTAAAGGTATCTACAAACTCGAAACTATTGAAGGTAGCAAAGGTAAAGTTCAGCTGCTCGGCTCCGGTTCTATCCTGCGTCACGTCCGTGAAGCAGCTGAGATCCTGGCGAAAGATTACGGCGTAGGTTCATAGCGTGACCTCCTTCACCGAGCTGGCGCGTGATGGTCAGGATTGTGAACGCTGGAACATGCTGCACCCGCTGGAAACTCCGCGCGTTCCGTATATCGCTCAGGTGATGAACGACGCTCCGGCAGTGGCATCTACCGACTATATGAAACTGTTCGCTGAGCAGGTCCGTACTTACGTACCGGCTGACGACTACCGCGTACTGGGTACTGATGGCTTCGGTCGTTCCGACAGCCGTGAGAACCTGCGTCACCACTTCGAAGTTGATGCTTCTTATGTCGTGGTTGCGGCGCTGGGCGAACTGGCTAAACGTGGCGAAATCGATAAGAAAGTGGTTGCTGACGCAATCGCCAAATTCAACATCGATGCAGATAAAGTTAACCCGCGTCTGGCGTAAGAGGTAAAAGAATAATGGCTATCGAAATCAAAGTACCGGACATCGGGGCTGATGAAGTTGAAATCACCGAGATCCTGGTCAAAGTGGGCGACAAAGTTGAAGCCGAACAGTCGCTGATCACCGTAGAAGGCGACAAAGCCTCTATGGAAGTTCCGTCTCCGCAGGCGGGTATCGTTAAAGAGATCAAAGTCTCTGTTGGCGATAAAACCCAGACCGGCGCACTGATTATGATTTTCGATTCCGCCGACGGTGCAGCAGACGCTGCACCTGCTCAGGCAGAAGAGAAGAAAGAAGCAGCTCCGGCAGCAGCACCAGCGGCTGCGGCGGCAAAAGACGTTAACGTTCCGGATATCGGCAGCGACGAAGTTGAAGTGACCGAAATCCTGGTGAAAGTTGGCGATAAAGTTGAAGCTGAACAGTCGCTGATCACCGTAGAAGGCGACAAGGCTTCTATGGAAGTTCCGGCTCCGTTTGCTGGCACCGTGAAAGAGATCAAAGTGAACGTGGGTGATAAAGTGTCTACCGGCTCGCTGATTATGGTCTTCGAAGTCGCGGGTGAAGCAGGCGCGGCAGCTCCGGCAGCTAAACAGGAAGCAGCTCCGGCAGCGGCCCCTGCATCAGCAGCTGGCGTGAAAGAAGTTAACGTTCCGGATATCGGCGGTGACGAAGTTGAAGTGACTGAAGTGATGGTGAAAGTGGGCGACAAAGTTGCCGCTGAACAGTCACTGATCACCGTAGAAGGCGACAAAGCTTCTATGGAAGTTCCGGCGCCGTTTGCAGGCGTCGTGAAGGAACTGAAAGTCAACGTTGGCGATAAAGTGAAAACTGGCTCGCTGATTATGATCTTCGAAGTTGAAGGCGCAGCGCCTGCGGCAGCTCCTGCGAAACAGGAAGCGGCAGCGCCGGCACCGGCAGCAAAAGCTGAAGCCCCGGCAGCAGCACCAGCTGCGAAAGCGGAAGGCAAATCTGCATTTGCTGAAAACGACGCTTATGTTCACGCGACTCCGCTGATCCGCCGTCTGGCACGCGAGTTTGGTGTTAACCTTGCGAAAGTGAAGGGCACTGGCCGTAAAGGTCGTATCCTGCGCGAAGACGTTCAGGCTTACGTGAAAGAAGCTATCAAACGTGCAGAAGCAGCTCCGGCAGCGACTGGCGGTGGTATCCCTGGCATGCTGCCGTGGCCGAAGGTGGACTTCAGCAAGTTTGGTGAAATCGAAGAAGTGGAACTGGGCCGCATCCAGAAAATCTCTGGTGCGAACCTGAGCCGTAACTGGGTAATGATCCCGCATGTTACTCACTTCGACAAAACCGATATCACCGAGTTGGAAGCGTTCCGTAAACAGCAGAACGAAGAAGCGGCGAAACGTAAGCTGGATGTGAAGATCACCCCGGTTGTCTTCATCATGAAAGCCGTTGCTGCAGCTCTTGAGCAGATGCCTCGCTTCAATAGTTCGCTGTCGGAAGACGGTCAGCGTCTGACCCTGAAGAAATACATCAACATCGGTGTGGCGGTGGATACCCCGAACGGTCTGGTTGTTCCGGTATTCAAAGACGTCAACAAGAAAGGCATCATCGAGCTGTCTCGCGAGCTGATGACTATTTCTAAGAAAGCGCGTGACGGTAAGCTGACTGCGGGCGAAATGCAGGGCGGTTGCTTCACCATCTCCAGCATCGGCGGCCTGGGTACTACCCACTTCGCGCCGATTGTGAACGCGCCGGAAGTGGCTATCCTCGGCGTTTCCAAGTCCGCGATGGAGCCGGTGTGGAATGGTAAAGAGTTCGTGCCGCGTCTGATGCTGCCGATTTCTCTCTCCTTCGACCACCGCGTGATCGACGGTGCTGATGGTGCCCGTTTCATTACCATCATTAACAACACGCTGTCTGACATTCGCCGTCTGGTGATGTAAGTAAAAGAGCCG
>ERZ773175.1531-NODE-1531-length-12539-cov-115.721964_pt1 | contig 12539 bp, 6 predicted proteins | sample MGYA00581004_ERZ773175 | MGnify/ENA primary metagenome ERZ773175 (study PRJEB29015, sample SAMEA2737834) | human gut metagenome | biome: human gut; feature: human-associated habitat; material: faeces | place: China | collected 2012 ...
AGGTTGCATCGCGCGAACCGTGGATTGAACCACTTCCATCGTATTGCAATAAAATTCTTCCCAATGGCGAGAAATTGAGAATCTCGACTCTACGACCAGAAGATATGCCTGGAATGAATGATGAAGCACGCTCCATATTTCAAGAATTCATGCTTAAGGGTCTTGTCAAAGGTGATTATCCTATCTATCAGCATCAGGCAGATATGCTTAGAAATGCTTTGCAAGGTAACAATTGTATTATCACTTCAGGTACTGGTTCTGGTAAAACGGAATCATTCTTGTTACCTATGCTTGCAGACATTGTTGCTGAAGCAGAAAGAGAATGGAAAGCTCCTATAACCTATTCAACAAATGAGTGGTGGAAAGCAAATAATGGAGAAGCACTAAGACAAAAAGAAATCTTTGAGTTTCCTACTGATGCAGTAACAGGAACTCCAGGAAGGTTGGCCCCATGTGCAATGCAACGTCCAAATGAACAAAGAGACGCTGCTGTTAGAGCCCTGATTATCTATCCCATGAATGCTTTGGTAGAAGATCAGATGACACGCCTTCGCGATGCCCTCGACAACGACGATGTCCAAAAATGGATGGAGGAGCGCTTAAATGGCAACCGTATCTTCTTCGGACGATACAATGGCGCTACACCTACTTCTGGCTATCCAAAGTTCAAAGAGCCCTCAAATGCCCGGATATACCAGAGTCTTCTTTCGTCAATGAAGGAACTAGACGAAATGACCGAGGATACACTGAAGTTGCTTGACCCAACAGATTTGACGGAAGATGAATATAAAAAGAACCTTGCCAAATATAAAGTTCGTAGAACAATCTCACAGATGACGAAGGGCAAGGATGGAATTGCCTCATCCGAAATGCGCTCGCGTTTTGATATGCAGCAAACACCTCCCGACATACTCATTACCAACTATTCCATGTTGGCTATGATGCTGATGCGTGAAGTGGATAATCCTATTATCGAAAAAACACGTTTATGGCTCGCAAAGGATAAATCTCATATTTTCCACCTCATCATTGATGAGTTACACCTTAATCGTGGGACTTCCGGTACGGAAACTGCATATCTGATTCGTCTTCTTCTTAATCGTTTAGGACTAACTCCCGACAGCCCTCAACTAAGAATCCTGTCGTCATCAGCATCTTTGGAGATGTCCGGAGAAAAGCGCGCCGAAAGTCTTAAATTTTTAAAGGACTTCTTTGGTTGTGAGTTCACCGAAAGTAATGTGATAGAGGGGCATTATGTGCAACCTGACCAGTACTATTCGTCAGTGTTGCCAACTGCACCGTTTAAGAAGGTTTATGACTTGTTCTACGAGAACCCGCTATGTTTTGAGGAATATACGGAAAACAAAGGCGCAAAGGATAAGATTGATGCTATTTGCCATGATGTGGCTGTGGAACTCGCCGATTTTTCAGGTTACAATCTGTCAGAAGAAGATGGCTTGATACAATTACTTCATGTATTTGTATCGGACGAATTGGCTATTACCCAACGCCTAAACGATGTGTTTGACCTTGGAGAGTTGGGGCATAACAGAGCATTGCCCTTTTGCAAAGGTCGTGGTGAGAACGAATCGTCCAATATCCTCAACCGTTATTTCGCAACAGCTTTATTTGGCGATACTGTCGATAATGCAATTGCAGCTGAAGGTTTCGTAATACTCAGAGGTTTGTACGATTTGTTCAGTCAGGTCAACAGCGGAATATTGCAACGCTTCCGTTTCCATCTGTTCTACCGAAACATTGACGGATTGTGGGCAACCATAAACAAGTATGATGAGGAGAACAACAAGCCAGTAGGAAAACTCCATGCACATTCAAGAGATATTGATGGAGACAAGCGCGTGCTTGAACTTCTGTATTGTGAGCAATGTGGCACTATTTTCTATGGTGGCAAGCGTCACGCATATCACGAAGCTGGTACCCACAAATGGTTGACAAACATTCTTCCGACAAGCTCAAATCTTGAAGATCTTCCGGAGCGCCAAAGTCAGGTAATGGTAGAAAAGCGCAACTATCATGAGTTTGCCGTATTTTATCCTATTCCGACCTCGGAGGATGATGATTCTGTTGAACGCAAATTGCGGGAGCATGAGGTAAAAATGTTGCACAAGGCATCATTTGGGAAAAATGCAGATGATTTCGAATGCTATTGGCAATTAGCATATCTTAATGAAAAAACCGGTTTTGTCACAATCGCTGATGATGGCGAAACTTATCCTGGTGTCAAAGGGTTCTTATACACAGTACCCTCGTTAGATACCGAACAGAATATTGAAGCGGCAAAGAATGCTCCTGCATTGCCTTGTCATTGTCCTCATTGTGCCACAAGTAAACATTCTAAAGGATTCCGATCCCCTATCCGAGGTTTTCGAACTGGTTTCAATAAAGTAACACAATTGTATGCTCGCGAACTGTTCTATCAGTTGCCCACTCTGCATAATCGTAAGTTGGTAACCTTTGCGGATAGCCGTCAAGATGCTGCAGTGGTTGCCAATAGTGTTGAAAGAAATCAGCACACCGATTTGATGCGCGACATTATTGTCCAATGTTGTACACTTGATTCATCTATTAACTATGAAGAAAAGGAACAGGAACTGGCTGAACTTTATGAGGAGAAAAAAGATGCTCAGTATACAGTGAATAATCCTACAGCATCGAATCGTGAGAAACGTAACGCCCAAAGAATTCTTGGTAGCATTGATGACGAAATAAACGGAATTAAGAATATTCTTGATAGGTCAATCTCTTTGGAAGATCTTATCAAGACAGATAATTGCATTAAGTCGCCTATCTACAAGAAATTTCGAGAGCTCTACACGAACCCTGCAGGATGTGACTCTGCAAATCAGCATTTCGAGGAAACCAGAGACGCAAATCCTGTTATGTGGTATGAAGTAGATGATAATGCCTCTGATCTCCTTGTTCAAAATGTAAACAAGAAAGCTGGCAAGGCTATTAAACAGAATCTCATGAGAATCCTCTTCGGACGCTTGCACTATAACGTAGAAAGTGCCGGAATTGGTTGGGTTACAGTTCAAAGAAACGAAGAAAAGATAAAGGATGTATTGACAGCAGCCTATACTAATGATGCTACAGCACCAGACCTTCAGAATCACATTTCCAATGATGTGTTTATACAGATTGTGAACTCTGTTATTCGACTAATTGGTAATGCTTATCGATACGAAGGTAACCCTTATGATGATGAAATATTTCCACGTGATACTGATGCTGAATTTCGAAATCTAAAGTCCAAAGATCCTATTAGATTGTACATATATGCATGCTGTGATAAATTTGGCATTCCTTACGAGCGTAGAAACGGAAGGCAGACGAAAATGCCAAATGTTTTGGGGCAAGCAGTGTTGGATTATCTTAAAGCCGTTGGTAATAAGCAGATGTTTCTGAAACCGCATACATTGAAGGTTAGATGTGTCTCACTTGAGGAAAAGGGACTTATCTGCCCTAATTGTGGTCGTGTTCACCTGAATCTATCAGCAGGTATTTGTTCTGGATGCTTCAGGAGGTTAGATGATAACCACACAATTCAAGTTGAGAAATTACGATCAAATACAGACCTGATGATAAATGTGGTCAAAGGTCGCCCTGCATGTAGATTACATAGTGAGGAACTTTCTGGTCAGACAGACAATCAAGGTGAACGACAGCTTGAATTTAGAGATATCGTAAGAATCAAGTCACAAGATAGCAACTCTGAGTATTTAGAAAAAGCACGTTCAATAGATGTGCTAAGTGTAACTACCACAATGGAGGTCGGTGTAGACATCGGTCCTCTACAAGGGGTTATGCTTACCAATATGCCACCTCAACGATTCAACTACCAGCAGCGTGTTGGCCGAGGTGGTCGTCGTGGACAGGCATACTCTGTCATACTAACTTTATGCCGTGGTCGTAGTCATGATGAGCACTACTTCCTGAATCCTCACCAAATCACTGGTGACCAACCTCCAACCCCATTCCTGTCGATGGATCAGTATGAGATTCTTCAGCGTCTATTTGCGAAGGAAATCTTGTACTATGCATTTAAAGCGTATGCATTTAATCACTCCGTAAGATTGGATGGTAACACCCATGGTGAATTTGGAACGCGTCAAGAATGGAAAAATAATGTTGAATCCATTGTTGATGAGGTAAAGTTGTGGTTGGCAGATTCCAACACCCGTACGTTCTTACATAACACAGCAAAACTGTTGACTCGTAATGAGGAGTTGATAGAACGTCTAGTCCAGTATGCTGCTAATACTGAATTAGAAGGTAGTTTGTGCGCTAATATAGACAAGGCTGTTGCTGATGATTCCATTGTTGCAGATTCGCTTGCTGAATGTTTAGCAGAAGGAGGTGTTCTCCCAATGTATGGAATGCCTACTCGCGACCGAGTATTGTATCATAGTTTACAATACCGAAACGGCAACGAGATAAGTGATGAGGTATCTACAGTATCACGTCCTATTGACCAAGCTATTACAGCATTTGCTCCAGGTGCATCCATTACAAAGGATAAGCACATCCTTACATCTATCGGATTTACGCAGCCATCCATAATTTATGGTGATGGCATGAATGGAAAGAAGTGTATCAAAACCAAAAGTGCCCCTGACTCCCCAATTTTCCCATTGAGAATGACCTTCTGGGAGTGCAAAAATCCCAGCTGCAAAAAAATTGTAACGAAACTGCCTGACCCTAATTGTACAGATTTGTTGTGTGATTCATGTAACTCGCCAATGGTACCTTCAACAATCTGTACACCAGCTGCTTTCATTACAAGTCTTTCAAAAGGTTTTGACCAAAGAGACGATTCAGAGATTCTCGTTAAGAGAAATGGTATCCGCATGGAAAATGATGCAACTCCTCAGATACAAAACGGAACTTCTGGACAAAATCTCACACTTACATTAAGAAAAGGTGGTAAGACATGGAGAGTTAGCGACAAAGAAATAGAAGGATGTAAATGTCATGTAAGGTATCGATTAGGTGGCACACATTTCTATTCGTCAGCTCAGCAATGGGTAGCTACACCTGTGTATAATGGTACGGATGACCCCAAACAGCTCTATACCGATGATGTTGTACTTGAATCATCAGACAACAAGGATGTCAAGACAATCATTGAGCCAAAAGAGCCACTTGAGAAAATCCATCTTGCAGCTCAGAAGATAACGAATGTCATAACTCTTTCACCTCGTAACCGTGTCAATGGGTTGGTTCTTGAGCCATTCCATTGCAATGACCAAGGAAAACTGGATTTCCGAACACAAGGTGTAAGAGCCGCATACTATACACTTTCATTCCTTATTCAGCGAGCGATTGCCTCAAAACTTGATATTGATCCTACAGAAATTGATATCGTGGAAGTTCTCGCCAAAGCTGGTAAATTAGGCGAGGTGTGTCTTGCTGATGAGAAGATAAACGGTTCTGGTTTCGTCGCTGATTTCTATTCCAACTTTGAGGATTATTCAAGAAGGATTTTAAATGGTGACGACCTGTACTTTAAACAAATGTTAAGCGACCAACACATAGCAGAGTGTGATTCTTCCTGCTATAAGTGTTTGAAAACATATCGCAATATGCCATACCACGGCTTGCTGGATTGGCGTCTGGGTATTGCGCTGTTCCGTATAATGATTGACAACACATACAAAGCAGGTGCAGATGGTAATTTTGATTATCCCGAATTAATGGGATGGAAAGATTTGGCACGAACACTTTTAACAGCATTGAACGAAGGGTTCTTCCGCAAGAGCGATGGCCGGTTGGTTTATGAGCTGTCAGAGACAACCTGTGGAATTCCATACCTTTACGATCCAGACAAGACAAGGATGCCGATTTTTGCATCTCATCCTCTATGGGAAGGTGTTGCTGAAACACAAATATTAGCGGATGCTGTATTTGAGGCATCAATGGAGCAAGACGAGGATTGGAATAGCGACAATGTTATTACAATTGATACGTTCAATCTGTTACGCCGCACTAGCAATTGTTATGAATATGTTCAAAATCAACAGAATCACCAGTAATGAAATTTGAACAGATACCAAATATAGATAAGGCTTGGGATAGTGTTTCTATAGAAACACTATCCCCAAGTACCTTTTCGTGGATTCATAATGGTTGTGCTTACCAAGTATTGCTCAATAGGCTTCTTAATGCCCATCCCTCATGTCAGCTTCCTCCTCATAAAAACACTACTATTGGCACAATAGTGCACAAAATTTACGAATTAACGACAAAAGGCCAATTGTGTAGTTTTGCAGAGATGCGTGACAAATGGGAAGAAATGATAAAAATTGAAGAGGATAAATTAGCAATTAAGTATCCTACGTTAAAGAGTATAAATCTCAATGATTACGACAAACGCAACAAAGCAATAAAGTACGCGTTATGGATAACCAAGAATAGAAAGCCTAAAGTTGAAGAATCCTCAAATGTGTCGGTACTTTCAGAAAAATACCTTGACTGCAAGGAAATAGGATTAAAAGGCGTTGCAGACAAACTAGTCATTGCAAATGGTGAGATAAGTATTATCGACTACAAATCTGGACAAGTTTTTGATAAAGATGGCAATATAAAGAAGGAATATATAACTCAGCTTCACCTCTATGCCGCTATGTGTGAACATCTTCAGCTTGGTAAGATTAGTAGATTGGCTCTTATTGACATAAATGGTGAGGAGATCTTTGTAGAATATGATCAAGAGTTAAAAAGGGAATTATGTAATAATGTTAGTGCAACTATAGAACATCTAAATGATATTATACTGCGTAGGGCATTTGAAGAAGTAGTCAAGGTAGATAGCTCAATATGTAGCAAATGTGACTGTCGCCACATTTGCCAATATCGTCTTGAAAATGAAGAAGACTATTATCACACAATAGTAGGAACTGTAGTAGAACAACCCAGTACTAATATGTATGTTGTTACGGATGATTCTAGTATCAATCGTTACATATCTGGATTAGATCAGTATTCGATAGATAACGCCTCCGGATATTTTAAGAAACGACTTGTATTCATAAATGTCGTCAAATCATCACCGAACTCGGAAGATTCTGCCTATAAGGTATGTGACAGTTCAATTATTTTCGAACAATTATAAAGTATGAAGAATATAATACCGATAATATCATTCTTTTCTGGAGGAGGGTTCATGGATATGGGATTCATGGAAGCTGGCTTTGATATAGTATTTGCAAATGAGTATGACAGGGTTTTTGCAGACTTGCATGATGAAGGTATTCGTGAGTGGTGTATTGGACACAAAAAGAAGTTTTGCCCTATTACTACCACGAAATCCATAGCCGAATTGAATCCAGAAAACATTTTAAGCAACGCATTCCCACAAGGAACTCCAAAGGTATGGGGTATTATTGGTGGCCCCCCATGTCAAGATTTCACAATGAATGGAGAGGGCAAAGGGTTTGAAGGCGAGAGAGGTAAAATGACTCAAGTCTTCTATAATAGGATTCGTAAAATGCGTCCATCTTTTTTCGTTATGGAAAATGTGGTAGGACTAGTAATGCGCAAGGAACCAAAGATGTATCTTGATACACTTCTACTTAACCACATTTGTGAAGATTACTATATAGACAGGATTACTCTTAATGCTCTAGATTATGGGGTGCCACAGTATAGGAAAAGAGTATTCATTGTTGGTATGCGAAAGGATTTGTTTCCTAATATTATAAATAAAGAACCAAGCATTGATAACATCTGTAGTATGGATTTCCCTTGGCCAAAGTCAAAGTATGTAAATGCTTATACTGCATTTCCGTGGCCGAATAAAGTTCCTTTTGGAACAACACCAAAGAAGCCAAAGGGAATACCTATGGAATTGTGTGTTGAAAGTTGCTTAATAAATGCAATGGAGCTGCCTAATGGAAAAGAGTTTCTTGAACTCAAAAAGGATGTTGAATCTAGAAAGTGCATCTACGAAGGCGATACAAAGCGTAGATCATTCAAGCGACTTCATCGCTACAAGTACAGTCCTACCACATGTTTCGGGAATAATGAGGTTTTTCTTCATCCATACGAAAATCGCAGATTAACCGTTCGTGAAGCATTGCGAATACAAGGCGTTGATGATAAATATGTTTGGGGTACAGATAGGCTTTCTCAAAAATTCAAGATCATAAGTAATGGAGTGCCTGTACCGCTAGCTCAAGCTGTTGCAAAGAGTGTATTTGAATTTCTTGCAAAAAATATTGTAATCGCACAAAATGTGTAAGCAAAATCTATTTCGTATACAAGTTATTCAAGAATAATAGCGTCTGATAAGATTTGCTTGTTTGCTGATGGAGCAAACTAGGAGACATCGGTTAAGATACTGAGAACCTTGTAAAACTAATCTCGAGAGCTAAGAAAATGTATTGACAGCAATAATAATCATTTGTCCGACCTTTACAAAATTTATTTGTAAGCCTCGGAAAGATGTTCATAAGATATGATTATTGCAGGATAGATACCATTTGTCCGAAGCAATTAGAAAAATTCTAATACCCTCGGACAAATGTTCTGTAAATGTCTCTGATTCGGGAGTACACTTGTCAGCCCGAATAAAAAAGAAACCCATTTGTCCGATACTATCCGAAAAATTTGGATACCTCTGGACAAATGGGACTCACATTCTAAGGTTACTTCAACCGTTAAACATCAACATCCTTCAGCGGTGCTCCGTAGTTGCAATGGTAGCCCATAAAGCCGCGTTTGATGCAGGGGAGATTGAGTGTCTGGTAATACTTGTAGTCGTCATCCTCGGTGCAGAGGTGTTTATACCCGTAGCGGGGCATATACTCCTTGAAGAATCGTACAAGGTCTTTGAGGAGTTCGAAGCGATCCTCTCGCAGTTCATCGCGGAACTCGCAACGGGCGATGATGATACTCCAGTCGGGGTAGTTGCCCACGCCCTTGCTGTACTCCCAGAAGCGGATATAGATATCCAAACTTCCCCTGTGAATACTGATGCAGATGCCATTTGCATTCCACATAACACTGCACGCATTTCTGTAACCATATCTCTCGCATAGGTAGAGATTGAAGTCACTAATCAAGTCATTGTAATTAGCTTTGTACTCGTACATAGTCTAAAAGTTTTAATAGTTTAACAATAAATTATCACAATCTGAATCCACGCTTGCGCTGTGGCTTCTTTTTCTTCTTTACATATTGCTTTGCCAGCATCTCCTCTTCGGGATCGGTGGCGGGAGCTGTTGTGAGGTCGAGCAAGCCAGCAGTTAGGCTACTCTCTTCGCTTGGCTCTTGACGAACAATCTCCTGGCGAGGTTCCTCGCGTTGCTGGGTAGGAGTGCTGTTGCGTCTTGGGTAGATACCTGCATCAAAGGCGTTCTCTTCAAGTCGGCAAGCGATATTGACAAAACTGAATTGGCGGTCAATCTTGGAGCCGCTGAATTTATACCCATTACAGATGAACTTTACACCCTCAGCTTCACCTGTTCTGCGATTCAACTTAAACTCGGTGTCAATCTTATACCTACGCAATGCCCGCCTTAGCTCGCTCCAGCTAATCGCTTTCGGAACTTCGTGTCTGAGTACGTGGTAAATGTAATGCTTCACCTGGTCGTGCTTACGCAGTCTGTCAAACTTCACATTTTTCTTGCCCTCGGAGAAGTGTAGTCGGTAGCGAGCCGTCAGCATCTTGCACACCTTCTCGTTGCGAAAGCGGTCATTCTTGTCGCTTATCGTCCGCCCGTCATTATCCACTCGGTTATAGACAATGTGGCAGTGCGGATGGTCGCGGTCGATGTGTCGGGCAATGATAAATTGGGTGTTCTCGATACCCATCAACTTCATATAGTCGTGGGCGATTTTGAGCATCAGCTTATCATCGGTTGCAAGCCTTGCAGCATCCTCCGCTGAGAAGTTCAGCGATATGTGGCCGACTGTGTTTTTGACCTTATCGTTGAGCAGCGTTTGTAGCTCAAATTGCTCTGCCATTTCCGAGGGTGATCCCTCTACTCCGACAGCCTCCAACAGGCGCGATTTTTCTTCTTTTAGCACATAGTTCACGCACCCGCCGAACGATGTGCCTTTTACAATTTTACCTATCATCTTTTATCCGTTTTATCAGTTGTGAAATCTTCAATGCTGTGGCTTGGCACTCGTCCCTCACTCGGAAAAATCCTTGTCGGTTTGCTTGCCTTGCCAGCTGGTTCAGGTTGGTGCTTTCGCCTATGAGTTTTCGTATGATGTCAAGGTTCTCGCGAGTGATTCGTTCACGCACTGTACCTTGTTCAATGAGTGAGCGTACTACCTCGCTTTGACTCCGTTTACTTCGTCTGCTAAGTGCTCGCAGCCAACCGTATTGTTCATCCGAAAGTCGGATTGTAATCGTATTTTTCTTTACCATTTTCAGTTATGCTTTTAATGTTAATTTCGTGACCATCGGGAGCAGCCTCTTCTGCCTTTCAGGTGAGCAAGTTGTCGGGAAATGTAATACACCGACATAAACTTGCTCAACTGAAAATAGATAGATTTCAGTCTTTTAAGTCAAAGTCTGAAACTCCCTCTTTTCTGTTGAATTTCAAGGGTGTCTCTCTATACTTACGACCTCTAAATCGAGCGTAGAAATGAGCGTTTCAAGGTGTGGATTTCGGGCAATCATTCTGCTTAAAACGGACTCTTTTGGCTCTGCTTTTAAGAGATAATCGGCAATGTCGTAACCTGCTTTTCGCTCCTCATCGGTGGCGTTATTCTCCATAAAATCGAAGAGTGAAACCTCAATTCCGAGCCGTTGCATCATCTCCATTTTACCCCTCCAATAGTCGGTTGCTCCGAGGTCGGGAAAGAGCAAAACTTGCCGATTTTTCAGCACATTCATCGCCTCTTTGTTGAACGCTCCGTTCTTTCCGCCCGTTGCAATCCATAGGTATTGCGGCAGAAAATGGGAGGCTATCAAAGCACTCTTTTCGCTCTCTACAAGTGCCACTGTTTGGTGGCTTTCGGCTGTCAAGAGATGCTCCCCGAAGAGGCATTGCCGCAAGTGGAATTTCTCCTTTTTCAAGAGCGAGTGTGCCCAAGTAATATGGTTGTGCGGCTCCTTAATTCTTCGCCCATTTTCGGGGTTGTAGAGCATCACTTTTCCTGTGCGAATACGCCCCGAAATATCGACTTGCCAAAAGACCGTTACACCCGTCCAATGCTTCGATGAACCGACATTGTAGCGTTGCATCAGCTCGCTTGCTGCCGACTTGCCGAGCACCGTTTTCAGGAACTGATAAAGATGATTCTTCTCATAATGCTGCATCGAGAGTTGCATCATCTTCGGCTCAATGAATGATGGCGGTGGTGGCTCAACTTTGATGTGTCTTACAACAGGTCGATAGTCATCACAGAGTCGCTCCCTTGCTTCGGGATTCTCTGCGAAGTACATCTTCGGCGTGTAGTTGTAGCCGCACTTCTGTTCGTGGTTGCAGCGTCCTACATAGTCGGGAAAGCTTATCTGCTCATCGGTGTCTATGTAGTGTGCGAAACAACTTTTTCGGTGGCAGTTGGGGCATATGTGCCGCGAGCTGACACCCTTGTATGGTTCTAATATGAATCGGTATCTCATTTTCTTTTTGGTTTTGTTGTTACTATCCACATTTTCGCAACTTCACAAAACCAATGGTTGCAAAATGTGGATAGTAACAAGTTATTTACTGTACTCTCCGTGATTGATTTTCTTGAATAGTGTTCCCAGATGGCGTTTCAACATCATCTTGAAAGCGTGCTCCTTCATCCCATAACTCTCTGCCAAAGCGATACCCTCTGCGGTGGTAAACCTTTGCGGCAGATGGTGGTAAATAGTGCGGTGCAGCTCATTGAGTTGCTCGTTGCCTATCGAGGTCTGTACCCTTATGGCTGTGGTGCGGAAATATTCCGCGAGTTCAATGGCTCTACGCACACTCTCAATGTCGATAGCCTCCTTGTCGCACTCTCCGCAAGTCCAGCGAGCAAGTTGAATTATCAGCGCAAAACGAATGATGTATATCTCCAACTTACAGTATATACCGAGCAGTGCCTCGTTACTCTCCAAATCACACTTTCGGGCGTTGTCGTGCTGCCACGCATATAGTTCTCTCTTGGCCGCCTCACGAAAGGGGAGGTGTTGCGATTGCAATTCGCCCTGCTCATTGAACTCACACTCTTGCTCGATGAGCCTATTGATAATGCTCTGCCACTCCAGTTCCAACTCTTCGGGAGTCTCCCTGTCGCTCCATCGGCTCTTCTGTACCGATTGTGGCATTACGAAAAGTATGCGGTCAATGAATCCGTTGCTCGCCCTCTCGCCTTTACCTAATTCACCGAGAATCTTCTGCTGAATCGTTCCGACAACCGAGATATAAGGTCGCTTGATGAAGATCGAACTTTGCGAGCTCTTACGATCCGAGATTGTCGGCTTGGCATTGAATACCGACAACCAGAACTGCTCCTCCGAGCCGTTGTTGTAGCGTGGAAAATCCAGTGTAAGATGCCCCCTAAAACCAAAAAGATTCTACCCCCTGAAA
>ERZ773175.1541-NODE-1541-length-12465-cov-3.639565_pt1 | contig 12465 bp, 10 predicted proteins | sample MGYA00581004_ERZ773175 | MGnify/ENA primary metagenome ERZ773175 (study PRJEB29015, sample SAMEA2737834) | human gut metagenome | biome: human gut; feature: human-associated habitat; material: faeces | place: China | collected 2012 ...
CTGGCAAAGGCCGCTGTTGCTGCCGGTGCCGACGGCCTGATGATCGAAGTGCACAACAACCCCGCCAAGGCAAAGTGCGACGGTGCCCAGAGCCTGACCCCTGACCAGTTTGACGAGCTGATGCAGTTCATTGGCAAAGAGGTGGAGTTCTTTGGCAAGAAGCTGAACTGATGATTTGAACTATCCTCTGCGGAATTATTATTTTGTGTTTGCAACGAGGAAGATCCTGCGGGATCTTCCTCGTTGCTTTTTCACACTGCATCTTCCGGTTCTGCCCCTTTTCCTGTGAAAAAAACAACCCCGGGGCGCTTGCGGTCACCCCGGGGCTTGTTACAAGAATGATCTACTTTTTCAGGAGATCAGGCTCTCTTCCTTGGCCTTATCCCAGACAAGGCAGGTTTGGAGCTTGGTCACATAGCGATAGGGGCGGAACTCGTTTTCCTTCACATCGTCCATCAGACCCTGCTCTTCCATCCAGCTGGCAGCCTGCCGCAGATGAAGGTCGGCGTCATCGATGTCGCTGAAGCTCTTCACCGTCTGCGGTTCCGGGCAGCCGGCCTTTTCCCAGATCAGGGTCGCCAGACCGGCGCGGTTGGAGGGCATGGGGACACCGGGCATATTCAGCACGCGATAGATGCCGGTTCCGGTTTCGTAAATGCTCCACACGGCTGCACCGGTCAGCGCAACAGCCGCAATGCCGGCCACCACATCGCTGCTGCTGCCGCCGCCGGGATTGACAGGGTCAACATTTCCGCCCTGATACAGCGCTTCGACGGTCACGTTGCAACCGGGCATCTTAAAGTGTTCGGTCTGATCATCGCCCAGATCCAGCGCTTTGCCATCGTCACGCACGGCGCTCCAGCCGAGGAACTCTGCGCCCTCCGGGATGTCTGCCGTCACGGTCACGGTGGTGTGTTCCGGCACAACGGTGGCAGTATCCAGCTCCTGCTCCCCGACACCGAGGTTAGCGGTTGCCTTCGCATTTACAGCGTTGACGATGTTGCCGTTGGCATCTGCCAGATAGCGGTATTCCACGCCATCATCGCCGCGCTTATAGCCGATGATGTAGCCGGGATTCATGCTGAAAAGTTTCAGCTTTTTCTGATAGCTGAGATCCTCGTTTTCCAGCGTGATATGACGGCCGAGGCCTGGATCGTCGGTCAGGATCGTTGCCGTACCGGTAAAGGTCTTTTTGATGTCGATCTTCTGGCCATCGCCCAGATGGATATCGTTGGTGTTGCCCTCAAAGGTCGCCTGCGTCAGGGTCACTCCGAAGCTGCCAAGATCCTTCAAAAGGATGCCGTCTTCGCCGCCCTTGATGGTGCCGCCGTTGATCCACGTACCGCCGTAATTGCCGGTGCAGTCAATGACCACGGCATCTGGATTCGTGCTGGCGACCGTACCCTTGTTCATGCGCAGGCTGCCGCGGTTTTTGATGGTGCAGTCGGCATCCGAGGTAATGGTGCCGCCGTTGATCTCCACAAAACCCCAGCTGTTGTTGATGCAGCTGGCACTCTTAGACTCAAAGAATCCCTCTGTTGTGATGCCCTTGTCAATGGTCAGGTTTGCAGAGTTGTTGACAAAGCAGCTTTTTGTGCCGGTGGTTTGGAACTTGCCGCCATTGACGTTCACCGTGCTGTTATTGTTAATGATAACGGCCTCATCGGAGATTGCGTTAACATCATTTAAGGTCATGCTGCCACCATTAAAAATCCAAAAAGCAGCTCTTTCTTCTGTCGGGTTGTTATCATGTATATACTTACCCCCGTTAATAATCACCCTTCCAGAACCTGAAGCTGTCAGACAGTAAGCATTCGATTCCATTTCTGCATCATTTACCGTAAGTGTACCTGCAGGAACCATGCCTACATTAAAGGTTCTCGATGTGTATTTACCTTTTTCAATTGTCACCTGTGCTGACGGAGAAGCTACATTTATGAAGTGTTTTGCATACGTTGCACAGTCAACTTCATAATTGGCTTCATTATCAATATTTACGATTCCTGCATTTGCCACATTGATAAAAGGATCAGAATTTTTGAATGTAACCTTACCTTTAATGGCAATATTCACCGGCTGTGTCGTATCGGTTACATTGATCACGATTGTACCAGTATAAATCCCCTCCGGGATCTCGTAATTGCCGCCTTTGGTGATGGTCGTGCCTGTAGTCGGGATCGTTTCAACTGCTGTATCTTCCTGCGCAGTTACGCCATTTTCAGGCGTACCCCCCCAGAGCAAGTGCATTGACCGGAAGGACAGATGTCATCATGCATGCCGCAAGCACTGCACTGATGAACCGCATCTTCTGTTTTTTCATCCTCAAAACCTCTGCTTTCTGTTAAATTTCTGAGATTTATGTCTCGCATTTTTAGTATAGCACCTCTATTTTCTGCATACAATCTTCACCTGCACTGAAATTTGCCTTGTAATTTCTTCTAATTTTTGTTGCCTTTGCTCGAAATTTTCCGAAACTTCTCCCGGTAGTACCGCCCCCCCGGCATTCCATTTTTTGCGTATTTGTGTTATACTATAGTGTATTTGCAATCCACCCTGAAATGAGGTTTTTTATGAAAGCACATATCGCACGCAATCAGAACGCCGGTGTCCCGCTGGTTCTGGGCTGGAACCTTTCCCCCGCCGACCGCGGCAAGCTGGAAGGCATGGCTCCTGCCTTTGGCATGAAGGTGCTGCTCGTCTCCCCTGCCGATGCGGGCAAGACCGTGGCACAGCTGCTGGGCGAGGTGGAGACCAAGGCCGCCCGCACGCTGGTGCTGGAACCGGGTGCCTACCCGCCGGCAGTGGTTCTGGCCAACTTCAAGGAGAAGGACGTGGACACCCTGCTGGATCTGATGAAGCAGGCACAGGTCACCGTGCCGCTCAAGGCTCTTGTCACCCCCTCCAACCGCAATTGGGTGTTCGGCGATCTGCTGGCCCACCTGCAGGAGGAGCACGCCGCCTTTACCGCCGCAAAGGAGAACCACACCGTATGAAGACCCGCGCAAAACGTTTCGTCAGCGCCCTGCTGGCCGGGGTGCTCTGCCTGAGCCTGCTGGCAGGCTGTGCCTCCAAAAAGAAAGAGCTTACCCGCTATTCCACCGTTTTTTATGATGTGTTCGATACCGTAACGCAGGTGATCGCCTACTGCGAGAGCGAGGAAGAATTCAACACCCAGATGGATGCCCTGCACGCAGACCTTATTACCTATAACCAGCTGTATGATATCTACAACGATTACCCCGGCGTGACCAACGTCAAGACCATCAACGACAATGCCGGCAGCGCTCCGGTGGAGGTGGACGACCGCATCCTTTCCATGCTGGAGCTGGCCGACCAGATGTACCAGACCACCAACGGCAAGCTGAACATTGCCATGGGCAGCGTGCTGAATATCTGGCACAATTACCGCGAAGCTGCCGAAGCCGCCGAGACGGATGCCGACAACAAGCTGCCCACCATGGAAGAACTGGAAGCAGCCGCCCAGCACTGTGATATCAACAACGTGATCATCGACGCGGATGCCAAGACCGTTTATCTGGCCGACCCGGAAATGTCGCTGGATGTGGGCAGCGTGGGCAAGGGCTACGCCGTGGAAATGGTGTGTCAGGCTGCCGAGGCCCGCGGCCTGACCAGCGCTCTGGTGAGCGTGGGCGGCAACCTGCGCGCCATTGGTGTAAAACCGGACGGCAGCCAGTGGACCGGCGGTGTGGAAAACCCATGGAGCTCTTCGGATGTATACACTTCGGATTCCATGCTGGACGGTGCCATCAACATGAGCGATATGGCCCTTGTGACCAGCGGCGACTACCAGCGCTACTACGTGGTGGACGGCAAGCGCTACCACCACCTGATCGACCCGGACACCCTGTTCCCCGCCGCCTACTTTAACGGCGTGACCGTGCTGTGCAGCGACTCCGGCCTTGCCGACTGCCTGACCACCGGCCTGTTCTGCCAGCCGCTGGAGGACGGGATGAAGATCGTGGAAAGTCTGGACGGCGTGGAAGCCATGTGGTGCACACCGGATCAGCAGGTCATCACCTCTTCCGGCTGGGATTCCCATTTGAAAAAATAACCCTTAAAACGGCAAAAGGCCGACGCAGTGCTGCGTCGGCCTTTTGCTGTTTTATCAGATGGTGAACTGCACCACACAGAATGCCGCGTAAATGCACAGCAGCGCAATGCCCTGCGGGCGGCTCAGCTTGCCCTTGAAGAGGGCGGGCAGGGTGAGCAGCAGCATCACAGCGAACATGACCGGGAACTCCAGCGCCAGCGATGCATTGTGGCCGAAGAGCAGGGAGTTCTGCGGGATGGTAAAGGGTGCCACCGTGGCGGAAACACCGCTCACCAGCACCAGATTGAACACGTTTGCACCAATGACATTGCCCAGCGAAAGTGCACCGTGGCCCTTTGCCAGCGAGGTGATGGCCGTTACCAGCTCCGGCAGCGAGGTGCCCAGTGCCACGAAGGTGAGCGCGATCACCGACTCCGGCACGCCCAGTGCCTGTGCGATCAGGGTGCCGTTGTCCACCAGCAGGTTGGCACCCACGGCAATGAGCACCGCGCCCACGGCCAGCAGACCCAGCTCCTTGGCAAAGGATGCATTTTCTTCCGGTTCTTCCTCTTCTTCCGGGGCGGGGGCGTTCTTCATGGCCATCACGTTGCAGATGATATACGCTGCGAACATGGCCAGAAGGATCAGGCCCACCGGGCGGGAGAAGTAGCCGGTGGTGTAGGCCACACCGGCATAGAAGGCCGCTGCCACAAAGAAGAACAGCACCGGCGTGCGCAGGCTCTTGGGGTCTACCTTGCCCGGCTTTACCGCAATGGTGATGGCCGCAATGAGCGATGCATTGCAGATGATCGAACCGATGGCGTTGCCATAGGCGATCTCGCCGTGGCCGGTAAAGGCCGAGGTGGTGGAGACCATCACCTCCGGCAGGGTGGTGCCGATGGACACCACCGTAGCACCGATGAGCAGCTCCGGCACATGGAAGCGGCGGGCAATGCCCGTGGCACCATCCACGAACCAGTCACCGCCCTTGATGAGGCACAGCAGGCCCACGATGAACAGCAAAACAGGAATGAGCATAGTTTTCTCCTTTTGTTTTTGGCAGAGCAGCAATAAAAAAGAGGCCTTTATTACATCCTGCCCAAAAATGGGAAAGTGTAATAAAAGTCTCAAGCTTCCGGTGACACAGCGGGCATTTCTGCCGGGATGTCGCTGCGCCACAGCGCACCGTTTTTGCAAAACGAGCGCCCTTTACTCCCTTTTATCCGAAAAACATTATACCGGTTTTTTCACCAAAGTGCAAGAGGAGCGTTGAAATTTCATCCAGCCTTGGCCACTTTCTTCGCGTTGGGATAAATACGCTCCATGCGGGCATCGTCAAAATGCGCATCCAGCAGCATATCGATGCTGCTTTTGGGCGCTTCACCGCTGGTGCGGGCATCGTAGCGGGCAAGGGCCAGCGCACTGGTGAGCATGTTCACCGCCATGAACACTGCCAGCAGGACGGTCATCCATGGGCGGACGCGGCTGCGCACCTTCTTCATGCCTCTGAGCACCAGCGGATAGCCGTAGCGCATCCATATCACCGCCGCAATGCCCCAGAAAAAGCAGTACAGCAGGTTGATGCGCCCGCCCAGATTGAACTTGAACTTGCTGTAGTCCCAGAACACGGTGCCGAACAGCAGCTCGGTGACGGCGCTGCACACGTATTCGTACACACCGCCCATGACGGTGCCAAAGGCAAACAGGTAGCGGTCGCTTTTGTCCTTTTCCTGCCGCAGCAGCACCGTTGCCAGCACCAGCGCCAGACCCCACACCACGCTGAACGGCCCCCAGACCAGACTGGAGCGGCTCATCCACACGCCTGCCGTCACGCGGCAGAACACCGTCTCCACCATGTCGCCCAGAAACGCGCCGATCACGAACAGCCACAGCAGGTCGGACACGCTGAGAAAGTTCTTTTCCCCCTTCCGGAGCGCAGTCTGCTCCTGCCGGGCCGCAGCCGGGTAAGCATACTGGATGCGTTTTTCAATGTAAAGCGCGATCCTGCGGCGCAGCGTGTCCGACCGCTCCCCCAGTCTCTGGTTGAGCTGCTCCAGCATCGGGTGCCGGGCCGCATACTGCTGCACCAGCACTGCCGACCCGATCTGGTCCAGCACCGCCACCGTCAGCGAGACCCATACTGCCGGGCGCAGCAGCCAGACAGGGATATGCGCGCACAGCTGCAGCAACACATTATTGCCCCACAGCACACTTGCCGTGCCCAGCGCACCCCACAGCAGCGAATACTGCAGGCACACATAGCCGTTCAGATTGAATTTTTTTCCGGAATAGTCCCACCACTTGCGGCGGTGCAGGCGTTCCAGCAGCTTGGCGGTGATCCATTCCATCACCGTTGCCGCCATCATACAGGCAAAGAACAGGTAGACCGGCTCGGTGCGCAGGTCGCCGAAACTCACGGCCAGCAGCACGCCGGTGGTACCGTAGATAAAGCAGAACGGGCCTGCCGCCGCACCGCGGTTGGCAAACCTTCCGCCCCGGATGGTCGCGACTACCGTCTCAGCCACCCAGCCCAGAAAGGAATATACTAGATAAATAACACCCAGAGTATAGAAGTTCAGCGTCATAAGGTTCCTTTCGCTTCCAGTTTTTTCTTACTGCATTGATTGTACCTGTTTTGGGCGCTGTGTACAAGAGCCGTGCAGAAATTTTGTCACTCTGCGACGCGGCAGGCTCTCCGGGCATCTCTGAAAAGACGAAGATCCAGCCTGTTGCTTTGTTTTCATCTACATCTTAGAAAAAGGCCCTGCCATCCCGAAGGACAGCAGGGTCCAAAATTACAGCTTGAATTTACAGAGCGGAATCACAGCTGGCTCTTATACAGCTCCACGATCTCCTCCACGCTGGTGTCGCGGGGGTTGCCGGGACGGCAGGCGTCTGCAAATGCGGACTCGGCGAGGAACTGGATATCCTCTTCCTTCAGGATGCCGTGCAGATTTACGGGGATGCCCACGTCTGCGCTCAGCTGCTTGACGGCGGCGATGGTTGCGTCAGCGGCTTCCACATCGTTCATCTCATCGATGCCCACAACACCCATGGCCTTGCCCACGGCGCGGTAGCGCTCACCGGCAACGGACTTGTTGTACTCCAGACCCACCGGCAGCAGGATGGCGCAGGCCACACCGTGCGGGGTGTCGTACAGAGCGGACAGGCCGTGTGCCATGGAGTGGACGATGCCCAGACCCACATTGGAGAAGCCCATGCCGGCGATGTACTGGCCCAGAGCCATGCCCTCGCGGCCTTCCGGGGTGTTCTGCACTGCGCCGCGCAGGCTCTGGCTGATGAGCTTGATGGCTTCCAGATGGAACATATCGGAGATGACGCAGTGGCCCTTGGTGATGTAGCCCTCGATGGCGTGGGTCAGCGCATCCATACCGGTGGCGGCGGTCAGACCCTTGGGCATGGAGGACATCATATCGGGGTCAACCACAGCGATCTCGGGGATATCGTTGGTATCCACACAGACGAACTTGCGCTTTTTCTCCACATCGGTGATGACGTAGTTGATGGTGACCTCGGCAGCAGTACCGGCGGTGGTGGGCACTGCGATGGTGAACACCGCGTGCTTCTTGGTGGGGGCAACGCCTTCCAGAGAGCGGACGTCCGCAAACTCGGGGTTATTGATGATGATGCCGATGGCCTTTGCGGTATCCATGGAGGAGCCGCCGCCGATGGTCACGATGCAGTCAGCCTCAGCAGCCTTGAAAGCGGCCACGCCGTCCTGCACATTGGCGATGGTGGGGTTGGGCTTGATCTCGCTGTAAACAGCGTAGGCAAAGTTTGCGGCATCCAGCAGGTCGGTGACCTTTTTGGTAACGCCAAACTTGATCAGGTCGGGGTCGGAGCAGACGAAAGCCTTCTTGTAGCCACGGGCGGTCAGCTCGGGAACGATGTTCTCGATAGCACCGTGGCCGTGGTAGGAGATGGTATTCAGAACAATGCGGTCAGCCATAATACAAATCCTCCAAATCTGTTTGCAGCCGCCTTTCCGGCGGCGTTCCTCTACGTTTCAGCATAGCACATCGTCAAAAAATTTGCAATGCAGAATTGTATGAAATCTCTGTAAATTTTGATATTATCCTCATTTTTTCTGGACAGATTGCATCATTTTGAGGGAATCGTGTTATTTTTCATATTCCGTGGTTATAACCACGGATTTCACCCTACAAAAGGGGTATACTATAAAAAATAAGCCGTCCACCCCGCTGCCGCAGCGGAATTGGCAGCTCCACTTCCCACACAAGGAGTCCGTTTTATGTTCAACCAGCCCTTCACCCCCTCGCAGGTGCGGCCCATCCGCCCGGCCATGACCGTTTCCCGCCCGGCACAGCTTGGGCAGGAGGTGCCCGTCACCTGGTTTTCGCTGGGCGCAGGCACCTCCATCACCCCGGAGTTCTACGACTGCACCACCCTGTATCTGGGCGGTGAGGGCAGCGGGACCTTTGTTCTGGGCAGCGACGCCCACGACGTCCCCATGCACCCCGGCCAGCTGCTCTGGGTGCCGCCCGGAACGCTGTGCGGCACCTGCACCGACAACGGCCTTATCTATACCGAAATCATCATCAAAAAGGAGAACCTTGGATAGAGTTCATATCTCCCGCCAAGAACAAAGGTTTACGTATATCTTTCAACGCATCAAGAATAATCGGAACCGATAGCACCTGATCCTCCTTCGTCAATGAAAAATGCGAACAACACATCACATACTCCTTAAACTCTGCCACCAACAACAAACGCCGCTCTTCCCTGCCGGGAAGGGGCAACATCCAATAGCTCAAAGGTTTCTCCTTCGACAAGATGCCAATACCATACTTTCCTCCTTGGTAATCGATCGAAGGCCCATAAGTATAATACATACGAGTACGATCCGCCAACTCTTTCAGTGCGAAAACACCATTACTCCGAACCGACGCACTATCCAACTCCTGCACAGCTATCACATCCGGATCTACCCGGTTCATGATATCCGCCACACGCTGATAATCCACCACTTCATCCATACCCCGGCAATTCCGCACATTATAAGACATCACACGAAGAGAATTCTCCTCCTTTGACTCAATGGTCGTTTTCTGCGCGCTTAACGTAAACAAACAACTCACCCATAAACAGGCTGCAAACACTACTGACCTTTTCATATTATATCCTTTTTTAACGAGTTGTAAAAATACAACCCGCTTTCCATTCCTCCAATCATATACCATCATTCCAACCCGGATTCTGTGTCAAATTCGTATTCAGCAAACGTTCCTGGATAGGTATCGGATATAGATAATCCTTTTTCTCATCCCAAGTCTTCTTGATATGAGGATTCACCACAATACATCCATGATTTCCATGTTCCAACGTAACATCACTATTCAGTTTCAGATACTGGATTCCTTTTCCTCCTAAATCAGGTTTCTCATTTTCATAGATACAGACATCAATATTGCCATCTCCATCCAAATCAAAAGGACCGATATTCGGGAAATACATACCCTTAAACTGCTCCGTAAAAGTAGCACCCTCTTTCCAGCGCATCATATCATCCCAACGGAAGCTCTCCATCACCAGCTCAATCCTACGCTCCCGACGGATCTCCAAGATCACCCCCTTGTTGCCACCGTTTACATGCGGATATTGTTTTTCCAAATAAGGATCCGGGTTTGCGTTAGCCTCCGCCATATTGATAGAAGGCATATCTACCCGATCTCTAAGCAGCTTAACCGACTTATCCAAATCGGCTTGTGTCAATGTACCTAGCTCAGCCTTTGCTTCCGCATAAATCAATAAAGCTTCCGCAAAACGAAACAAAGGCATATCATTTATATCCTTATTATTCGTATCCCACTTACGTTCCGTCACGAATTTAATCATCTGATATCCAGTCACGGTTGATCCAAACTCCTGCACCAAAGTTTCGTTCTCCCCAATTCGGGTATATCCCGGCGTACGTACCGTCTGGCTTAAACGAGGATCTCTACCTTTCATCTCTTCCGTAAAAAACATCGTATCATAGCCCGGTTGATCCGTAAAACGTTTTCCGTCACGCATCAAATAACTGTTTACGAGTCGTTTCTCCAAACCCGGACGACCGAAAGAGGCAGTCATTGTATAATAATTGAGATTATGATACACTTGGAACTCATCGCTATATCCACGAGCAAGGATCACCTCATCCTTAATAGCCTCGTGCGAAGCAAAAAAGTTCAGATAATCGCTTTCCGGTTTTCCCATACTATAAATCTTATACCCGCTCTTTGTCATCAACTCGTCCGCAGCACTCACCGCCTCATTCAGAAAACGCTCGTAATCTGGCAAATTAAACTCATCGTGATATTTCCGGAAAGTACCCTCATACAAACAGATACGTGCCTTCAACGCCAAAGCCGTCCAATGCGTAACCTCATTAACCTTTTTCTCCTCAGGCAAAAAGGCAATCGCATTATCAATATCGGCCAAAATATGATCCAGTACCTCCGTACGAGATGTACGCGACATCATCAAGCTCTCCTCATCTTTATCATTTAGGGCATGTTCATACCAAGGTACATCGCCAAAACGTTTCACCTTGTCAAAATAGAAGTAGGCTCTGAAAAAACGGGCCAAAGCATCATAACGAAGTCTAGCGGCCTCATCTACACATTTGGAGGAGTTATCCAAATAGAAATTTATATTCCTTAATTCCTCCCATGTCCACCCTCCATCATTAGTCGGTACGATCCGAGTCCCGCGGATTTCATCTGCCAAATCCATCTTGATAATATTATCTACTGCCTCACCATAAATATCACTAGCACTGGGCAATGCGTCATAAAAAGAATTAGAATAAAGCCGCAAATCGTTTTCCGTATCAAAAAAGGTATCTGGAGAAACAGCATCTAACGGATACTTATCCATATCACAAGCCGTCAAGCTAAGCCCTATCGTTATTATATAAAGTAATCTCTTCATTTCGAATAAGTCTTTAATTTATTAGTTAAAATGTAATATCTAAACCTACAGAGAATGTCTTTGACATCGGATAGCTTCGTCCGTTACTATCTGCCACCGGTTGCTCCGGATCAATATAATCTGTAACAAACGGAGTCCACGTAAGCAAATTCTCTCCACTTACATATAAACGGCAATGTTGCACAAAGACTTTTTTCATCCAACGATCAGGAAGCGTATAGCCAATAACCAAGTTCTTCAAACGCAAATAACCAATATTTTGAATATATTTGTCATTCGGATCTCTCAAACATCCACCACTATTCAATGCCGTATATCCTCTCAACAATGGGAAATATGCGTCCGGATTCTCCGGAGTCCAAACCAAGTCATTAAAATTCTTCGGAGTAAACGAGAAATAAGGACGCGAATAGGGTCCCCAGAACTTATCCGCATTTGCGCTTGGATACCAATCCCTACGGCCGATGCCTTGGAAGAAAGCCGAGACATCAAAACCATTCCAACTAGCATTCAAATTAAGTCCATAATTATAGCGAGGCTCTGAGTTTCCTATGATTTCCATATCACCCGGATCATCAGCGGTCTTCTTTCCCGGAGAAATCACACCATCACCATTCAAATCACGGAACTTCAAGTCACCCGCACGCAAATGTCCCCATTCACCCGGAGCCTTTTGAATCTGTGTATTTACCAACTTTTGATCAATCTTCCAGTTTGCGGCTTCTTCGTCTGTCTTAAAGAAACCATCGATCCGGTATCCCCAAATCTCACCAAAACGCTTGCCTTCATAATGATTTGCCAACAACTTGTTAGGATTGTCATAACGAGTAATTTCAGACACCGCATCACCTAGTACAAACGATACGCCATAATTGAACGGTTTTCCTTTCAAGTCGAATTGATCTTTCCAACTGACCACCAACTCATATCCCTTGGTTCGAAGATCTCCTGCATTCTGTTGTGGAGAAGCCGCTCCATATACTGCTGGCAACGTCTTTCCTGGTACTAACATATCTGTCGTATTACGTACATACGCATCACCTGATACGTTCAACCGACTATTCAAGAAACTAAGATCTACACCAACGTTTACAGTCGTCGCCTTTTCCCAAGTCAAGTTGTCGATAATCGGGTTCGGCGAACTTACGTTTTGCGTCTTCTGTCCATCTATCAACCAACTGGATAAGCTTGTATTCATTGTTTCGATATAAGGATAATAATTCGGCTTGCTTGAATTTACTGCCTGATTACCCAATGATCCAAAAGAAGCCCTGATCTTCAAGTTATTTACCACATCTTTTGCCTTTTCAAAGAAAGATTCCTCGCTTAATCTCCATCCAGCGGATACAGATGGGAAAAAGCCGTAACGCATACCCGATTTAAAACGAGACGTTCCGTCATAGCGCCTTCACCATCTTTCTCCACCTCTGAAACGCCCTCATCAAACTTTCTTCTTCCAC
>ERZ773175.1565-NODE-1565-length-12283-cov-3.488306_pt1 | contig 12283 bp, 8 predicted proteins | sample MGYA00581004_ERZ773175 | MGnify/ENA primary metagenome ERZ773175 (study PRJEB29015, sample SAMEA2737834) | human gut metagenome | biome: human gut; feature: human-associated habitat; material: faeces | place: China | collected 2012 ...
TATAAAAAGATTGAAAGGAGTTATTATATGAGTAAGGCATTTAAAGCTTTAAGCGATAAAACAAGAAGAGAAATATTAAAGTTGCTTAACAATAGAGATATGAGTGCTGGTGAAATAGCCGAACATTTTGATATGTCAAAACCGTCAATATCAAAGCATTTAGATATTTTAAGGGAAGCAGAACTTGTGAGCTCTGAGAAGAAAGGTCAATTTATAATTTATTCTATTAATACTTCTGTAATTCAAGAAGTTCTTGGTAACTTCTTAGAAATATTCAAAAAATAAAGGGAGGGAAATATTATGAAAAAAAATGATTTAACAAGAATTATATTATTAATTACATCACTCTTAATGCTTGTAATAGGATTTGTGATGTCAAAATCAAATATAGAGATATTAATATTAGGTATTTTAGCTATTATCTCTTTAGTAGTATTAGATAGACAAGCAAGTGATATAGTAAAGTTATCGAAAAATAATCCTAAAGTTAAAACTTTTAGATTTTTAAATATGTTTACATTACTTATCGTTGTACTTTGTTTTATACTTGCTTTATCATCATCTGATAATCAAGTATCTATTACAGAAGATAACAAAATATTAATTATTGGTTTAATGTCAGCTTTTATGATGATTTTCGGAAATTCATCACCTAAGATACCTTTTAATAGATATTTGGGATTAAGATTACCTTGGACGATAAGAGATGAAGAAACTTGGAAAATTGCACATAGACTGATAGGGTATTTATCTTTTCCGATTGCAATAATAATGTTTATTATGTCATTTTTCTTTGATGGAAATATAGTAGGTATTGTTGGAATTTTAACTTGGGTTATAATACCAAGCATACACTCTTATATATTTTATTATAAAAGATTAAAAGGTTTGAATTAATAAACCTATATTCTAAATAAATTTCAAACTATATATTATAGTTACTGAACAATTTTAATATATTGCGAATCACTTACAATAAATTAAACAAGCATACCTTAGTATTTATTGAAATCATTAAGGTATGCTTATTTTTTTATTATCATACAGATTTTATTATAATTTTCTTATGCTTCTGCATCACATAATTCATGGTTAGGGGCATCATTTGTTTCTTCTTTTTTAAATAATGTTTTTGACAAGAAGAATAAATAAACACCACATATTACGATTTGAACAATTGTAGATGATGGAGTTGCAAGACCAACTCTAAATAAAGAAACTGGCTCAATTTTACTCATAACATAAGCAACAGGTATTCTCACGAAGAACGCACCGACTATACCTTGAATCATTACGATTGTTGTTTTTCCACATCCATTTAAGAAACCAATCATGCAGAATAAAAATGCAGTAAAGAAGCAGTCTATTGCATATGATTTTAGATAATCCCAAGCAGCAAGAATAACTTCATGATCAGTAGAGAATATTGATGCAAGCATATCGCCTTTGAAAAATGCTAAGAAGAACATGCAAACTCCACAACATAATGAAGTTCCAATTGCACAAATAAGTGCCTTTCTCGCTCTGTCGTATTTTCTAGCACCGTAGTTTTGGGCAACAAATGCAGAAACACCTTGTGAGAATGAAGATGGAACAAGCATTATAAACGCCGCTAGTTTTTGGGCAACACCCATACCAGCTGATGGAACAATACCCATGGCATTACCAATCATTACGATTACTAAGAATGATATTTGAACAAGCAGTTCTTGTAGAGCTATTGGAGCTCCAAATTTTATTATTTGTGAAGTAAGACCTTTGTGGAATTTTATACTTTTTAGTGAAAACTCAAATGGTAGACCTCTTTTTGCGATTATAATTAAAGATAAAATTACACTGATAGCCTGTGCAAGAACAGTCGCAAGAGCAGCTCCAGCAGCCGCCATATTGAATATTCCTACAAATACTAAGTCACCTAAAATATTTGCAACACAAGCGATAAAAACAGTCATAAGTGGAGTTTTTGCATCTCCAAGTCCTCTAAAAATACCGCCAATTAAATTGTAAGCGACTATAAAAACAGCACCAGCACAGCAGATTCTTATATAAGTTGATGTTCCATCAAATGCCTCAGCAGGAGCGTTCATAAATGATGCAACACTTGGTGCAAATGTAACAAATACAACTGTTAAGATGATTGCAATTACTGCGAATATTGATATACCACTTCCGACAACATTGGCGGCATATTTTTTCTTACCTTGACCGAGCTTTTGACCTATTAATATAGTTATCCCCATTGCAAGTCCAGTAATTGTAAGTGTTATAACTTGCATGATTTGGCTACCAGTCGATACAGCAGACACATCAGCAGCATTACCAAACCTACCAACAATAAGTAAATCCACAGCACCATACATAGTTTGTAAAAATAGTGCTGCAAAAATTGAAATTATGAATTTGACAAGTGGGGAGAAAATTTTCCCATCCGTAAAATCCTTAACTTTAGACATATATTATCCTCCTAAATATTGTTTTGTACAAAACAATATTTAGGAGGATAATTTCGAAATGTCAATAAATAATATAAATAACAATAAAATATTGGTAAAATAAATATATCGTGATAAACTTACACATAGATAATGATAAATGATATTGGAGGATAATATGAACAAAAAGGAATTTAACTGGGCAATATTAGGAACAGGAGTAGTTGCAAATGAAATGGCAAATGCTTTAAAAAAAGCAGGCAAATCAATATATGCAGTGGGGAATAGAACACACAGCAAAGCAGTTGATTTTGCAGAAAAATACGGAGTGCAAAAGGTATACGACGATTTTCATGAGATGTTTTCTGATGAAAATGTGGACATAATCTATATAACAACACCACACAACACACATATAGACTTTATGCTTGAGGCAATATCTAATGGTAAACATATACTTTGCGAAAAATCAATCACATTAAATAGCGATGAACTAAACAAAGCGATTGAACTTGCAGAGAAAAATAACGTCGTATTAGCAGAGGCGATGACAATTTACCACATGCCTTTATATAAAAAGTTAAAAGAAATCGTAGAGCGTGGCGACTTAGGTGAAGTGCGAATGATTCAGATGAACTTCGGAAGTTATAAAGAGTATAATATGAAAAATAGATTCTTCAATATGAACCTTGCAGGAGGGGCACTTCTTGATATAGGGGTTTATGCTATTTCATTTGTGAGATGGTTTATGTCATCAAAACCAAATCAAGTGCTAAGCCAAGTAAAATACGCACCAACAGGAGTGGATGAACAAGCAGGAATACTTCTAATGAACGATGAGCAAGAGATGGCGACAATATCACTTACACTTCATTCAAAACAACCAAAACGAGGGATGATATCTTGTGACAAAGGTTATATCGAAATTATGGAATACCCAAGGGCACAAAAAGCAGTCATAACTTATACAGAAACAGGCGAAAGGGAAGAAATCGAAGTCGGCAAACACGAAGATGCACTGTTTTACGAAATGCAAGACATGGAAAAAGCAGTAATGGGTGATAGAGAAGTAGCGCGCCTTGATTATACAAAGGATGTTATGGAGATAATGACTGGGATAAGAAAAGAATGGGGACTTGTTTATCCTGAGGAGAGAAAATAAATTAAAATATAGTATAATAGTAAAAATATGATAATCATAAATTATGATGAAAGGTGAGAGCAATGATAAGACAAATCGTAAAAGATGTATTATTTTTAGAACAAAAATCAGAGCCTGCAACAATACAGGATAAGTCAATTGTAACTGACTTAGTCGATACATTAAAAGCAAACTTAGATGGATGTGTAGGTCTTGCAGCAAATATGATAGGATTTAAAAAGAGAATTTTAGTTTTCACAGTAGGTGCAGGCATGATAGTTCCTATGATAAATCCAGTTATTCTAAAAAAAGAAAAACCATATTTAACAGAAGAAAGCTGTTTATCTTTAGAAGGGTTTAGACAAACAACTAGATATGAGACTATAGAAGTTAAATTTTTAGATGCTAATTTTAAAGAAAAAACACAAGTATTTACTGGGTTTGTAGCACAAATTATCCAACATGAAATGGATCATTTTGAAGGAATTATAATATAGTATAAAAAGACCATCACCTAGAAAATAGGATGACGGTCTTTTACTTTACAATAACTTATTAAAATTGTAAGTCTTATTATCAAACGCATCACTTTCAATATACTTGCGGTTTTTCACAATAAATCGTATAAATAAAATCATACCGATTATAAATACAATAGCACCTAATATTAAATAAGCTGATGCATCGCTTTGTGATAATAATTCAACATCTGAACTTGCTCCAGAATCACTCGATAAAAATGTAGGTATACTTACAAGAAAATTATTTAGAAAATGCACAGTCATAGGTATTAGTATATTTCGATATTTTAAATATAAAATACAATTTGCAAAACCAAATATCACAGCACCTACGATTGCGAGTTCCATATGTAAAACACCGAATAATAAAGATGAAAGTATCATACCGATATATACATTGAAAAACTTAGATATTCTTTTAAAAAGAACAACCCTAAAAAACAACTCTTCAAGTATTGGCGCACTTATGACAGTAAGTATAAATGATGCAATAGTGTTTGTAAAAACATCTTCACCAGCATTATTAAGTGAATTTGCAGTATCTATATTTATAAGACATATCATGCCCAAAATAAGTAAAGTAGTTCCAAATGATATAACTATTTGTGTAAATACAACATCTATAATTTCCTTTATATTTATTTTTCTGAGATAATCATTAATTAAATTTTGTATTTTTGTAAGATTGACTCCCAATTTATAAAATAGAAATAAAATAAATGAAAAATCTATAATTACTTGAACAGCATTAGCATTATTATTTAAAACTTCTCTATTTACGAATAATAATATAAAAGATACACCAAAGCTAAGTAGTATATAAACCAAAATAGAAGGAATAATTTTTACCTCGTTAAATTCCTCTTTTCTAATAAACAAAAAACACACCCCCTCACAAACTATTGATATCTATTAAAAGTATAATATTGTTTTTTATAAATAAGTACTCAATTATAATATTTTACTAAAAAAATATTAATAAAAAATACATATTCAATTAATATGTTAAATGTATATTTTTACTAAATAGATTATAGTGTAGATAAAAAAATATTATGTAATATATAATGTTTTTTTATTAATAATAATATATAATGAGTCTTATAGGAAAGAAGAGAAAAAATTGCTCAAAATATATATTTATATACAATGAAGAAAGGTGTTTAAGATGAAAGAAGAGAAAAACAAACCAAAACATTTTAATTATTTTAACTTCTTTTTAATACTAGTGCTTGTAGTAATGTTAAATAGTTTATTTTTACCAAGCATAAATTCACGTACATATGAAGAAGTGGATTACAGTACATTCCTAACTCAAGTCGAGTCTGGAAAAGTAGATGAAGTAGAAATGAGTGATACTCAAATAGTTTATACTTTGAAAAAGAATGGGGATAATCAAAAACAAAATAAAAAGACATACTATACTGGATATGTTGAAAATCCAAACTTAGTAAAGACTTTACAAGATAATAATGTTAAATTTACAAAACAAATTACGGACGAAAACTCATGGATAGTTAACTTTATAGTGAGTTGGATATTACCGCTTGCAATTTTCCTCTTTATAGGAAATTGGCTTATGAAATCAATGGCGAAAAGACTTGGTGGAAGCTCAAATGCAATGCAATTTGGTAAGAGTAATGCAAAAGTTTATGTTGAAGCACAAACAGGAAAGACTTTTGCTGATGTAGCTGGACAAGATGAGGCGAAAGAAGCTCTTACTGAAATAGTAGATTTCCTTCACAATCCTAAAAAATATGAAGAAATAGGTGCTACAATGCCAAAAGGTGCATTACTTGTAGGACCTCCAGGAACAGGTAAAACATTACTTGCAAAAGCAGTAGCAGGGGAAGCAAAAGTTCCATTCTTCTCAATTTCAGGATCTGAATTCGTTGAAATGTTTGTAGGTATGGGGGCTGCAAAAGTTAGGGACTTATTTAAACAAGCTAACGAAAAAGCACCTTGTATAGTATTTATAGATGAAATAGATACAATAGGTAAAAAACGTGATAGCGGTATGCCAGGGGGAAATGACGAAAGAGAACAAACTCTTAACCAACTTCTTACTGAAATGGATGGTTTCGATGGTAAAAAGGGTGTTGTTATATTAGCAGCAACAAATAGACCAGATTCACTAGATAAAGCATTACTTAGACCAGGACGTTTTGACAGACGTATACCAGTAGAACTTCCTGACTTAGCAGGTCGTGAAGCGATACTTAAAGTACATGCACAAGGTGTTCATATGGCAAAAGATATCGACTACAATGCGATTGCTAGAGCAACAGCAGGTGCTAGTGGTGCTGAACTTGCAAATATAATAAATGAAGGTGCATTAAGAGCAGTTAAAATGGGAAGACATCAAGTTTTACAAGAAGACTTAGAAGAAAGTGTAGAAGTTGTAATAGCTGGTTACCAAAGAAAAGGAGCAGTTATATCTCAAAGAGAAAAATCAATAATTGCTTACCACGAAATTGGACATGCGCTTGTTGCAGCAAAACAAACAGAATCTGCACCAGTACACAAAATAACAATAATACCTCGTACTTCTGGAGCACTTGGATATACAATGCAAGTTGAAGAAGGGGAAAAAGTCTTAATGACAAAACAAGAAGCTTTTAACAAGATAGCTACTTTCACTGGAGGACGTGCAGCAGAGGAATTAATCTTCGGCTCATTCACAACAGGAGCATCAAACGACATTGAACAAGCTACTAAAATAGCAAGAGCAATGGTAACAAGATATGGTATGAGTGACGACTTCGATATGATGGCACTTGAAACAGTGACAAATCAATATCTAGGTGGAGATGCATCGCTTACTTGTTCACCAGAAACTTCAACAAAAATAGACCAAGAAGTTTTAAGTATAATAAAATCAGCTCACAAAAAAGCGATGAATATACTTAAAGAAAATGAAGAAAAACTACACGAATTATCTAAATTCTTACTTGAAAAAGAAACAATAACAGGTGAGGAATTTATGGAAATATTAAATGGAGAAAAATCTGCTGAAAAAGTAGATGAAAGCACAGACAATACTACATCAGAAAAAGAAGTAGTTATTGAAGGTAGTGAATTCCAAACAATTGATGAAGGTTTAACTCTTGAAAAAAAAATAGACGTAGAAATAGATAACAAGGTAGATTTAGACAAAAATAATCAATAGTATTTGAATAAAAAACTGGATTTTTAAAATCCAGTTTTTTTTATGTACACATATGTAGTACTACTTTTTTTGAAAAGTAGTAGAACTAATAGTATAAAAAAATCATACTGAAAATATTAGCGAAAAAAATTACAATTACTAATAAGATAGTTAGAAATATTATTATATACTGTCGAAAATTTAAAAAGGGGGAGAAAAAATGCAAGGTTTGGTCAAAGTAACAAAAAAACTAGGAACTTCATTTTTGGCTATGTGCTTAATTTTAGCAATGATGCCGGTTAATGTTTTTGCTGAAGGAGAGACTTCTGGTGGTATTGCAAAACTAGAGATAACAGCATCTGATGATGTCAAAAAATCATCAAAGGGGATAGACTATTTTGTAATTGGAAGTAATAAAGAAAATAGTTTTAAATTAAGCGCAAAACAGACTCCAGGAACTGCTTCAGATGAAGTGACATGGTCTAGTAATCAAGAGTCAAAAGGAATAACAATTGATGAAAATGGTATTGTAAAAGTAGATTATAAGGAAACAACAGCAACTTATCCAACTTTTACGGCAACATCAAAAGAAAATGAATCTGTACAGGCTAAATATTCTCTATATATTTTACCTGAGATGTCTTTATCAACAAGTGACAGTATCGAATTTACATTGCCAGAAGACGGTACATTATTAAAAGAAAATGATAAATATTTCAAAGTAAAACCAGATCAGTATGAAACTTATGGTGTTATAGAATGGACAAGTGAAAATACTGATGTAGCAACTGTAAAAAGTAATGGTACTGTTTGTTTCATAACGGCTGTTAAACCGGGGGTTACAAAGGTTATCGGTAAAAATAAAGAAAATAAAGATAATAAGGTAGTTGGAACAGTAACTGTAAAAGGTGTCATGGTAGAGGCAAAAGATGGCGCGAGAACAGCAAGATTACTTCCTAATAAAACTATCGAACTTCAAGCATTTGGAGAAAATAAAGATGATAAATTTACATGGAAAAGCTCAAATGAAGAAGTAGCCAAAGTAGATGAAAATGGTGTGGTTACTGGATTAAAAGAAGGTAATGTACTTATAACTGCTACTAATGAAAGTGGAGCAAAAGGTGGATTTAAAATAAATGTAAAAAGAGCTGAAGATGCTCCTTATTTAGATAATTTAGAGCTAACAAATTATTCTAGTTTTAATGAATGGACAAGTGCAACATCAGAATTTGAATCTTCAAAATTTGATTATACTTTGACAACAAAATCTGCTAATAATGGTACATTCAATGCAAATTTTAGACCTACATTTGATGATACTAAATATAAAGTAGAAATATTCAATAATGATAAACTTGTTAAAACTGTAGAAAAATCAACAACAAGTCAAGCAGTTGCGCTTGAACCAGGGGAAAACAAAGTAGTAATTCGTATATCTGATTTAACTAATGAAAAAAATTATACAGATTATAAATTTGATATAACTCGTACAAGAAGTACAACAGCAACATTAGCATTCAGTGGTGCAACTATCGTTCCAAGTGAGAGAGCGCTTATATCTAATCCTACATATAAAGGAAGAAGTGAAGGAACATTTTTCAGATTAGAAAATGGAGAACTAACAAAGGTTGCTGGTATAAGTCCAACTATTAGCGATTATAAAGCATTTTTATATAAAGATATAAACTCATTTGATCTTAATATTTCACCAAAAGACTCATGGTCAATAGTTAGAGCTAGTATAGATGATGGAGAGGCTGTTAATGTTGAAAAAGGTAAACCTATCAAAAATATAAAATTTGGTGACAAAAACAGTGTCAAAATAAAAATACAAATTTGCTCAAATTCAAAATATTATGCTAGTAAAGAAGCTGGAAAAGAAGATCCATTCGAAGCAGAAAACACTTACACTATAACAGTTGAAAGATTGAGTGTTGATAAGAGTGAATTACAAATAACATCTGCAGATATTTCAGCTGGACAATGGTGTACACCAGAATTTAATAAAGATATTGTAACTGCTGCAATTTTAATTCCAAAAGATTGTAATTCATTAGATATAAATTTTAAAGTTACAAACGGGGCAACAGTTTATAAAGATTCAAAATCAGATGCAAACTTACTTAATGCAGAAGAAGATGGAAACTATAAATTAACTATCGATACATCAAAAATAACAAGTAGTCTTACTCAAAGAATAGTTTTATATAAAGTTTTAGAAGATGGCTCTGAAATGATAACTACATATACCTTTACTATTTATAAAAGAGGAAAATTAGTAGGAATGCCTGATAAAGTTGTAGACTATTTCTGCCCAGGAAGTCAATACAGCAATATGGGTAACTATGGATTATATCCAGAAAAATCATTAATAGGTTCTGGAAACTGGTATACTCCAATATCTTTAGGTAACTTTGGTGGTTCTATAACTTATTACTATGAAAATGGTATAAAAAATGACCCAACTAATCCTTATGGTATAGATTTCACTATATTCGGTAATTCTAACGGAGGTCAATCATTCTCTGAACCAGGTAATGTTATAGTTTCAAAAGATGGAGTGAATTGGTATACTCTAGCAGGATCTGAACATTATGATGATAAAGCTATTTGGGGATATGAATTAACTTATATCAAAAATGGAAATGGAACAGCTTGTTCATATAAAGATAGCTTAGGAAAGAGCGACGATATGACAGCTATGTACAAATATGCATTAAAAGAAAATTATCCATTACATAAATTTGACACAGATGCAGACAAACAAGTAACTGTAAAAGGAACATTATTAGTAAATGATAGCAAAGACCCATATGGAAGTAGTGCTGCAGCATATCCTGATTTCGGATATGTAGATGTACATACAAATTCATCAACAGTAGCTGGAACAGGTGAAAATGTAGATTTATTAACTGTACCAGTTGGAAATCCATACACAGGAAATTACAATAAATATGGAGATGGATTCGATTTAGACTGGGCTGTAGATGAAGATGGTTATCCAGTTAAATTAGACGAAATACATTATGTAAAAGTTCAAACTGCATCATTTATAATGGCAGGAGCAATAGGTGAAAAATCTACAGAAGTAAATGCAGTAACTCGTACTATTGGAGAAAAAACAGTGGGTAAAACAGAATTACCTACATCAATAAAAGTTGGTGATAAAGAAATAAAATTACAACAAGGTGTAAATGAATATAATGTTGAATTTGGAGATAATTTTGATGTAACAGTAAATGCTTCAAAAGATGCAAATATTTATATAAATGACAAAAGAGGAGCAACAAGAACTTATACAAGCAAACCTGACAAAGGAATAATACGTATAATAGTTCAAGAAGGCGAAAAAGAACCAGCTATAATCTACTTAACAAATAAAAAAGTTAATACAGTAGATGTAAACTTCGATGCAGATAACGGAGAAGATGTAATAACAAAATCTGTAGCAAGTGGTGAAACTTTAGATTATAAACCAGAAGCTCCAACTAAAGATGGATATACTTTCGTAGGTTGGTATAAAGATACTGATGATATAACTACAGAATACAAATCAGGAGCAACATACACTGAAAGTGTAACATATAAAGCTAAATGGGCTCATGTAACTATGCTTGGAGCACAAGGGAAGTTAGTTGTTGATGGTAAGAGTGGTATAAGATTTGGTACTAAGTTATATAATGATGGAGACCAAATAGTTGAAAAAGGTACTTTAATAATACCAGCGAACTTGGTAGGTGGAGGCGAAAAATTAACACTAGATACACCGAAAGTTGCTATATCTAAAGCCAATGTATTGTATCAAGTTGATTATGATCAAAACTTTATGACTTATTTAGGAACAATAGTAAATATACCAGAAGTCCAATTTAATAGACCAATGACAGCAGCATCTTATGTGATTTATAAAGATAAATCTGGCAACCAATATACAGTTTACTCTCAATATCCAAATGGCTCTATATCAGTTTATGATCTTTTAGGAAATGATGTTGACTGGGATGAAAAATGGGATGAAAAATGGGATGAAACAAAATAATATTTGACAAAATATATATAGAAATTGTCAAAAAGTAGTATATAAATGTCAAAAAGTAGTACTACTTTTTATACTACTAAAATCATACTGAAAAAAAAACTGTAAACGTATACAATTTAAGTATATTATGAGTGTATTTTTCCAAGATTAATAATATTTATTTAACCATTACTGCAAAAATATTATTAATGTGGCAGAGTTTGCTATAACGTATTTTATTTTGGAAATAGATAGGATAAATTGTTTTATCCTATCTAAATTTTTAATTACGATAATATCAAGTATGGGAGGATTACTATGAGTAAAGTAAGAAAGATTCTAATTTCGGTTATTATGTCATTTTTATTGGTAGTTCAGCTTATCCCTTTGCAAGTATTTGCGGAGACGGGAAATGTAAGTGTAAGGGTATCTCTTGAAAATAATACATTTTTAGAACCAGTAGATGGAAAAGAACCAACATTTACAGGTATGCTTATGGATACAACTGTTTCAGTTCCAAATGGTTCTAGTGGTATGGATGCATTTAAAAAAGCTTTGGATAAAGAAGGTATTGAATATAAAGAAAAAAATGGATATATAAGTTCGATATGTGATATGGCTGAATTTGATGGCGGACAAAAAAGCGGTTGGATGATAACTGCAAACGATTGGTTTACTAATACCGGTATAGCTGAATATAAAGTGGAAGATAATGACTATCTTAGAATTATGTATACTTGTGACTATGGAGAAGATTTAGGTGGTTCTTGGGAAAATAATGATAAAACTGTAAAAGCACTTGAAACAAGTGTCGGGACTTTATCTCCAACATTTTCAAAAGATACAAAAGAATACACTTTAACAGTTCCAAAAGGAACAAAAGGAGTAATTATAACACCTACTGCTTCAAATAAAAATTTCCAAGTAAGAACTAGTGTAAATAATATTGTATATAAAAGAATACAAACAGTGCCAATTCAAGATGGAACTGTTATAACAGTAAAATGTGGTGACCCAGAGTGG
>ERZ773175.1580-NODE-1580-length-12225-cov-3.989400_pt1 | contig 12225 bp, 9 predicted proteins | sample MGYA00581004_ERZ773175 | MGnify/ENA primary metagenome ERZ773175 (study PRJEB29015, sample SAMEA2737834) | human gut metagenome | biome: human gut; feature: human-associated habitat; material: faeces | place: China | collected 2012 ...
CAGTGGTCTGAGCCAAGTATTTCTGTGTGAATGTCAGCCCCTTCAAGCTTGTCCTTTAATGCTTCCGATACAATAAAATAGTCAATACGCCAACCTGCGTTCTTCTCTCTGGCTTTAAATCTATATGACCACCAACTATATTTTCCTTCCAAATCAGGATAGAAATATCTAAATGTATCTATGAATCCGTCATCTAAAAGCTTAGTCATCTTTTCACGTTCTTCATCTGTAAAGCCTGCATTCTTTCTGTTAGTCTTAGGATTTTTCAAATCTATTTCCTTATGTGCCACATTCAAATCACCACATAAAACTACCGGTTTAGATTCTTCAAGCTTCTTAAGATATGCCTTAAAATCATCTTCCCACTGCATTCTGTAATCCAGTCTTTTAAGTTCGTTCTGTGAATTTGGCGTATAGCATGTAACCATATAGAAATCTTCAAACTCCAACGTTATAACTCTTCCCTCGTGGTCGTGTTCCTCTATGCCAATGCCATACTTCACATCCATTGGCTCTTTCTTTGTAAAAATCGCTGTTCCTGAATATCCCTTCTTTTCAGCATAATTCCAATACTGATAATATCCCGGCATTTCAAGTTCAAGCTGTCCTTCCTGCATCTTTGATTCCTGTATACAAAAAATATCCGCGTCTATTTCATTAAAGAAATCCATAAAGCCCTTTGTAACACAGGCACGGATTCCATTAACATTCCATGATATAAGTTTCATAAGCTGTTCCTTTCTTTTTGGTAATATATGTTCACTGTTATTCTTCTTTTTATAGTCTACTTTTATGTTACTCTTTAATTCTTTTATATTCTTATCATTAACCTTACTGCTAACTAAATAATTATACTATATATTGGAATTAAGAGCAAAGACTTATGGGGAATTACCAGGTTTAATTGCCTTTGAATTTATACTATAAAGCTTGGAATATGTTTCCGTGGGCAGATATGTATAAGTTTGAATGTGGACAAGCTTTATATTTACAACACGTAATCACCACAAAAAAATCCCTTCCGTCACCGACAGAAAGGATTTTTTATTTCATGCTATTTTCGATTAATTAGCTGTTAAGTAATTTACCATTGTATCAATTGCATTCTGCTCGTCGTCTCCTTCAGCAGATACTTTTACTTCTTCTCCTGAAAGAATTCCTAATGCCATCATTCCCATGATTGACTTAGCATTAACTTTTGTAGCTCCATTTTCAATATATATTTTACTCTTGAACTGACTAGCTAACTGTACGCATTTTGCCACTGGACTTGCATCTGTAGCCTGCTTAATATCAATTGTTACATCCTTTGTTATCATTATAACCTTTCCTCCTTGGGGATTCCCCTTATTTCCTCTGCAATCTGGCAAATCTTTCTCAATCTGTGATTAACCCCTGATTTTCCTAATTGCGGTTCAAGCATCTGACCTAACTCCTGCAACGAAGCGTCAGGATTTTCAACTCGCAATGTTGCTATATCCTGTAACTTATCAGGCAAATATTCTAAGCCCTCATTTTCAATGATATAATTAATATCATCTATCTGTCTGCATGCAGTTGTTACTGTCTTCTTAATGTTGGCAGTCTCACAATTAACCTGCCTATTGTAATAGTTGCTCATGCCTTTTAGGATTCGGACATTCTCCATTTCCATTAAAGCTACCGGAGCCTCCATTACATTTAAAACATCAACTATTCCTTCGCCTTCCTTGATATATACCACAAAATGACCTTTTCTTGCAACTGTTTTTGCCTCAATATTAAATTTATTTAGTAATTTTATTAATTGCTCAGCCTTTTTTTCGTTATTACACTTAATTTCAAAGTGATAAGAGCTGTTAGGATCACTTATCGAACCTGCTGCCATAAATGCCCCTCTTATGAAGGCTCTCTTGCAACAATCTTTCATTATAACAACATTATTGGTCACTGAAAGATTCTCTCCTATCTGCCCCTGATCATCAATTAATTTAGTTGCCTCTAAGACTTTCATTGCCTGATTGTGATCTTTTATGGTAATAGTATATGTCTCTGCATTTTTTGAATATGCATTCTTTTTTACAACAATTTTTGCATCTATATGAAATGTTTTCCACACCAAAGTCTTAAACTTTTCTGCCGTTGAATCGGTTTCAGTTCTGACTCTTATGGAATACTTTTCATCAACGTCTATCAGTACACTTCCGCACATAGAAATAATAGCTGCAATTTCTGCTATTCGACAATGTGTTGCATTACTGATATGACCTGCTAATTCCTTTTTAACCTTACTTGAAAAACTCATGCCACTTCCTACTATTTCTACTATCTGTCTATGTCTCTATGAGATAATCTGATTCCATAAGAAGCGTCTGAACTATTTAATTGATTATATAATTCATTAGCTATTGTTACTGATCTGTGATGACCACCTGTACAACCAATTCCTATAACCAACTGATTCTTTCCCTCTTCAATATAGTTTGGAATAAGAAATTTAATCATATCTACTAATTTATTAAGAAATTCGTGTGACACAGGCGAGTTCAAAACATAATCCTGTACTTCCTTCTGATTACCTGTTTTGTGTTTCAGCTCAGGCACATAATATGGATTTGGAAGAAATCTTACATCAAATACCAAATCACAATCTGCCGGAACACCGTGCTTGAAACCAAAAGACATTATTGTAACAAAAAGATTTCTGTAATCTCTGTTTAAAACAAATATCTTTTCTATTTCTCCTCTTAGTTCTTTTACGAGAAGATTGCTGGTGTCGATTATATAATCAGCCTGTTCTCTTAAAAATTCCAGCTTTGCCCTCTCTTCATTAATTTCATTTTCAACACTATCTCTGTCACCCATTGGATGACTTCTTCGTGTTTCTTTAAATCTCTTTATTAAAGTATTATTGTTGCAGTCTAAGAACAAAATCTCATAATTCTGTTCTTTTGCTTTCATATTCTTAAGAACTTCTGACATCTTCTCAAGATTTTTTCCACTTCTGATATCTACTCCAATTGCAACTTTATTCTTTTCATTAGTCTGTCCAAAAAGAATATCTGCAAAACTTTCAATTAAATCTATTGGCAGATTATCTACGCAATAATACCCGTTATCCTCAAAAATCTTAAGGGCAGTTACTTTGCCTGCCCCTGAGATACCTGTTACTATTACTAATCGCATTTGTACTCCCTCATACTTAGACTTTTAGATAATTCTAACTTCAGGTTCTAACTGTACATCGAACTTCTCTTTAACTTTAGTCTGTACATCCTTCATAAGATTAATAACATCTGTTGCTGTGGCATTATCGTAATTAATTACAAAACCACAATGCTTTTCTGATACCATTGCTCCACCAACTCTGTATCCTCTAAGCCCTGCATCGTCAATTAATTTACCTGCAAAATATCCTTCAGGTCTCTTGAAAGTACTTCCTGCACTTGGATATTCAAGTGGCTGACTTGCTCTTCTCTTCTGCATAAACATCTGCATAATCAAACCAATATCCTCTGAGAATTCAATGTTAAGACCAATTCTTGCCTGAAGAACAATATAACCTTTCTTCTCAATAATGCTTGTTCTGTATCCCATTTCAAGCTCAGATGCATCAAGTGTAATAATGTTTCCTTCATTATCAAGTACCTTAACCCATTTAAGAACCTGTTTCATTTCTCCACCATAAGCACCTGCATTCATCATTACGGCACCACCAATGTTGCCCGGAATACCGTGAGCAAACTCAAAACCACCTAGGTCGTTCTCCATTGCAGTAACTGCCACTGCTGAAAGCTTTGCACCTGCGTCGGCTACAATATCTTCACCAATAACATCAATAAAACTTATTCTTGAATTAACTTCAATTATTACACCCTTGTAGCCTTCATCTTTAACTAAAAGATTGCTTCCGTTTCCTATAACAAGAAATTCCACATTATTCTCTCTACAAAGTGCTACAACCTGTGTTAACTCATCAATACTGCCCGGAGTTACAAATAATTCAGCGTTTCCTCCACATCTGAAAGTACAATGAGATGCCATGCTCTCATTCTCTTTTACATATTTTTCTCCAACTACTTCTTTAATCTTTTCTATGAATGCGTTATCCATTGAATCCTCCTAAAACCTCTAGTTACTTTTTATACTATAAGTGCTGCCGCACCATAAATTCCTGCATCATTTCCTAATTCTGCAAGAGCAATTTTTGCTTCTCTACAAGCTGGGAAAGCATATTTAACATAAACATCTGCAATGGCATCAATAAGATACTGGCCTGCCTTACTTACACCACCGCCAATAATAAATGCCTGTGGGTTTACTACTGTTGCAATACTTGCCATGGCTTTTCCTAGATATGTACTCATCTGTTCAACAACAGCTACAGCACCCTTATCTCCTTCTTTTGCCAAGTCAAAAACATCTTTTGCTGTAATGTCTTCACCAAATTCTGTCATCTTAGTTGATTCACTATTCTTTGCAATATATCTGTTTGCAAGTCTCACTACACCTGTAGCTGATGCATACTGTTCAAGGCATCCGCAACCGCCGCAGTTACAGTTAAGTTCTTCACCATCTTCAACATGCATGTGACCGATTTCGCCTGCTGCACCGTTATGTCCTGTAAGAATTTTTCCTTCTAAAATAACACCTCCGCCTACACCTGTTCCAAGTGTAACCATAACGATATCATCAAAATCCTTTCCGCCACCTTTCCACGCTTCACCAAGAGCTGCAACGTTGGCATCATTGCCTGCCTTAACCTCTATTCCGTGGAACATTTCAGACATTTTTTCTGATACATTAAACTTACCCCAACCTAAGTTAACACACTGTAATACAGTTCCGTCATCTAAAACAGGTCCCGGCAAACCAATGCCGATTCCCTTAACTTCATCTAAATCAATAGACTTTTCGTCTAACTTAGCTTCTAATGATTCACATATATCAAATAAAATATTTTCACCATTATTTTCTGTTCTTGTAATAATCTCCCACTTATCAAGGAGCTGACCTTCTACTGTAAAAAGTCCTACTTTAACTGTTGTTCCTCCAACGTCAACTCCAAAACAATACTTTTTCATAATTTTTTCCTATTCCTCCTCGTCATTCTGCTTCATAAGATTGTCAGTTACACGTTTATATAATTCTTTGGCAGCATTGTAACCCATCTTCTTCTGTCTGTGGTTTACTGATGCCGATTCAACAATAACTGCTACATTTCTACCCGGTCTGATAGGAATAGAATAGCAAACTACTTTATTTCCAAGAAATTCTGTGTAATTATCTTCAATTCCAAGTCTATCATATTCTCTGCTTCTATCCCATTCTTCTAACTTAATAACCATGTCAATATTGGCTGTGTCAAGAATACTTTCAACACCAAATAAAGCCTTAACATCTATGATACCAATACCTCTTAATTCAATAAAATGCTTAGTAATTTCAGGTGATGCACCAATTAATGTTTCATCACTTACCTTTCTTATTTCTACAACATCATCAGTTACAAGTCTATGGCCTCTCTTAATTAATTCAAGGGCTGCCTCACTTTTACCGATTCCGCTTTCACCCATAATCAAAACACCTTCACCATAAACGTCTACCAAAACACCATGGATTGTAATACACGGTGCAAGCTGAACATTAAGCCATCTTGTAAGTTCTGCATCAAATCTTGATGTAGTCCATTCTGTCATTAAAACAGGTACATTATATTTTCTTCCTGCTTCAATCAAATCATCATCTGCTTCATGCCCTCTACATAAAATCAGACATGGAATTCCACTACTCATTAACTTTTCGTACACCCAAAGTCTGTTCTGTCTTTCCATACTATCAATGAAAGCATATTCCACGTTTCCAAGAATCTGTACTCTTTCCTTATCGAAATGATCAAAGAAACCTGCTAACTGTAACGCCGGTCTATTAACTTCCGGAGTATTAATATAAATCTTATCCGTATCTATTTCAGGTATATAATTCTTTAAATTGTAGTTTTCTATTATTTTTGTAAATTTAATTTTTTTCATAAATTTGCTCCTTTCGCTACAAGTATAATTTTCACGACCATTTTTCATTGTCATACATTATTTTAACATTACAGCTTTTTTTTGTATATATTAATTAATGAAAAAATTTGTATATGTCCTTTGCCACTTTTTCGCTTATAGTATCAACCTGACTAAGCTGTTCCACTGTAGCTTCCCTAATTCCTTCAATGGATTTAAATTCTCTCATTAATGCCTTTCTTCTTGCCGGACCTACTCCAGGAATGTCATCAAGTATTGAATGTACTTGTTTTTTGTTTCTAAGACTTCTATGATACTCTATTGCAAATCTATGAGTTTCATCCTGCATTCTTGTAATCAGTCTGAATCCTTCCGAATTCTTTGCTATAGGAATTTCCTCATTATTGTAATAAAGTCCTCGTGTTCTATGGTTATCGTCCTTTACCATTCCACAAACAGGAATATGAAGGTTAAGGCTGTCCAAAACTTCAAGAGCTATGTTTACCTGACCTTTTCCACCATCCATCATAAGAATATCCGGGAAGTTACTGAAACTTCCAAGTTTGTAGTCTTTTTCTTCCATATCAAGCTTTTCACGTTCTTCTATTCCGTGACGGAATCTTCTTGTAAGAACTTCTCTCATGCTGGCATAATCGTCAGGACCCTTAACAGACTTAATTCTAAACTTTCTATAATTATTACGCTTCGGTTTTCCGTCCTCATAAACTATCATTGATGCAACGGACTCGTAACCGTTAGTATTGGATATATCGTAGGCTTCCATTCTATGGATTCCCGTAATACCAATAAGTTCCTCTATTTCCTCCACTGCACCTACAGTACGTTTTTGTTCCCTTCTATATTTTTCTTTATTTTGTTCCAAAAGATTGCCTGCATTCTTTGCTGCAAGTTCAACAAGCTTCTCCTTACTTCCTTTTTTAGGATTTACAATTCTTACTGTATAATTCTGATTTCTGCTAAGGAGCTGTGACAAAAGTTCCGGCTCTTCCACCTCTTCCTGCACCAAAAGCTCCCTTGGAATAAAAGGCGTTCCAATATAATATTGCTTTATGAAACTTGTAAGAATATCTTTGCCGGTATCTCCCGGGACAGTTGTAAGATAAAAATGTTCACGGCCGATAAGCTTACCATTTCTAACAAAAAACACCTGTACAACTGCATCGTTTCCTTCCTCTGCATAAGCAATAATATCCCTATCCTCAAACTGATGAGTTGTAATCTTCTGATTTCCCGCAACATGATTAATGCTATTAATCAAATCTCTACATTCCATTGCTTTCTCAAAATCAAGATTAGCTGATGCCTCCTGCATCTTTTCCTCCAGCTCCTTGATTGTCTGAGTGTAATTGCCTTCTAAGAATTTAATGGCTTTATTAATATTTTCCCTGTAATCTTCTTTGGAAATATATCCCTGACAGGGACCTTTGCACTGTCCAATATGATAATAAAGACAAGGCCTTCCATTAATCTTTGGAATATTCTTATATTCTCCATCAGCAGTATATGTGCCATCACTTACAATAGCCTTGTTGCAACTTCTAATTTGATACATTTTCTGTAACAAATCTATGGTATCTTTAACTGCTGCACTGCTTGTAAAAGGTCCAAAATATTTATTATTGTCCTTCTTCATCCTTCTCGCCAAAACAATTCGTGGATAATCCTCACTTACTGTAATCATTACATAAGGATATGTTTTGTCATCCATAAGCATTGTATTATATTTGGGTCTGTATTCTTTAATCAGATTACATTCAAGTATTAATGCTTCAAGTTCTGAATCTGTAAGAATATACTCAAACCTTCTTATTTTTGAAACCATGGATTCTATTTTTGTTGTTCTTTTTGTGCTTTTTCTAAAATATGAACTTACACGCCTTTTAAGATTAACAGCTTTTCCCACATAAATAACATCATCGTGGGCATCGTGCATTAAATACACCCCCGGTGTCTGTGGCATTTTTTTTAGTTCTTCCGCAAAATTAAATTCACCCATTGTTCTACCTGCTTTTATAAAATCGTATTTATTCTATAGACTAACTTACGAAAGCTGACAACTTTGAATAATCAAAGGTGTCAGCTTTCATATAGTCATCCGGTAATAATCTTTGTGCTGTTTGTTTTTGAACAAACAATCTGTATTCTACATTTCAGTAGTTTCTAAATTACCTGCATTCTATGCTTCTGTATTTTGTGTATCTAAATTTTCTGCATTTGCATTGTTTTCTGTATTCTGTGTTTTAGAAGCTTCTGCCTTTTCAGCTTCTTCTCTCTCGCACTGTTCAAAAATATCCATAAATTCCTTGCCTGTGATTGTTTCTTTTTCGTATAAGAATTTTGCAATCTTGTCAAGCTTAGTACGGTTATTTCTAAGAAGCTTCTTAGCTTCTTCGTATTTTTCTTTAAGAAGAATCTTAACCTCTTCTTCAATCTCTGTTGCTGTCTTATCGCTACAGTTGAGTGTTGTTCTGTTGCCTAAGTATGGATTTTCAACCTGTTCAAGACTCATTAAGCCGAACTTTTCTGACATACCATACTGTGCAATCATTGAGCGGGCTATCTTTGTAGCCTTTTCCATATCATTTGATGCACCTGTTGTCACTGAATCAAATACAATTTCTTCTGCTGCTCTACCTGCAAGGAATGTTACAAGTCTTGCATTTAATTCTTCTTTTGACATAAGATATTTTTCTTCTTCAGGCGCCTGTATAACATATCCTAATGAACCCATTGTTCTTGGAACTATTGTAATCTTCTGTACCGGTTCTGCATGTTTCTGTAATGCTGTTACTAATGCATGACCTACTTCATGGTAAGAAACTATCTTCTTTTCTTCTTTGCTGAGAATTCTATCTTTCTTTTCTTTTCCGGCAATTACAACTTCAACTGCTTCCATTAAGTCAGCCTGGGAAATTGCTCTTCTACCACATTTTACTGCGTTGATTGCTGCTTCGTTAACCATGTTGGCAAGGTCTGAACCTACTGCACCACTTGTAATGTTTGCAATAGCATCAAGATCTACTGTTTCATCTAATTTAACATCTTTTGAATGAACTCTTAAAGTTTCAAGTCTGCCCTTAAAATCAGGTGCGTCTACAATAATTCTTCTGTCAAAACGTCCTGGTCTTAAAAGTGCCGGATCAAGTACTTCCGGTCTGTTAGTTGCAGCAAGTATTAAAATACCCTTTGATGTATCAAAACCATCCATTTCTGCCAAAAGTGCATTTAATGTCTGTTCTCTTTCATCGTTTCCACCGCCATATCTTGAATCTCTGCTCTTTCCTATTGAGTCAATTTCGTCGATAAATACGATACATGGTGCATTCTCTTCTGCCTGCTTAAACAAATCTCTTACTCTTGAAGCACCAACACCTACAAACATTTCAACAAAGTCCGAACCTGACAATGAGAAAAATGGTACTTTAGCCTCTCCTGCAACTGCCTTGGCAAGTAATGTTTTACCTGTTCCCGGAGGTCCTACTAACAATGCCCCCTTTGGAAGCTTTGCTCCAATCTCTGTATATTTGCCCGGATTATGAAGGAAATCTACTAATTCTACTACTGATTCCTTAGCTTCTTCCTGTCCCGCCACATCCTTAAACGTAACACCTGTTTCCTTCTGAACATATACCTTGGCATTGCTCTTTCCAACACCAAACATTCCACCACCGGCTCCGCCGCCTGCTTTCTTCATTATAAATGTCAGTAATACATAAAACATAACAAAAGGTAATACCCATTCAAGCAAAATAAGCAAAAAGTTTGACGAACTACTCTGCTGTTCTCCTTTGAATTTTACCTGTGTATATTTTTCTTTTAATTCCTGAATAAGTTCAGGGTCATTTAATTCTGTTGTCCAATATCTTACTTTTATAATGTTTCCATTATTATCTTTAGGTGTAATTTCTATCTTATTGTTATTGAAAACAACTGATTCCACATTATTATTTTCAAGCAAAGCTATAAACTGATTGTAACTAATCTCATTGGTAGTCATTGAATCAACTATATATGAGCTTAATGTTGTAAAAAGAAATGCGGCTACAAGTGCAACCACTATGCCTATTATTTGATTTTTCTTTTGATTCTTGTTATCCCTATCGTTTTTCGGATTATTCCTATTAGTATTATTATCCATCAAGTCTTCCCTTTCTTTAAATTCTGCATATCTTTTATGTATATATTTAGACTTTAATAATATACCATATACTTTGTAAATAATGTGAATTTTTGATAAAAAAAGTTTAAACTTTTAAAAATTTTACATTCCTATGGAATTAATTTTTTGATTGTAGTACACTAGTAAGGTGAATTTTTATGTTCAGATGATGTTTAGCCCCAATACTACTAAACATCATAGTGTATTATACAAATGGAGGAATGTCTCATGGCAGTAAAATATGTATTTGTAACAGGCGGTGTTGTTTCCGGTCTCGGAAAAGGTATCACTGCTGCATCTTTGGGTCGTCTTTTGAAAGCTCGTGGTTACAAGGTAACAATGCAGAAGTTTGATCCTTATATTAACATTGACCCAGGTACTATGAACCCTATTCAGCACGGAGAAGTTTTCGTTACAGACGATGGTGCTGAAACTGATCTTGATTTAGGTCATTATGAAAGATTTATTGATGAAAGTTTAACAAGAAATTCTAACGTTACAACCGGTAAGGTTTACTGGTCTGTACTTGAAAAAGAAAGACATGGTGATTTCGGTGGAGGAACTGTTCAGGTTATTCCGCATATTACTAACGAGATTAAAAGTCGTTTTCACCGCAGTCTTTCAGAAGAAACTGAAATTGCTATTATTGAAGTAGGTGGAACAGTTGGTGATATTGAATCACAGCCATATATTGAAGCTATCAGACAGTTCCAGCATGATGTTGGACGTGAGAATTGTATTCTTATTCACGTAGCTCTTATGGTTTATCTTCCTGCATCTGAAGAAATGAAAACTAAACCTATCCAGATGAGTGTTAAGGAATTACAGAGACTTGGTATTCAGCCTGACGTAGTTGTTTGTCGTACTGAATACGAAATTGACGACAATCTTAAAGACAAAATCAGTCTTTTCTGTAATGTTCCTGCAAGCCACGTTGTTCAGAACCTTACAGTTGATATGCTTTACGAAGCTCCTCTTGCAATGGAAAAAGAACATCTTGCAGAAATTGTTTGCCAGAGCTTAAAGCTTGATTGTCCTGAACCTGACCTTGACGAATGGAAGGCTATGGTTGACGCAGCTAAGCATCCTGTTCAGGAAGTTACAGTTGCATTAGTTGGAAAATATATTGCATTACATGATGCTTACATTAGTGTTGTTGAATCTTTGAAACATGCCGGTTATCCAAGCCGTTGCACTGTTAATATTAAATGGGTTGACTCAGAAGAAGTTACTGATGAGAATGCTGCTGAAATCTTCAGTGATGTTTCAGGTATTCTTGTCCCAGGTGGTTTTGGCAGCCGTGGTATCGATGGTAAGATTGCTTCTATCAAATATGCAAGAGAGAACAATATTCCATTCCTTGGTCTTTGCCTTGGCATGCAGCTTTCAATTGTTGAATTTGCAAGAGATGTAGTTGGTTTCCGTGATGCTCACAGTATTGAACTTAATCCTGCAACTACACATCCTGTTATCAGTCTTATGCCTGACCAGGAAGGTATTACAGATATCGGTGGAACTTTAAGACTTGGTTCTTATCCATGTCACTTGGATACAGAAAGTCTTGCTTATAAATTATATGGAGAAGAATTAATTCATGAACGTCATCGTCATCGTTATGAAGTAAACAACGATTACAGAGAAGCCCTTACCTCAAAGGGAATGAAGTTATCAGGTATCTCTCCTGACGGACGTATTGTAGAAATGATTGAAATTCCTTCACATCCATTCTTCATTGCAACACAGGCACATCCTGAATTAAAGAGCCGTCCTAATAGACCACATCCTTTATTCTTAGGATTTGTAAATGCAGCAATCGAAAAAGGAAAGCAGAAATAAATCCCTGGATTAGAATTGTACTAATTAAATATATAAATTTATACGCCGGATTCATAATGAATCCGGCTTTTCTATGGCTACCACTATACCTATCCTACCATTACACCACTCACACTACAATCATTTAAAAAAGCTGCCCCGCCGGAATATTCTCCAATATTCCAACGGAGCAACCATATTAATCAATATTTTATTGAACAACTTAAGAAAGATTTAGAA
>ERZ773175.1591-NODE-1591-length-12179-cov-10.509485_pt1 | contig 12179 bp, 7 predicted proteins | sample MGYA00581004_ERZ773175 | MGnify/ENA primary metagenome ERZ773175 (study PRJEB29015, sample SAMEA2737834) | human gut metagenome | biome: human gut; feature: human-associated habitat; material: faeces | place: China | collected 2012 ...
AGATGGATATCAAGGTAGACGGTCTGTCTTACGAAATTCTGGAACGTGCTTTGAACCAGGCTAAAGAAGGACGTATGCACATCCTCGACAAGATCACCGAGACAATCGCTGAACCGCGTGCTGACCTGAAAGACCATGCTCCTCGCATTGAAACAATGACTATTCCTAAAGAATTTATCGGAGCTGTAATCGGCCCTGGTGGAAAAATCATTCAAGGTATGCAGGAAGAGACCGGTGCTGTTATCACTATCGAAGAAACAGACGGTATGGGACGCATCGAAGTTTCCGGAACCAACAAGAAATGTATTGATGATGCAATGCGCATGATCAAAGCAATCGTTGCTGTTCCTGAAGTAGGCGAAGTATATAAAGGTAAAGTTCGTTCTATCATGCCTTACGGTGCATTCATTGAATTCCTGCCGGGTAAAGACGGTTTGCTGCACATTTCCGAGATCGACTGGAAACGTCTGGAAACAGTGGAAGAAGCCGGAATCAAGGAAGGTGATGAGATCGAAGTGAAACTGATCGACATCGATCCGAAGACAGGAAAATTCAAACTTTCAAGAAAAGTATTGATGCCAAGACCGGAAAAGAAGTAAAAAAGCAGATAGCTTTTAGATAATGTGATAGCCCGATTACTCAGTATTCGGGCTATTTTTTTTGTCTATTATTTTGCTTTTCTGCGAAAATATGTGTTCTTTTGTACGAACTAATGAAAATAGCCTGTAAATCTTATGCGTGATGCACCAAACGAACAACATATCTTCTATTCAACTTTTTTCTGAATTCTTTCATGAGAATCAAGAGAAGTTTTTGTCGTTTGCCTATTCTTATATAAGAGACAGGCAGGAGGCGGAAGATATATTGATGGAGTCAATGATTACTCTGTGGGAAAACAGGGATAAGTGGGAAGAAGATTCCAATCTGCACGGTCTGCTGCTGACTATCATCAAAAACAAAGCGCTCAACTATCTGGCACATCTGCAGGTGCGTCTTCGGGCCGAAGAAGAGATAAATAGCCATAGCCAGCGGGAACTGGACCTGAGAATCTCTACACTGGAAGCCTGCGAACCGGATGCGATCTTTGATTCGGAAATACAGCATATCGTACAGAAAGCATTGAAACGTATGCCGAACCAAAGCCGGCAGATTTTTATATTGAGCCGTTATCAAAATACTCCGAACAAAAAGATAGCGGAACAACTCGGCATTTCCGTCAAAAGTGTGGAGTTCCACATCACCAAAGCATTGAAAATTCTGCGTACCGAACTGAAAGATTACCTGGTTTCTATTCTTTTTTAAAAATAATCGCATTTTTCGTTAGGGTTGTTCAAGGCTGACCTGTTTTATATATAGAAGGGAGAGAAAAAGCCTTTCTATAAATATAAATAGGAAAAGACAATATCTATGAACCAGGATTTACTACATAAATATTTTAAGGGCGAGACTTCTGTCGACGAAGAAAAACGCATTCTTAACTGGGTGGACGAATCGGAAGAAAACCGGAAGACATTGCAGAAAGAACGTATGCTGTTTGACATCGCCCTTTTTACTGACTCTAAGAGAAAAATGAGAGAGAAAGCAGGCGCGGGCGCTCGCATCATTCCCATGTTAAGGTGGAGTGCCCGTATAGCTGCTGCTGTAATTGTAGCTGTCAGTTGTGGATTTCTGATTAATGAATATCGGTATGATAAATTGGCACAGTTGCAGACGGTCACTGTTCCTGCCGGTCAACGGGCACAGATTACGCTGGCGGACGGAACCAAAGTCTGGCTGAATTCTGAATCGACGCTGAGCTACAGATCTGACTTCGGGCGCCGCGACAGAGATGTGGAACTGGACGGAGAGGCTTATTTCGAAGTAGCGAAGAATAAGAAGATACCTTTCTACGTAAATACGGAGACCAATCAGGTCAGAGTGGTAGGCACTCATTTCAACGTCTGCGCTTATAAAGGAAGCAATGAATTTGAGACTACCTTGGTAGAGGGCATCGTTGATATTTACGCTTATGACAATGAACGTCCGCTGACCCGCCTGACTAAGAATGAATTCTTCGGTTCCTATCAGGGAAAATATAAAAAAGCCGTTCTGCCTTCTTATGATTATCTGCGCTGGCGGGAAGGACTGTATTGCTTCGACGATTCTCCTTTCAGTTGCATCCTCACCAAGCTGGAGAAATATTATAATGTGAAGATCACCGTAGAGAATCCGAAAGTGCTGAATTATCGCTGTACGGGCAAGTTCAAGGAACAGGACGGCGTTGAACACATTCTCAAGGTTATCCAGAAAGATCACCCGTTTACTTATTCGATCAGTGAAGAAGGAGACAGCATCCGGATAGAATAAAGCCAGAATAAAAATTAAGATGAATAACTGAGCTCAATGATATACACCTTAAATTAGTACTAACCCTTTAAAAGCATAATGATTATGAATAACAGTCAATAAGTATACCCCTTACCGAAAAAGAATCGGAAAGTACCCCCATACTTCCCGATTCGAAACAGTCAAAAATCGACCTTAATCAATTTATTAACTTAACACGTTGCAAAGATATGAGAAAAATTTCTTTGAAAGGGCTTTTTTGCCCAAAAAGTTTAGAATCTAAGCAAATAATACTGACTATGAAGATCACATTATTCCTTCTTCTGTTCGTAACATTCCAGGCTTATTGTGAGAATGGATACTCTCAGAGTGCTAAAATAAGCATTCCGCGTTCGACTCTGAAAGTAAGCGAATTGCTTACCCAGATTGAGTCTCAGACCGACTATTTGTTTGTCTACAATAAAAAAAGTGTCGATACCAAGCGGGTAGTTAATGTAGATGCTACCAATCAGCCGGTATCCGAAATACTCGATAAGGCTTTTGAAGGAACAGGTATCCATTATGTGGTGGAAGGCAATAATATCGTGCTGACCAAGAACATAACGGAACATGCATCCACACAGCAACAGAAACAAATTACGGTGAAAGGTGTCGTGACCGACATGAGAGGCGAGCCTATCATTGGCGCCAGTGTCGTGGAAAAAGGTACGACGAATGGTACAATCACCGATTTGGACGGTAACTTTACTTTGAAAGTGCCAAGCGACGCTATCATTAATATCACCTATGTAGGTTACCAACCACAGAGCCTCTCTGTCAGCGGACAAACCACTTTCAAGATCAAGATGGAAGAAGAGTCGATGGCACTGGAGCAGGTAGTGGTAACTGCTATGGGTATCAAGAAAAAAGCCGCCTCGCTGACTTATTCTACCCAACAGCTCGGAGGTGACGAACTGACCCGTGCCAAAGACCCCAACATGATTGCCGCCCTTGCCGGAAAATCGGCAGGTGTGCAGATCAGCAAGAGTGCTTCCGGTCTGGGAGGTTCGGCCAAAGTATCTATCCGTGGTATCCGTTCGGCCAACGAAGACGGAAATAACCAGCCGTTGTATGTGATTGACGGTGTGCCTATGCTCAATAGCACCACAGAATCCGTATCTACTGTTATGGGTGGTAAGAATGACGGTGTCAACCGTGACGCGGGTGACGGTATCTCCAATCTGAATCCGGATGATATTGAAAGCATGAGTATTCTGAAAGGTGCCTCTGCTGCTGCATTGTACGGTTCGCAGGCAGCCAACGGTGTGATTCTTATTACGACTAAAAAAGGTAAAGCGGGAGTTCAGAGAATTACTTACTCATCCGGTCTGACGGTTGATCATGCGATCAGTTTGCCGGAATTTCAAAATAGTTATGGAGCGAAAGCCGGTTCAAGCTGGGGAGAAAAGGAAAATGTGAAGGACTATGATAATGCCGGAAACTGGTTCAGCAATGGAGTGACCGCTATCAACTCGGTTTCTGTGATGACCGGTAATGAGAAATTGCAGACTTACTTCTCTTATGCCAACACGACCGCCAAAGGTATTGTCGACTCCAACAAGTTGCGTAAGCATAATCTGACTTTGCGTGAGAGCGCTTCCCTTTTCAATGACCGTCTGAAACTGGACGCCAATGCTAACCTGATGGTGCAGACTATTAAAAACTCTCCTACTTCCGGAGGTATCTACCTCAATCCGTTGGTGGACGTTTATGGTTTCCCGCGCGGACAGGACCTGAGCGAATATGCCACTAATTTCGAAAAGTTCGACGAGAATCGTAATATGCCCGTACAGAGCTGGTTTACCACTCCGAGCGAATGGACACAAAACCCATATTGGGTAAAGAACCGTATCTTGAACAACAATAAGCGCTACCGTGCATTGGCCTCCCTGACTGCCAATCTGAAAGCAACCGACTGGCTCAACCTGCAAGCTCGTGGGAATGTGGATTACGTCAGCGATAAGTTTGACCAGAAAATGTATGCGAGTACTTCTCCTGCCATTGTAGGAAATAACGGCCGCTATGTATATGCCGACACACAGAACTTCCTGATTTATGGTGACGTGATGGCTATGTTCAACAAGCATTTCGGTGATTTCTCCGTGAATGCCGCTTTGGGTGGTAGTATTAATGTGCAGACCGAGAATTCATTGACATTGGATTCCAAGACAGCTTCTTTGTACAAACCCAACTTGTTCACTGTTCCCAATATTGTAATGAACACCAGTGCTTCTGCCGAGCAGGTGATTGACCGCAGACGTACAATTCAATCCGTATTCGCAACGGCACAGGTAGGATGGAAAGACGCATTGTTCCTCGACTTGACAGCACGTAATGACTGGTCGTCCACGTTGTCACATACCAATAGTGTGGACAAAGGATTCTTCTATCCTTCTGTAGGACTCTCCTGGGTGATCAACGAAAGCTTTAAATTACCGCAATGGATTTCTTTCGGAAAGATTCGCGGATCATGGGCGCAGGTAGGTAACGACTTACCGATTGGTATTACCGATTTGTCTGATATCATCGGGGCCGGAGGAAAGTTGCAGGCAGTAGACGTATATAACAGAGGTGACCTGAAACCGGAAATCAGTAACTCTATTGAATTTGGTCTGGAATGGAGATTGTTCAACAGCCGTGTTGATTTTGATTTTACTTACTACAAGACAGATACTAAGAATCAGTTGCTGAAAGTTCCGACCAGTGCGGGTGAAGATTATGCATACCGTTATATCAATGCAGGTAAGATTCGCAACAAAGGATTTGAAATCACATTGGGAGCTACTCCGGTGCTGACCGAAGATTTCCGTTGGAAAACGACTTTCAATTATTCACAAAACCGTAATAAGGTAGTCGAACTGGCTCCGAATTATACTTCCTTCGTATATGGTGACCCGGGTTTCTCTATGGCATATATGATGCAGATTAAAGAAGGCGGCTCTTTGGGAGACATCTATGGAAATACGTTCGCACGTGACGAACAAGGTAAGATTAAGGTATCCGATGAAGGCAAACCTATTTCAGAGTCAGGTAATAAAACATATCTGGGAAATTGTAATCCGGACTTTCTGTTGAGTTGGGCTAATACCTTCACTTATAAGGGTTTCTCTCTGTATTTCCTGATCGATATGCGCAAAGGCGGTGATGTCATGTCTCTGACACAAGCTACATTGGACGGCAGAGGCGTAACGAAGGCTACGGCTGAAGCACGTGACAGAGGTTATGTGGAAGTTGACGGAACAAGATTTGAGAATGTAGAAGGTTTCTATTCAGTAGTAGGTGACCGTAACGGTATCTCCGAGCGTTATATGTACAGTGCGACCAATATTCGTTTACGCGAATTATCTCTGAGCTATTCGTTCCCGTCTACTTTGCTGGCCAAGACTAAGGTATTCACCGGTATCGATGTATCATTGGTGGGACGTAACCTGTTCTTCTTCTACAAAGATGCTCCTTTCGATCCGGATGCTATCTTGTCTGTAGGTAACACTAATCAGGGAGTTGATGTATTCGGTATGCCGACAACCCGTAACATTGGTTTCAACGTTAAATTTACATTCTAACTTTAAAGCAAGCGAATTATGAAAAAAAATCTATATATAGCGAATCTGTTAGTAGCCGGACTGATGACATTTACCGGATGTACGGATGGTTTTGAATCAGATAATGCCAATAAAGCCGGATATACGCCTGAACTTCAGGAATATGATCTTCAGAAATATGTGCTGAACCTCGGAGTCATGCAGCAGGGTATTTACTTTAATTACGATTGGGGAAGAGGTACCGACTGGACTTTCCAGACTATACAGAATCTGGGTCATGATATGTTTGCCGGATATTTTCACGATATGAACAACAGTTTCAATGACAAGAACTCTGTATATGCTTTGAATGACGGCTGGACAGGCTCGGCATGGACATATACTTATGGATATATAATGACCGCCGCTCAGAAATCGGAGAAGATCAATCAGGAACAGAAAGGTTTGCTGGGAGTGACCAAAATCCTGAAAGTCGAGTTGATGCACCGTATAGCTGATACTTATGGCCCTATTGTCTACACTAAATTCGGACAGGAAGAGGGTGATAATGTCGATAGTCAGGAAGCCGCTTACCGTCAGTTCTTCAAAGATTTGGACGAAGGAGTCAAACTGATCAACGAATATAAGAAAGCCAATGCCGCTCTCGAACCTTTTGCTGCTGCCGATATTCTGATGCCGGCAGGCAAACGTACACTGTCACAGTGGGTGAAGTTTGCAAACTCTCTCCGCTTGCGGCTTGCAATCCGTGTATCGATGAGTGCCCCTGATCTGGCGAGAGCAGAAGTTGCCAAAGCGATGGATGCAACTGCCGGTGGCGTGTTGGAGAGTGCGGATGAAACAGTTGCCGTTTCTACCGAAAGCGGTTATAAGAATCCGCTGGGAACAGTCAATGAAGGCTGGGGAGAAGTATTCATGGGTGCTACGATGGAGTCTGTTTTGGTAGGATATAATGATCCGCGACTGATTAAGTATTACTCGAAAGCGGAAGGTGGTGATATAAAAGACGAAAAGGGTAATTTGATTATTGCCGAAAGAAATAAGATTGCCGGTACTTATAAAGGTGTTCCCCAAGGAACAGGAGTTACTGTAAAAGACGAGAACCGTTACCGTCTGCATTCCAAGAGTACGATAACCAAACAGACCGATGCTATCTTGATGACTGCTGCCGAAGTATGGTTCCTTCGTGCTGAGGCTGCCTTGCGTGGATTTACTTCCGAAAACGTGAAAGACTGCTACGAGAAAGGTATTACGGTTTCCTGTCAGCAATGGGGAGTGAATGTAGGCGATTATCTCACAAGTGATGCTACTCCTTCCGATTATGTCGATGCCTTCGAAGCAAAATATGATGTGAAAGCGCTGATTAAAGTGACTCCGAAGTGGGATGGAGGTGCTTCTCCGGAAGAGCAACTGGAAAGAATCCTTACACAGAAGTGGATTGCTTGTTATCCTGAAGGCTATGAGGCTTGGACAGAACAACGCCGTACAGGTTATCCGCAGTTGTTCAAAGTCTTTGTGAACAATAGTGGTGGAGCTATCGATACCAACATACGTATTCGTCGCTTGCCATATCCGTCAGACATTCAAAAAAACAATCCTACTCAATATTCTGCTTTGAAGAAAGCTTTGGGAGGTGAAGATAACGGTGGAACTCGCCTCTGGTGGGATACTGGTAGAAATTTCTAGAGGTTTATAAATATTAGGTGTAACTTTTTTTAATTCAAACTTGTTTTCTCCGTGTATTAGGCAAAAAGTAGAGGAGAAAGATTGTGGGGGAGTGAAGTCAAGGGGGGCTTCGCTCCCCTTTTTTTAATAAGTTTTTATGGGAGTTATAGAAAAAAGCATTATAGTCATGGTTATATTCTTCAGTTTATTATTTTCTTCCATCATCAGATTCCTGAAAACTGCAAAGGAATGAACTAAACAGTAGTACACAATAGTAACTCCATTCTCCTCCTTCGGGAAGGAGGAGAATGGAAGATAGAACCGACTATTATTTAGTTCAAAACAGTGTCAAAAGAAGCGATCAGAGGGCAGCCTCCAATATTTTACGGGCAACGGCTCCTGTCACATTCTCATTTTCTCCATACTTGGCACCACGTTCATTAAACCGGCGTTCAATTTCCAAAACGGTTTCTTCACCGATATTTTCTTCATGCAGACGAGTAGTCAAGCCCAATGAACGGAAAAACTCTTCAGTACGATCAATTGCTTCATCAATGCGTTCTTCTTTCGTTCCGGAAGTAATTCCCCATACTCTTTCACCGTATTGCACCAACTTGTCTCCTTTCGCTTCCCGAAGGACACGTAAAGTTGCCGGGAGAATAATCACCAGCGTATGCCCATGTGTCAGTCCATGCAATGCAGTGATTTCATGACCGATCATGTGAGTCGCCCAGTCCTGAGACACTCCCATTGCAATGAAGCCATTCAATGCCATTGTTGCAGAAAGCATGAAATCTGCCATAAGCTGATAATCATGCTGGTTCTCACGAATCTTTGGAGCTATTTCTACCAGAGTTTGCAGGATACCTTCCGCCCAACGGTCCATCACACGGCTTTGTCCGGCAACTGTCATGTATTGTTCCATCACATGAACGAATGTATCCGCCAATCCGCACGCCACCTGATGAGGAGGTAGAGTAAAGGTTACTTCCGGATCAAGAATAGAGAACAATGGGAAATTGGAATAAAAAGGATATTTTTCCTTAGTTTCGTGACGAGAGATGACAGCTCCGTTATTCATTTCCGAACCTGTGGCAGGAAGTGTCAATACGGTAGAAAGCGGAACAGTCTTGGTAACCGGACGTCCGGCAAGTACCAAATCCCATGCATCACCGTCGTACAACAAACCTGCGGAAATCAATTTCGTACCATCAATCACAGAACCACCGCCTACAGCCAATAGATAATCGACTTTCTGCTCCTTGCCCAAAGCAATCGCCTTGCGAAGCGTTTCGATGGCCGGATTAGGCTCGATGCCCCAAAACTCTATTGTAAAATGGTCTTTAAGCGCTTCTTTTACCTGATCATACACACCATTCTTTTTCACGCTGCCTCCGCCAAAAGTTATCATGATACGTTTGTCGGATGGTATTTCTTTGCTCAACCGGGCAATCATTCCATGCCCCATAATCAACTTTACGGGATTCTGAAAGATAAAATTTTCCATATCTGTCTATTGTTATTATTTTGGTTATTAGTTACTAACCTTGCAAATATACGCCAATTATCTGAAACCTGTCGGGATCAGGCAATGAATTGTTGCAAGGCTGAAGGAACCATAGCGGACAGCCAAGGTTTCATATCTTCAGCTACCAATAACCAATAAAGCAATAATATAATAAAAATGGCAATAGCGATACCTACTAAGACTTTTCTCTGTTTCATAATTGTTTTTCGTTTAAAATATGGACAGCCAGATAATCTATGATACGTTCCTTTACTTCTTCTAATCCATAATGATCCCGTTCCAGAATCTTAATGGCCTTTTCGAGATTATCGTTCTCCTTTGAGGATTTACCCCAAGGATAGTCGAGCAACGTCTCAATATAGTTTGTAAGGATGCCGGATTCAGCAGCCATAGGCGGCAAAGCACGAAGTCTGGATATCTCTTTCGTAAGCTTCTCTTTGACTTCTTCCGGAACTGTCAGTTCCTGCAGGCGCTCCATATATTCATCTGCCGCTTTTTCTGTATTATCATCCTCGCCAAGTTCTTTCTTTATGACCTTCATCTGTTCCCGGAGAACATATTCTCTCTGGTGCTTATTTACACAATCCTGTAATTTCTCCTGAATCTCCTGACGGATGGCTAAAATCTCCATCTCTTCATCCATCGTCTGAAGGATCTTCATTACACGTTCTTTCACATCGAGCGTTTCCAGAATCTCCTGCTTCTTCGTATATGGCGCAGGAATGAATTCTGTCACTCCATCGGCAAATTTTGCAAGGTCATCGATCGTAAGCAGTTTTTTATATAACAGCTTATTTGTTCCCATTCCATTTGCAAATGCTTGTCTGAGCTTATCCGTAAGCATACGGATCAATGTTTTTTCCTCTACTTCATCCAGATGGTTTGTTTCTTCTGTATCTATATATTCAAAGTCTGCATTATATGCTCCGTCTTCCTTATAAAATGAAACGATCCTTGCACGTTTTTCTGCTTCAATCAGAATACGGACTGTTTTGTTCGGCATTTTCAGATATTGTTTGATCTTTGCTGTAACACCGATCGGATAAAGATCAGGAACCTTTCCATTCTCCTTTACTTCCTTTGCCGTAACCAGCAGGATGCTGCAATCACCCTTCATCGCATTGGCAACTGCTTCACAGGATTCCTTGCTGATCACATCCAGATGGGAGGAAGTATCCGGCATTATAACAATATTATTCAAAACGATCATCGGCCTGTTCCAGACGATATTATCCATACTTTTATCTCCTTTATATCAAAAAACCGGGATGCATAACATCCCGGCTTTCTGCTTAAGCTATTTCATCACTGTTTTTTACTGAACGCTTCTTCTTTATCTGCTTTTTCTCAGCCGGATTATCAGAATAAGTGATTTCTGGTTGTGCTCCATCCGTTATAACTTCTTTTGTGATCACGCATTTTGCAACTCTGTCATCCGATGGAATCTCATACATAAGATCTAGCGTTGCTTTCTCTATGATAGAACGAAGTCCTCTGGCTCCGGTCTTTCTCTCCATCGCTTCTTCTGCTATAGCGTAAAGCGCATCCTTATCAAATTCCAATTCCACGCCATCTAATTCAAATAATTTCTTATACTGCTTGCAGATTGCACTCTTTGTATCTGTCAGGATTCTTACAAGCGCATCCTTGTTCAACAGATCCAGTGTAACCGTTATCGGCAGACGTCCGACAAATTCAGGAATCAGTCCATATTTTACAAAGTCCTGAGGAGTTACCTGCTTTAACAGCTCTCCGATATCCTGTTCTGTCTTATCAACAACCTCTGCATTGAAGCCGATAGCTTTCTTGCCGATTCTGTTGTCAATGATCTTCTCCAGACCATCAAATGCACCACCGCATATAAATAAAATATTTGATGTATCGATCTGTATAAATTCCTGATGTGGATGCTTTCTGCCACCCTGTGGTGGCACTGATGCAACCGTTCCCTCCACGATCTTTAACAAAGCCTGCTGTACACCTTCACCGGATACATCTCTGGTGATGGATACATTCTCACTCTTCTTCGTGATCTTATCGATCTCATCAATATAGATAATTCCATGCTCTGCACGTTCTACATCATAATCGGCCGCCTGAATCAGCTTCAGCAGAATATTTTCTACATCTTCACCAACATATCCGGCCTCCGTCAATGCAGTTGCATCGGCAATGGCAAACGGAACATTCAGAATCTTTGCAAGTGTCTGTGCCAGATATGTCTTACCGGAACCGGTTGGTCCGACCATGAGAATATTACTCTTTTGAAGCTCTACGTCAAAATCTTTATCTGCCATGATACGCTTATAATGATTGTATACAGCAATAAAACGGTCAGCGGCATACTTGACAATCTCTTTTGCTTCTTCCTGACCGATTACATACTGATCCAGGAATTCACGGATCTCCTTGGGTTTCAGTAAATTAATGGAATCTTCAGCACCTGTTTCTTCCAGCTCTTCGTCAACGATCTCTGCACATATCTGTACGCACTCATCACAAATGTAAGCGTTTGGTCCTGCTATAAGTTTTCTGACCTGATCCTGCGTATTATTACAGAAGGAACATCTAAGTAGTTTTCTATCTTCACTACGATTTGCCATTCCAATACCTCTTTATACTATCTTTTTGCGATCACACTATCAATCAGACCATATGCACATGCTTCTTATGCTGACATCCAGTTATCTCTCTCTGTATCAGCAGCGATGGTCTCATATGGCTTTCCGGTATTCTCGCTTAACATTCTATTTAATTTCTCTTTTGTCTTTAAAATATGCTTCGCAGCAATTTCAATCTCTGTAGCCTGACCCTGTGATCCGCCGGATGGCTGATGGATCATGATCTCGGCATTTGGAAGTGTAAATCTCTTACCTTTTGCACCACCTGCAAGCAGGAATGCACCCATACTTGCTGCCATTCCACAGCAGATTGTAGATACATCACATTTGATGTACTGCATTGTATCATAAATCCCAAGTCCTGCTGTTACAGAACCGCCCGGACTGTTGATATACAATGAGATATCCTTGGATGGATCTTCGGACTCCAGGAACAGGAGCTGTGCGATCACTATACTTGCT
>ERZ773175.1592-NODE-1592-length-12179-cov-3.350214_pt1 | contig 12179 bp, 10 predicted proteins | sample MGYA00581004_ERZ773175 | MGnify/ENA primary metagenome ERZ773175 (study PRJEB29015, sample SAMEA2737834) | human gut metagenome | biome: human gut; feature: human-associated habitat; material: faeces | place: China | collected 2012 ...
AGTCGAAGCGCCGCAAGACCCTCGAGCGCGAGCTGGAGTGGGTGCGCATGTCCCCTTCGGGCCGCCATGCCAAGTCCAAGGCTCGTCTGTCGGCTTACGACAAGATGATGAACGAGGATACGAAACAGAAAGAGGAGAAACTCGAGATATTCATTCCCAACGGTCCGCGCCTGGGCGACGTGGTGATCGAGGCGCACGATGTTTCGAAAGCCTTCGGCGACCGCGTGCTGTACGAGGGGTTGGAATTTTCGCTGCCTCCTGCCGGCATCGTGGGCGTCATCGGCCCCAACGGTACGGGTAAGACCACCCTTTTCCGGATGATTATGGGGCTCGACGAACCTACGAGCGGTTCGTTTCGCGTGGGCCCGACGGTGAAACTGGCCTATGTGGACCAGCAGCACAAGTTGATTGACCCCGAAAAGACGGTCTTCGAGGTGATCTCGGGCGGTCTGGATCTGATGACGCTGGGCAACCGGCAGGTCAATGCCCGCGCCTATGTGGCCCGTTTCAACTTCTCGGGCGCCGACCAGGAGAAGAAGTGCGGCATGCTCTCGGGCGGCGAGCGCAACCGTCTCCACCTGGCCCTCGCCCTGAAAGAGGAGGGCAACGTACTGCTGCTGGACGAGCCGACCAACGACATCGACGTCAACACGCTGCGCGCGTTGGAGGAAGGTCTCGAGAATTTCGCCGGATGCGCCGTCGTCATTTCGCACGACCGCTGGTTCCTCGACCGTATCGCCACGCACATCCTCTCGTTCGAGGGCGACTCGAAGGTGGTCTTCTACGAGGGTTCCTATTCGGAATACGAGGCCTGGAAGAAGGCCCAGGGCGGCGACACGCAGCCCCACCGCGTACGTTACAAAAAATTAATGGCATAAATACAATGGCACAGAAACCTTCCATACCCAAGGGCACGCGCGATTTCTCCCCCGCGGAGATGATGCGCCGCCAGTATATTTTCGATACGATCCGCCGCGTCTTCCGTTCCTACGGATTCGCGCCGCTCGAAACCCCTTCGATGGAGAACCTCTCGACCCTGCTGGGCAAGTACGGCGACGAGGGCGACAAGCTCTTGTTCAAAATCCTCAATTCAGGCGACTACGCCGCCGGATTGTCGGACGAGGAGATTCGCTCCGCGTCGAAGATTTGCGAAAAGGGCCTGCGCTACGACCTCACGGTGCCTTTCGCCCGCTACGTCGTCCAGCATCAGGGCGAGCTGACGTTCCCCTTCAAACGCTACCAGATTCAGCCCGTGTGGCGTGCCGACCGTCCCCAAAAGGGCCGTTACCGCGAATTCTACCAGTGCGACGTCGATGTGATCGGCACACGCTCGCTGCTGTGCGAGGTCGAGCTGGTGGAGATCGTCGAACGGGTCTTCAAAGCGCTGGGCATCCGCGTCGCATTGAAGATGAACAACCGCAAGATTCTTTTCGGTATCGCCGAGGCCATCGGCCATGCCGACAAGATGATGGATATCACCATCGCCATCGACAAACTCGAAAAGATCGGACTGGACAACGTAAAAGCCGAACTGATGGAGCGCGGATTGGAACAGGAGGCGGTCGAAAAACTTCAGCCGATACTCGAATTGAGCGGCGACAATGCGCAGAAGCTCAATCAGCTGAAAGAGGTGCTTTCCGTGTCGGAAACGGGCATGAAGGGCATTGCGGAAATGGAGACCGTCTTCGGCTACGTGGAGCGGCTGGGCATCGACCTGACGGTCGAACTGGACCTTTCGCTGGCACGCGGTTTGAACTATTACACCGGCGCGATCTTCGAGGTCAAGGCCCTCGATTTCGCCATCGGCTCGATCTGCGGCGGCGGGTCGTTACGACGACCTGACAGGCATTTTCGGCATGCCCAACACCTCGGGCGTGGGCATCTCGTTCGGCGCGGACCGTATCTACGACGTGATGACGGGACTGAACCTCTTTCCCGAGGAGGTCAACTGCTCGACCCGCGTGTTGTTCGTGAACCTCGGAGCCGAGGAGGAAGCCGCCGTGCTGCCCATTCTGCGCACGCTGCGCGGAGAGGAGATCGCGTCGGAGATCTACCCCGAGGCGGGCAAGATGAAAAAGCAGATGGAGTATGCCAACCGCCGCGGCATTCCCTATGTGGTGATCGTGGGCTCGCAGGAGCTCGAAGCCCGGGCCGCAACCGTCAAAGACATGCGTACGGGCGAACAGCAGCAGGTGCCTTTCGATCAGGTAGCCGATTTTGTAAAATAAACCCGGTCCCCTCCGGACCGACAAACGAATTGCAGCATGCGCCGATTATTCGTCATCCTCGCCACCATCTGCGTCCTGCCCCTCGCGGCACAGAACGCGGACGACGCGCAGCAGTTTCAAAAACTGGCGCAGGTTTTCCGTTATCTCTCGGGACTTTACGTCGATGACGTGGACATGAAGCCCGTCGTCGAGGGAGCCATTACGGGCATGCTCGAAGAGCTGGACCCCCACTCGGCCTACATCGGCGCCGAGGAGATGAAGGGTGTGCAGGAGAGTTTCGACGGGGAGTTCAGCGGCATCGGCGTCGAGTTCAACGTGCTGCGCGACTCGGTCATCGTCGTGAACACCATCGCCGGAGGGCCCGCCGAGCGGGTCGGCGTACGTGCCAACGACCGTATCGTGCGCATCGATACGCTCGAAGCCGTGGGCATGGGGCGCGCCGATGTGCCGAAATACCTGCGCGGTAAGCGCGGCACGAAGGTCGAGATCGATGTCGTGCGCCACGGGACTCCGGGGCGGCTGCATTTCGTGATCGTGCGCGACAAAATCCCCCTGAACACCGTCGATGCCGCCTACATGGCCGGCGACGGTATCGGATATATCAAAGTCAACCGCTTCGGCCGTACCACGATGAGCGAGTTTGCGGACGCCTACCGCAAGCTGGGCAAGCCGCGGAGCCTGATTCTCGACCTGCGGGGCAATGGCGGCGGACTGTTGGAACAGGCCGTCGAGATGGCGGGATTCTTCCTGCCGCGCGGCGCCGCGATCGTTTCCACCGAGGGACGCGCCGTGCCGGCGATGACGTTCCGCGCCCAGAGTGACGGCGAGGACCTCAAAGGACGCCTCGCAGTGCTGATCGACGAGGCTTCGGCTTCGGCTTCGGAGATCGTCGCAGGGGCCGTGCAGGACTGGGACCGGGGTATAGTCGTGGGGCGTCCGAGCTTCGGAAAGGGATTGGTGCAGCGGCAGATAGGGCTGCCCGACGGCTCGGCCGTTCGTGTTACCGTAGCCCGTTATCACACCCCTTCGGGGCGCGTCATCCAGCGTCCTTACGAGAAAGGCAAACGCCGCGAATACTACCTCGACCACCTGCGCCGCTACGATGACGCCACGCGTGATTCGCTCGACGCCGGAGCCCCGGCCTATCGCACGCTGCGCACGGGCCGCACGGTTTACGGCGGTGGCGGCATCCGCCCGGACGAGCTCGTCGAGGCCGACACGACCGGATTTTCGGATTATTACGCTGAGCTGATCCGCCGGGGTATCGTCGCCGATTTTGTCGGCGACTGGCTCGACCGTTCACGCGACAGTCTGTCGCGTCTCTACCCCGCTTTCGAAGTCTTCGACGCAGGGTATACCCCCTCGGATGCCGTTCTCGACGGTCTCGCACGGCTCGGCAGCGAGCGCGGCGTGAAGTTCGATGCCGCGGGGTTCGCCGTCTCGGAGCCCGTCATGCGGGCCCAGCTCAAAGCCCTCGCCGCACAGCGGTTGTTCGGGACCGGAGCCTATTTCCAGGTCGTCAATCCCGCCCTGAGTCCGGCCTATGCCCGTGCGCTGGCTATCCTGGAGGCGTGGGACGAGCAGGGGGCTCCCATGTTGGAACCCTAAAATAGTCCTGTAAGTATTTGGAGATTTGCGTTTTTTTGTGTAAATTCGTTATACAACCATGAATTTACATAGCTAAGACTAACCCTCAAAAACCGACTCCATGCTACCCCAAGTCCAGGTTCGTCGCGAAGGCGAGGACCACGCCGACCAGATTCTCTCCAAAGCCGTGAAAGCGGGCCGGAGGACCTATTTTTTCGATGTCAGGGCCACGCGCGGCGACGATTACTTCCTGACCATCACCGAAAGCCGCAAGATCACGGGTCCCGACGGTTCGGCGATCTTCGACCGGCACAAGATATTCCTGTACAAGGAGGATTTCTCGAAATTCGCCGAGGGTTTCAACGAGGTCGTCGAATTCATCCGCCGCACCAAAGGAACTCCCGAACCGGAGAGATAATCCCGCAGCCGGGTTACCAAATTGTGAAATCCCTGACCTCCGTATCGGCGTTCGGGGATTTTTCGTATCTTTGGTGTCGTTACGACACTTTTATTTGCCGGAAAGTTTTGCCGGACCGTATGTAATTCGGCTTTGAACCCATTCGGCTTTTTTGTATCTTTGTCCAAATCAAAAATACGCAGACAGATTTATGAAATTTTCCCGGTACATCATACTTGCACTCAAAGGGTGCGCTATGGGTATGGCCGATGTCGTCCCCGGCGTTTCGGGTGGCACGATCGCTTTCATTTCAGGCATTTACGAGGAACTGCTCGACTCGATCCGCAGCGTCAACGCCACGGCGTTAAAACTGCTGCTCCGCTTCCGTTTCGCCGAGTTCTGGCGCCATATCAACGGACGCTTCCTGCTGCCCGTACTGCTGGGCATCGCCGTTGCCATCTTCTCGCTGGCGCGGTTGATGACCTACCTGCTCGTGAACCACCCCATTGCCATCTGGTCGTTTTTCTTCGGACTGATCGTGGCCTCGGCGCTGCTCGTCGCCAGGCAGATCGGTCGCTGGGACTGGCGAACCTTGCTGGCTTTCGTCGTCGGTGCCGTCGCGGCATGGTGGATTACGGTTGCAACGCCTGCCGAAACTCCTAACGACTGGTGGTTCGTGATGCTCTCGGGCGCCATCGCCATCTGCGCCATGATCCTCCCAGGCATCTCGGGGGCCTTCATCCTGTTGTTACTCGGCAAATATCAGTATATCATGCATGCCGTCGGGGAGTTCAACATCCCCGTCATCGTTGTCTTCGTCATCGGCGCGGCGGCGGGTATCATCTCGTTCTCGCACCTGTTGTCATGGCTACTCAAACATTGGCACGACGTGACGGTGGCTGTGCTGATGGGTTTCATGGTCGGCTCGCTCAACAAGGTGTGGCCGTGGAAAGAGACCGTGGAGACCTATCTCGACAGCCATGGCGTCGCACAGCCCCTCGTGCAGACCAACATCGCCCCCGGAACTTTCGAACAGCTCACGGGGCAGCCCTCGCTGCTCATGCAGGCCATCCTGCTCGGCATCGTGGGATTTATGGCCATCTATGGCATCGAACTTGCCGCCCGCATCATCGTTAAAAAACAGGAGGAATAGACCATGCGGCGTTTCGGATTGATCGGCAGGCCGTTGGGCCATTCGGCTTCGGCTGCCTACTTCACGGATAAATTTATGTCAGAGGGGATAACCGACTGTGAATATTCGCTTTACGAACTGCCGTCGATCGAGGCCCTGCCCGCCCTGTTGGAGCGTCTGCCCGAGCTTTGCGGACTGAACGTCACCATTCCCTACAAACGCGAGGTGATGGCTTTTCTGGATGAGGTGTCGCCCGAGGCGCAGGCCATCGGGGCCGTCAACTGCATCCGCCGCGCGGCAAACGGGAGCCTCACGGGCTACAATACCGATATCATCGGCCTCCGGGCCGCGTTGGACGAGTTGTTGGGCGGCGAACAGCCCTCGGCTGCATTGATCCTCGGCACGGGAGGCGCTTCACAGGCCGTGCAATATGCCCTTGCCGAACGCGACATTCCCTTTGCGCTGGTTTCACGCGATGTCTCGAAAGGCAATTACACCTATGATAACCTGCCATGCGAAGTTGTGGAGGAGAGCCGGCTGATCGTCAATGCCTCGCCCGTAGGGACCTATCCCCGTGTCGACGACGCTCCCCGCATCCCCTACGGCTACGTGACCCCGGAACACTATTTGTTGGATTTGGTGTATAACCCGCCCCTGACGCAGTTCCTCGCCTACGGGCAACAGCGCGGAGCGCATGTCCTGAACGGCCGGACGATGTTTGTCGGGCAAGCCGAGGGGGCATGGCGAATATGGAATGCTTAAAGCGACACTTTAACAGACTATCTATAAAGCTATGAAAAATAAATTATTGACGTTGTGCTTATTCGTGGCCTTCTGGGGCGCGGCGTCGGCCCAACAGGAGTTGACGCCGCCTAAATTCAACGGCGCGGACGTGGAGTATTTCATGCGCCGTCTGGTGGGCGAATTCGAAAAGGTCGCCGTAGAGCGGCGGATTCCCGCCGCAGAGATCTCGCCGCGCGTAGCAGTGGCTTTCAAAGTGGACAGCACGGGAGGCGTCAGCGAATGGCGGTTCCGCGACAATGCCTCCGAAGGGCGTGACCGCACGGACCTTCCGGCGGCCAGCGACGCGACGCGCGAGGCCATGACAGAGGCATTCTCACGCCTCAAAGGTTGGATGCCTGCGGTGGACGCCGAAGGATGCAAGACCGACTACACACTGCGGCTGACACTGCGTCTGCCGGTCGAGAAAATCGTCTGCAAGCAGGACCCTGATCCCCTGCTCTTTCTGGGCGAGGACCCCGGCAAGAGTTTCTATGCGTGGGCATACGACCGGCTGCGCTATGACGGGCGGTTTAAAAATGCAGGCGGCGTGGTTCATGTCCGCTTCTACGTCGAACCTGACGGCAAAATCACCATCGGCGATGTCGCGAAATCGCCCGACGAGCGTCTTACGAAGGAGGTGATTCGCGTAATTCGCAACAGCCGGGGCAAATGGACGCCCCGCAAAGTTCGCGGCGTTCCCCAGCGTACGGCTTACGAGCTGCGGATGAACTTCATTCCCGAGGGGCATTGACCCTCGCCGGCTTAGTAAGCTCCTTCTGCTCTGCTTTTGGATGGGCGATAAGGGCCGGAACTTCCGCTCCGGCCCGGCAGGTTTTTTAACGGTGACGCAGCATTGCGCGGGCCTTTTCGTAGTCTTCCTCACGGACGACGACCTGGGCGGGCATGGTGCCGATAGGATAGATGGCCGACATATATTCGTTGCGGATCGTCGACCAGATGCCGGCGCTGTCGAGCATGGATTTGCTGATCTCGGCTTCCGTGATGGTGTTGTACTCCGCCAGTACAACCAAAGTGTCGTCTTGCATAATTTTCCGGTTTTGGTTGGATATCTAAAGTTAAGCATTTTGTTGATAAAATGCAAGACTCCTGCCATAGAAATTACCGGAAAATAGGTTATCTTTGCATGTATATAATAGTGACGCAATCATGCCGCAATTCGTACATCTTCACGTACACACCCAATATTCGATTCTCGACGGACAAGCCAGCATCCAGCGGCTCGTCGACAAGGCCATGGACGACGGACAGCCGGGCATAGCCGTGACGGATCACGGCGACATGTTCGGTATCAAAGAGTTCTACAACTACGTCCAGAAAGTCAAAGGCAAGCTTAAGGGCAAAGCCGCCGAATGCGAGGCGCGGATCGCCGCTCTGCGCGACGGCACGGAGGCTGCGGCCGACCCCGCCGGGGAGATCGCCAAGTGCGAAAAGCAATTGGAGGACCTCCGACGCAAACTGGCTTTCAAACCCATCATCGGCTGCGAGGTCTACGTGGCGCGCCGCCGGCTGCACGACAAGGAGGGAAAGCCCGACCAGAGCGGTTACCACCTGATCCTGCTGGCCAAAAACCTCAAGGGGTATCATAATCTCATAAAGATCGTCTCAAAAGCATGGACCGAAGGTTTCTACATGCGTCCGCGAACGGACCGCGTGGAGCTGGAGAAGTACCACGAGGGGCTGATCTGCTGCTCAGCCTGTCTGGCCGGCGAGGTGCCGCGTTCGATCACGGCGAACGACCTCGAACGGGCCGACGAGTCGATCCGATGGCACAAGAAGGTTTTCGGAGACGATTATTACCTCGAGCTGCAGTTGCACAAGGCGACTGTCGAACGGGCCAACCACGAGGCCTACCCCATGCAGCTGCATGTGAACAAACACCTGCGCGAACTGGCCGCGAAGCACAACGTGCGGATGGTCTGCACCAACGACGTGCATTTCGTGGATGAGGACAACGCCGAGGCGCACGACCGTCTGATCTGTCTCTCGACGGGCAAGGACCTCGATGACCCGAAGCGTATGCTCTACTCCAAGCAGGAGTGGCTGAAAACGACGGCCGAAATGGCCGCGATATTCGGCGAGACCGACCCCGAGGCGATGGCGACGACCGTCGACATCTGCAATCAGGTCGAATGTTATTCGATCGACCATGCGCCGATCATGCCCGAGTTCGAGATTCCCGAGGAGTTCGGCACCGAGGCGGAGTACCGCGCCCGGCTCACGGAGCAAGACCTGTTCGACGAATTTACACGCGACGAGAACGGCAATGTGGTGATGTCGGAGGAAGCGGCCCGCAAGAAAATCGAGAGCCTGGGCGGTTACGACAAGTTGTACCGCATCAAATTCGAGGCCGACTACCTCGCCAAGCTGACGTTCGAAGGTGCCCACAGGCGCTACGGCGAGCAACTGACCGAGGAGCAGGAGGAGCGGCTGCGGTTCGAGCTGCATATCATGAAGACGATGGGTTTCCCGGGTTACTTCCTTATCGTGCAGGACTTTATCCGTGCCGCCCGCGAGGAACTAGATGTTTCGGTGGGTCCCGGCCGTGGTTCGGCCGCCGGATCGGCCGTGGCTTACTGTCTCGGGATCACGCAGATCGACCCCATCGCCTATGATCTGCTGTTCGAGCGTTTCCTGAACCCCGACCGCATCTCGTTGCCCGATATCGACGTGGATTTCGATGACGACGGCCGCGGACGCGTGCTGAACTGGGTGACGCAGAAATACGGCAAGGAGAAGGTGGCGCACATCATCACCTACGGTACGATGGCCACCAAGCTGGCCATCAAAGACGTGGCACGTGTGCAGAAACTCCTGCTCTCGGAGTCGGACCGCCTGTGCAAACTGGTGCCCGACAAAATTCCGGACAAAAAACTCAACCTGCAGAACGCCATCGACTACGTGCCCGAGCTGAAAGCCGCCGAGCAATCGAGCGACCCCGTGCTGAGGGACACGATTCGCTATGCCAAGATGCTGGAGGGCAACGTCCGCAATACGGGCGTCCATGCCTGCGGTACGATCATCTGCCGCGACGACATCACCGACTGGGTGCCCGTCTCGACGGCCGACGACAAGGAGACCGGCGAGAAGATGCTCGTCACGCAGTATGAAGGTTCGGTGATCGAGGACACGGGACTTATCAAGATGGACTTCCTGGGACTGAAGACCCTTTCGATCATCAAGGACGCCGTGGAGAACGTCCGTCTGACCAAGGGCGTGAAGATCGACATCGACGACTTTACGATCATCAACGACCCGGCGACCTACAAGCTCTACGGCGAGGGCCGCACCGTCGGAACGTTCCAATTCGAGTCCGCGGGCATGCAGAAGTACCTGCGCGAACTGCAGCCCTCGACCTTCGAGGACCTGATCGCGATGAATGCACTCTACCGTCCGGGCCCGATGGACTACATTCCGGATTTCATTGCCCGCAAACACGGCCGCAGTCCCATCGAGTACGATATCCCCGTGATGGAGAAGTACCTGAAGGATACGTATGGCATCACGGTCTATCAGGAGCAAGTCATGCTCTTGTCGCGTCTGTTGGCCAACTTCACCCGCGGCGAGTCGGACACGCTGCGCAAGGCCATGGGTAAGAAGCTCAAGGACAAGCTGGACCATCTCAAGCCCAAGTTCATCGAAGGCGGCAAGAAGAACGGCCACGATCCGAAGGTGCTCGAAAAAATCTGGGGCGACTGGGAGAAATTCGCCTCTTACGCGTTCAATAAATCGCACGCCACGTGTTATTCGTGGGTGGCTTACCAGACTGCCTACCTCAAAGCCAACTACCCTTCGGAGTACATGGCCGCCGTGCTGAGCCGAAACCTGACGAACATCGAGCAGCTGACGCTCTACATGAACGAGTGCAAGCGAATGGGCATCAGCGTACTGGGTCCCGACATCAACGAGTCGATGCGGCAGTTCTCGGCCAACCTCGCCGGCGATGTCCGTTTCGGACTGGCCGCCGTGAAGGGCGTCGGGGAGGCCGCCGTGGAGAGCATCATCGCCGAGCGCAAGGCCAACGGTCCGTTCAAGGACGTTTACGACTTTATCGAGCGGGTGAACTACTCGCTGGTCAACCGCAAATGCCTCGAAAACCTCGCCTACGCCGGAGCTTTCGACTCGATTGCGGACTTCTCGCGCTGCAAGTTTTTCGGCGTGGATGCCCGTGACGCCAACGGCATCACTTTCATCGAGCAGCTGATGCGCTACGGACAGCGGTTCCAGACCGAGCAGAACAATGCCCAGCAAAGCCTGTTCGGCGGTGAGGGCCATGTGGATATCCAGCGTCCGGTGCTTCCGGCGTGTGCCGAGTGGAGCCAGCTGGAGAAACTCACGAAGGAGCGCGAAATGGTGGGGCTTTACCTCTCGGCACACCCGCTGGACGATTATAAAATCATCATCGACCACATGTGCAAGACCCAGCTTTCGGAGTTGGAGAACCTCGACGCCATCAAAGGGCAGGAGGTTGCCGTGGCGGGAATGGTCGTGAGCGTGCAAAACCTGATGACCAAGACCGGAAAACCGTGGGGCAAATTCAAGCTGGAGGACTATAACGGCGCACACGAGTTCGCCCTCTTCGGCAAGGATTATGAGAATTTCCGGAAATACCTCTTCGCGGACTACTTCCTGTTCGTCCGCGGCAAGGTGCAGCCCAAACCTTATAACGACAAGGAGTTGGAGTTCAAGATCATCTCGATGGTCCAGCTGCAGGAGATGCGCGAAACGATCAAGACGATGGTCGTGCAGCTGCCGATCGGGGACGTGACCGAAACGCTGATCCGCGACCTGACAGAGAAGGTCCGGGAGTCGAAGGGCGACACGCTGCTGCGCCTGAGCGTCTACGACCGCGAGGCTCAGGTCTCGCTGAGCCTCTTCTCGAAGAGTCACAGGGTGAGCCTCACGCAATCCCTGGTCGGATATTTGGAGGAGAACCAGATACGCTATTCGATCGCATAATCGTACATACATCAATAATCAACAAAAAAACACAAAGCAATGGCATTGGCAATCAACAAAGACAATTTCGAAGGGCTGCTCGCAGGCGACCAGCCGGTAGTCATCGACTTCTGGGCCGAATGGTGCGGTCCCTGCCGCACGATGTCGCCCATCGTGGACGAACTGGCGGCCGAATACGAAGGCAAGGCAGTCATCGGAAAGTGCGACGTCGAGGAGAACGACGACATTACGATGAAATACGGCGTAAGAAACATCCCGACGATCATCTTCCTCAAAGGCGGTGAAGTTGTGGACAAGCAGGTGGGCGCCTGCTCGAAGGATGCGCTGAGAGAGAAGATCGAAAAACTCTTCTGAGGATGCTGCGTACCGTCGACTTCCACGGCCTGAAAGCCGTCGAATTTTCCAAGGGAGATTACACGGCGCTGCTGGTGCCGGAAATGGGTGCGAATCTCGTGCGGCTGGCCAACACGCGGCTGGGTGCGGAGATTCTGCGCACGCCCGGAGCCGACGAGATCGAGGTCTTCAAAAGCCGTCCGCAGGTATTCGGACTGCCGATCCTCTTCCCGCCCAACCGCATCGCCGACGGCCGTTACACCTTCGAAGGCCGCACCTACCAATACCCGATCACCATCGAAAAGGAGCAAAACTACCACCACGGGGTGCTCAAAAGCGAGGCTTTCATTGTTTCGAAAGCCCGCGAGACAGCCGAGGAGGTGATGGTCGAGTGCCGTTACTACGCCAATGCGGGTAACGACGCCGTGTTCCGCGACTTTCCGCACGAATTCAAATGCAAGATCACCTACTGGCTCTCGGCCGACGGGCTGGAGCAGGAGGTGATGTTTTCGAACCGCAGCAAGATGCGGATGCCCATAGGCGTGGGATTCCATACCCCGCTGTGCATTCCTTTTGCCGGGGGCGACGCCGCGGATTACGTGATGCGCGTGGCCGTCGGCGAGCAGGTCGAGCTCAGCGAACGCAACCTCCCGACAGGTCGCAAGCTGCCTTTGTCGGAGCAATTTTCCAAATTGCGTCACGAAGGGCTGCAAGTTACCGACTGTGAACCGATCGAGGCGGG
>ERZ773175.1594-NODE-1594-length-12167-cov-46.392173_pt1 | contig 12167 bp, 8 predicted proteins | sample MGYA00581004_ERZ773175 | MGnify/ENA primary metagenome ERZ773175 (study PRJEB29015, sample SAMEA2737834) | human gut metagenome | biome: human gut; feature: human-associated habitat; material: faeces | place: China | collected 2012 ...
GCCAAGATTCTTTATTCACAATAGAAGAAGTACCACCAAATTTGACGAAGAACCTAAATCTCTTTCAGAGAGCAACAGGCGGTAGCATTACGAATATTATACATTGGCTGCTTTCTTCTGCCTATTCTTAGGAGCACGCGGCCGGTCTTTATCAGCTCCGGTATCATTTTGCTGTTTCATCCATTTTTGCAGTTCCATCGTTAGTTCTGCCTTCTTCTTACTATATTTCTTCACATCCGCCAGATTGTTCATTTCAAACGGATCTTTCTTGATATCATATAATTCGAACTCGGGACGATTCTTATAGCGGTTCATGATTTTATGTGCCTGATCCGTGTCCTGTGCTTTCCACGAGAGATACCATTCTGCCTTTTCAATATGCTTTTCTACGTATGTTTCCTCCGGAGTCAAGTTCCAGATTAGACGATAGCGTCCGTCTGAAATAGAACGGATTGGATATGCCGGACCTTCCGGAACATTGTTGTGAACATGATAAGCATACTTATGGTGTGTCTTTGTTTTCCCTTGAAATACATCTACCAGACTCTTTCCATCTATTACGTCAGGCACCTTTCCGCCTGCAACATCGATAAATGTAGGAAGAAGGTCTTCATATTGCACAATAGCGGAAGTCTCCGTACCGGGTTTAATGACACCCGGCCAGGAAGCCACCATCGCCGACTTGACACCGGCACTCCAATTGGTCCATTTGGCTCCGGCAAATTGCGTACCCTGCTCGGATATGAAAATGACAAGAGTGTTCTGCAGCAGATTCTTTTCTTTCAGAATCTGCATAGCGTCACCCACCTGTTGATCGAGCAAGCCGACTTCTGCCAAATATCTGGCATAGTATTCACGTGTTACTTCCGTGTCGATAAACTGTGGCGGCAACTGAAGTTTCTTCCGGTCGAAAACGGAAGCGTCACCACCTGTCCAGGGAGCATGCGAATTAATAGAAGCCAAGACAAGGCAGAAAGGTTGGGAAGCATCACGCTCCATAAACTTCTCGATACCTTTGGTATGATAGTCAGTGTTTGGGCTTGTACATCCTTTGGGGAATCCCGGTACATCTTCGAACGGGAAGTTAGCCAAAGGTTTGATATGCCACTTCCCGGCCAATCCAACCCGATAACCCAGATTTCCTAGATAAGTAGGGAGAGATTTTACATCGGCATTGACCGAGCTATGGTTGGCGTAACCGCCATGATGCATCGGATACATACCTGTATAAACACAATGCCGGGTAGGCGTACTCATCGAAACAGAATTATACGCACTGTTGAATTTTATCCCCTGTCGAGCCAATGCATCTATATGGGGAGTCTTGTTGTTGACCGCTCCGAAACAGCCTATATCGTAATAGGAGCAGTCATCGGCTATGATTAATAATATATTAGGCTTTGAAGGAGTTTGGGCAAACCCGTTTCCTATCGCCAATCCGCCTAAGAGGCATAAACTAATCATTGATTTTTCCATCTTGTATTATTTTCAATTCATAGGGTTAACAGATTCAACGTACTACTTTCCATTCTTTAGGAGCTTTGAATCCGTCACGACCTTTACCGTAAGGTACTTCCGGTACACAAGGAGTGATCGTGTCATATTTCAGGGCAACCTCATACAAAGCTTTCACAATTTTCTCGTTTCCTGCGCTGGCATTTTTCTTTTCGTAAGGATCCGTTTTATAATCAACCAGAAAGTCCTGTTTCAAATCCAGTCCCGGTTTCATACCTTTTCTTATCAGTTTATAGTCTTTATTGACTACTGCTCCGTGTCCCAGATAAAAATCGCGGTCGATACAGGCCTTTTTACCGTTTAATACAGGGAGGATGCTGATACCGTCATATTCACGTTTCGGACGGCTGTGATCTCCTACCAAATCTTTCAATGTGGGAACAAGGTCAACAAAACCTGTCACCTGTGAACTCAAGTTCTTATATTGTTTCTCTGCCTTCTTCCAATAAAGAACAGCCGGTGCATGTACCCCTCCATCCCACTCGTCGAATTTATGTCCACGCAAAGGTCCTGATGAGGATCCCGGAACACCGGCAGTGCCGTTATCACTAAAGAAGATAAAGAAAGTGTTGTCCATAATTCCTTTCTTCTTCAAGGCATCTACAATAGCACCGATTCCCCTGTCCATACAAGAAACCATTGCACTGTAAGTCGCTTTTTTCTGTTCTTTCGGTGTCAGGCTGTCGAAATTGTCTGTATAGAGTTTTATATCTTTTTCCTGTGCCTGCAAAGGTGTATGAGGTGCATTATAGGCCACATACAACATAAACGGACCTTCTTTCTCGTATGCATCGATACAGCGGATGGCTTCTTTGGTTATCAATTCGGTAGAATATCCTTTGTCGTGGCAGGTTTCCCAGTCGTTGTGCCAGTCCAGTTCACCTTCACGCGTCAGGTCGAAATAATCTATCGCACCGTTCAGATGACCATAGAAATGCGAAAAGCCCCTATTCATCGGATAGTGCACTTTCTTGGTATGCCCCAGATGCCACTTACCAATAATGGCTCTGTTCTTATATCCGTTACGTGCCAGCATATCGACCACCGTTTCTTCATTCTCATCCAGTCCGTCCTCACGCCAGGGCGGAATAACAGCCGAACGGACACCAAACCGGTTCGGGTAACGTCCCGTCATCAGCCCCGCACGGGTAGGCGTACTGATGGGAGAAGTGTAAAAGCGTTCGAGTTCCACTCCTTCGCCCACCAGAGCATCCAAACAGGGAGTCTTGATTTCACTACCATGAAACCCTACATCTCCCCAACCTAAATCGTCGGCCAATACAATCACAATATTAGGACGCTCTGTCTGCGCATGAAGAAATGCCGGAAGCAGAGTACATCCACAAAGCAAACCAAAAAATTCTTTTTTCATGATATACGATTTATAAATAACATTCTGTGTTTCATTCGTTTTGATGTGTGACGGCTTATTTTCTCTTTCCCGGCATGTGTTCGAAGGCACGCATCTCGGTAGGTTGTCCTTCGTCTCCACAATCCTTCATCCAGCGTTTCAACTCTTTATCCAAGCGGCTGATGGTAGAAGCTTGTTTCGCGTCCTCCGCCAGATTTTTCATACAATACGGGTCGTTCTTCACATCATACAATTCGATAGCCGGACGATGCTGGTATTTAGTCGTCATCGCTTTTGCATGACTATCCGTTTCCGCCAGACTTTTCCACTCTTTAAACAAAGGAGATTTTGTTTCAACATTCTGGAAAGTAGCTTCCGGGGTGAGATTGACAATATATCTGTATCGGCCGTCGTATACCGAACGGATGCCATAATAAGGCGATCCGGCATTGATGCCTCTCGTGGTCTGAAGGGAGAAAGAATATTTCTTGTGTGCTTTCTTCTTGCCTGTCAATATCGGTTTAAAGCTTTCGCCATCCACTTTCGCCTGCGGCTTTCCTCCTATTATATCGACAAAAGTAGGGACAATATCTACGTATTCTACCAACGCGTCACTTACGCTTCCCGGCTTAACCACTCCCGGCCAACGAACGATACAGGCAGAGTGTACCCCCGCATCATAACAAGTCCATTTGGCAAAAGGCAGGCTGTTGCCTTGTTCGCTCAAATATACGACAACAGATTTATCCGTCATTTTTTCCTTATCTAAAATAGAAAGGACATTGCCGAATTCCTGGTCCATATAATTGATCTCTGCCAGATAATGGGTAAACAACTCGCGAGTCTGGGGAATATCTACATACATAGGAGGCAGTGTCAGTTTGTCCGCATTAAATTGAGAGGCATCGCCTTTATTCCAGGGAGTATGCGGTTGATTGGAGGCTACAAACAGACAGAAAGGTTCGCCTTTCGCCTTGCAATCGGAAATAAAATTCTGAATTGCTTCAAAATTCAAGTCCCCACCTTTCAAAGGAGGCACGTAAAGGTCAAAAGGAAATACTGATTTCGGAGCAATATGCGATTTTCCGATCAATGCGACTTTATAACCCAACGGTTGCAGGTGGTGTACAACGCTCAATGTTCCTTCATTGGCACAAGTATGATTGGGGTAAGCTCCGCTGCGTACAGGCCATACACCCGTATATAAATTATGGCGGGTAGGTGACGACATCGGAACAGCCTGATAGGCTTGTGTGAAACGTACTCCCTGTGTAGCGAAACGGTCGATATTCGGAGTCTTCGAATCAACACTGCCATAACAGCCCAAGTCATAATGAGAACAATCGTCGGCTATGAACAATAGGAAGTTCGGTTTTTCCGTTTGTTGGGCGAAAGACAGGCTGGTAGCTCCCAAGACTACGGATGCACTTACTAGTAATTTATTCATTTTGTGTTCCTCCTTTATTTATTTCTTCGGATGTTTCGGTAATACAAAGTTTGAATTCGCCCATTTCTCCCATTCGGCAACTAACTTGGTAAGCACTTCAGGGTGCTGTTCTGCCAGATTGTTACGTTCGGTACGGTCTTTAACCACATCGTACAATTCCCATTCTTTTCCTTTTTCGTCGCGGATTGCTTTCCAGTTTCCCCAACGGATCGCTCTATTGTTTTGATGTTCCCAATACATATATTCATGCAGAGAGTCTGCTTTCTTCTGAATGGCAGGGAAAAGGCTGCTACCTACTAATGGATGTATTTTGTTTCCACCGTGATAAGTTTCCGGATAGGCGGCTCCTGTCGCTTCCAGAATAGTCGGCATAATGTCCGGCAGATAACCGGGAACACGGCACCATTCACCTTTTTTATTTTTCAGATTGCTTTTCCATGACACGATGAGAGGAGTGGAAATACCTCCTTCATAAGAGCGACATTTATATTTGCGGAACGGAGTATTGGAAACCTGTGCCCATGCTCTTCCGTAAGAAGGCATTCCACTATGAGTCGGGTCGTTGATTTCAGACACTTTCCCGCCTCCCAATTCAGCATAAGGTTCGGCACAAGCACCGTTGTCGGACAGAAACATGACAAGCGTATTATCCAACTTATGATTCTTCTTCAGGTAATCCAGTAGTTTTCCTACATTATAATCTACACAATGCACCTGTGCTGCATAAACGGCCATCCGGTAGGCTACTTCATCTTTTTCCTTCTCTGTCAGTTCGTCCCATTTCCGATTTTCCCATTCGGCAAACTCTGTGTTCGGATCAATGATTCCCAACTTAGTCATCCGTTTGCGTCTTGCTTCACGAATTTCATCCCATCCTTTCTCACGATAGATCTTCGTGAATTTTTGAATATCTTCTTCTTTTGCCTGCAACGGCCAGTGAGGAGCGTTGAATGCCAGATATAGGAAGAAAGGTTTATCATCTTTCTGCTCATCAACAAAGCGAATCGCGTAATCGGTAAATGCATCTGTTGTATAATAAGGTGCTTCCGGCTCCGGAAGTTTTGTATTGTCAAGGGTTAAGCCGCGTCCTCCCGATGGACGGAGATAACTGCAAGCTCCTGCCAAAATTCCATAGAAGCGTTCAAATCCCCGTTGCAAGGGCCACTTTTCTTCTCCATGCATTCCCAGATGCCATTTACCTGCCATATAGGTATGGTAGCCGCCTTCTTTCAGAACTTCGGCTATTGTGACACAATTGCGGTTGAGGAATCCTTTGTATCCGGGTACACCCCAATCATTCGGACTCTTCTGGCCGGGATTTTTAAACGGGTCTTCGGACATCTGACCGATACCTGCCTGATGTTGATATAGCCCTGTCATTAAACTGGCCCGGGCAGGGCAAGAACGTGAAGTGTTGTAGAATTGTGTGAAACGTACTCCTTTAGATGCCAATGCATCAATATTAGGGGTCAGTATTTCTCCACCATAGCAGCCGATATCGGAATAACCCATATCATCTACCATAATCAGTACGACATTCGGCTTTTCTTGTGCCGAACAAAACGATGCCATCAGTAAGGGGGCAGTCATTAAGAAATTCTTCTTTACCATAGTATTATCAATTATCTGGAAAACAAAAATAGAGAAGTTTATGGAAAAGGAAGGAAAAATGCTAATCAATAAAGAACAAAATCAGGTATATATGCTATCCAACAGATATACAATGCGCCCATGAACTTTTATTTCTACTCTGAATAGTTTTTTTCCTTTATTGAACAATTAGTTTTCTATTTTTAGGTCAATATATTCTAACTTTGCATTTTAGTTAAAAACCTATTGAAATGAAAAACAAACGAATTCTTTTTCTTCTTTCTTTTTGCTTATCACTAGCAATAGCATGGGGAGAGATTCCTCCTGCCAAAGTTATATTCCAACAATACATGAACCAAGCCCAGACATTTGCCAACAACTTCCCACGGGAGAAAGCGTATTTGCATTTTGACAATACGAGTTATTATGTTGGAGATACGATCTGGTTTAAGGCTTATGTCACCCTTGCCGAACAACAGATTTTCAGTCAGATCAGCCGCCCCCTGTATGTGGAACTGGTGGATCAGACAGGACATATAGCAGATAAACAAATCATCAAACTGACGCAGGGAGAAGGGAACGGACAATTCGTTCTTCCCCGTTCCATGTTATCCGGCTATTATGAGGTACGTGCCTATACCCGCTGGATGCTTGCTTTCAACGAACCGCAGTATTTCTCACGTACTTTCCCGATTTATCAACTTGCGAATAGTGATAAGCTGGAACGTAGTATCACGACTTACGAACTTAGTCCGTCGATGGAAAACCGTCCGTCAGAAACTAAAGAGAAGTTGAGTGTGCGTTTTTTTCCCGAAGGAGGGCAATTAGTGGAAGGAGTGACTTCGCAAGTGGCTTTCAAGGCGGAGAGTAAAAACGAAGGGAATATAGAATTGTCAGGAACGATCTATACCAAAGAAGGGGCAGAAATCACTTCTTTCGAGACTTTGCACGATGGAATGGGGCATTTTGAATATACACCTTCTGCACAACCAGCTGTTGCCAAAGTCGATTTTCAAGGAAAGAAATATGAATTTACCCTTCCACAGGCGTTGCCTAACGGGTATGTGTTGAGTACTGTCAACAATGCCGGTGCCCTTTTGGTGAAAGTATCCTGCAATGCCGCTACTCCTCAAGATACATTGGCTGTATTTATCAGTCATCAGGGACGGCCGTATGTTCATCAATTGATTAGTTGCCGGGCGGACGCTCCACAAGAGTTCATTCTGCCTACCCGCAAACTACCGGCAGGCGTACTGCAAGTCAGCCTCATCAACCGAGCTGGTAATACGTTATGCGAGCGTTTTGTCTTTTCCAATCCACGTGCTCCTCTACAACTATCCGCAGAGGGACTGAAAGAGGTGTATACTCCCTACGCTCCTATTCGTTGTGAGTTACAGGTAAAGAATGCCAAAGGAGAACCGGTATCAGGAGATGTATCGGTCAGTATCCGGGATGCCGTCCGGTCAGATTATCTGGAGTATGATAACAACATTTTCACTGATTTGCTGTTAACATCTGATTTAAAAGGATATATCCATCAGCCCGGTTATTATTTTGCATCACCGTCTCCCCGGAAGCAAACGGAACTGGATATATTATTAATGGTGCATGGATGGCGTAAATATGATATGAGCCAAGCCATTTCTACTTCTCCTTTCACTCCGTTGCAGTTACCGGAAGCTCAATTAGTGTTGAACGGGCAGGTTAAATCAACGATCCTCAAAAATAAGCTGAAAGATATTGCACTTAGTGTGATAGTGAAGAAAGATGACCAATTTATCACTGGAGGAACCGTGACCGATGAAAACGGTCGTTTTACCATTCCTGTAGAAGACTTTGAAGGAACCACGGAAGCGGTGATCCAAACCCGGAAAGTCGGTAAAGAACGCAACAAGGATGCATCCATCCTGATCGACCGTAATTTCTCACCTGCTCCCCGAGCCTACGGCTACAAGGAGCTTCATCCTGAATGGAAGGACTTGACCCACTGGCAACAAAAAGCCGAGAATTTTGATTCTCTATACATGGATTCTATCCGGAAAGTAGAAGGGCTTTATGTATTGGATGAAGTGGAAATCAAAAGCAAACGCCGGCAAGGAAGTAATATGGCTACTAAAATCAATGAGAAAAGCATCGACGCTTATTACGACGTACGCCGCTCTGTAGATTTATTACGTGACAATGGGAAGATTGTCACAACTATTCCGGAATTAATGGAAAAGTTAAGTCCGCAATTCGATTGGGATCGTAGCAATGACAAGCTTACTTATCGGCAGAAACCGATCTGCTATATCATGGATAATCACATTTTATCCGAGACAGAGACTCAAATGATGTTGACCGAAGTGGATGGATTGGCTTCTATCATCATCAGCAAAGGAACCGGAGGCATCGATGACGAGATTATCCAAAACACCAAAATGTCCGAAGTTACGGATAGTACGGGAGTGGATATCAGCAAACTGGATAAATACAGTGTTTTCTACCTGATTCCCCTACCCAGACGCGATGTATTGAACAAAAGTCAGACTGCCGTACTTGGTACCCGGCAAACAGTCATTCAGGGATATACTCATGCACTGGAATACTATTCACCTGCCTACCCGACCAAAGAATTGTATATGGATAAAGTGGATAAAAGACGGACGCTCTACTGGAATCCGTCTGTACGGACAGATGAAAATGGAAAAGCTGTGATTGAATGTTATAATAACCAATATTCCACTCCGGTGATTATTCAGGCGGAAACGATGAGTAAGGATGGACAAATAGGAAGTATGAAGTATTCTACAATCGGGCAAGCGGAGCAATAGTTCTTGTTGTAGATAACCTCATAGCAGATATTATTAATGGGGATGAAGTTATTCTTGATCCGGAATCCTTCATCCCCATTATTCTTTCAATGTTCTATTCATTCCGTTTTAAATGGAATGACAGTTATTTCTTTTTTTGTCCCGGGTAAGGTTCTACCATGCAACGCTTCGCCCATGCTTCGTATGCTTTTGACATTTCTGCCACTTTCTCCGGATATTTAGCAGCCAGATCATGTTGCTCGCTCCGGTCTTCATTCAGATTGTACAATTCCCATTGAGAGTTATTTTTCGGGCGAACCAATTTCCAGCCATCATTGGAAAGAAAAGCACGTTCGTTGAAGTGTTCAAAGCCCAGATAGTCGTGTCCCTTGCGATGTCCGGTCTTGAAGATAGGAAGCAAGCTCTTTCCTTCTATCGGAAGAATATCATGTCCTTTATAGGTAGTTGGATATTCAGCATCCGCTAAATCGACACAAGTAGCCATGATGTCCATTACATGCCCTATTTCAGATGTCATGCCACCCACGTTCTTTTTAATTCCTTTCGGCCAATGAGCAATCATCGGAGTACAGATTCCTCCCTCATAAGATTTAGCTTTCCAAAAGCGGAATGGAGTATTCGCTACATTAGACCAACGGGCTCCCAATGAAGCGTATGTAGTCTGTGGTCCAGGCAATACTTGTTTATTACGCGGGTAAATGATTTTCTTTCCATCACGAGTCATATCCGGACGGTCGTTCTCTCCACCAGACATGTTCTGGCAGTCTTCATTACTGCAACCATTATCAGACAAGAAAAGAATCAATGTATTATCAAGCTGTCCGGTCTTTTTCAAAGCCTCGATAATTTGTCCAATACCCTGATCTACACGGTCGATCATTGCAGCGTGAACGGCCATCGCACGGGCATCCCATTCTGCATGTGGATTGTCTTCCCATTTGTCATGAAACTGACGTTCGGACAAAAAGTTATCCATTCCCGGGAAAATACCCAACTGCTTTTGACGTTCATAACGGGCATTACGGATAGCTTCCCAACCTACTTTATAAGTATCCTTATATTTCTCAATATCTTCAGGAAGTGCATGCAGCGGCCAATGCGGTGCTGTATAAGCCAAGTACATAAAGAATGGTTTATCATCCTTTGCATATTCTTCTACCTCCTGTACGGCACGATCTGAAAGGGCTTGGGTTATATAATATCCTTTAGGTACTTCCTTTATAGGCACTTCACCTTCTACTAAACTGAACGGATCAAAGTAATCCACCACTCCATAAATCACTCCATAGTGAGAATCAAACCCACGATTGACGGGATAATGACATAAATCAGAGAATGTATCATGGAAGACACGGTGTGCCAACCATTCGCGTTGGTCTTTACGAAGTGGGTCTCTGCAACATGCCATTTCCCAACCATACTGGTAGTATATCCTGCTTCTTTCAACACCTCGGCAATAGTAACGGCATTGCGTGAGAGTGTTCCGCGATAGCCCGGCAAGTGAGCATCAAAGGTCATTCGTCCGATTCCGGCTTGGTGCTGGTAAAGTCCCGTCAACAGGGAAGCACGAGTCGGGCAACTACGACTTGCATTATAGAAATGATTAAAGCGTACTCCTTCTTGTGCCAGTTTATCCAAATTAGGAGTATGAATCTCGCTACCATAGCATCCCAGATCGGAATAGCCAAGGTCATCTGCAAGAATTACCAAGATATTAGGACGTTTGTCCGATTTCTTGCCTTTCGCCTCTGCTGCAGAATGGCCAGCAACCATCAAGGCGGTCGGTAATAGTAATAATTTAGAATTCATAAGTTTAATATTGGTTTATAATTTGTTTTTCATTGTATTACTCTTTTCCTTTGTCTTTGTTTTCCGCAAACCATTTACATACTTTTTTGCTCAACTTAGCTACGACTTGCGGATGCGACTGCGCCACATCGTTTTTCTCGAATTTGTCTTTTTCAATATCGTACAGCTGTGCATCGCTTCCATCACTATTTATCAATAGTTTCCAGTTGCCACTGCGTATAGCCAGATGAGGACTTCTGTCGTTTGCATTTCCCGGTTTCTTAAAGAATTGGTTTCTACCGAAATCCCACATCAAATCCGTTTTACGTTTAGCTTTCGATTTACCCAGAAGAACTTTATCATAATTTTGTCCGTCTCCCCGGTAACCTTTCTCTGTTTCAATTCCGGCTATCGCACATAAAGAGGGATATAAATCGACTGCACACAGTACGCTCTCATTATTCACTTGTCCAGCCTTTATTTTCTTGGGGTATTTTATAAGGAACGGCATACGAATTCCACCTTCATAAAGGCTGTTCTTCGTTCCTCTTAAATAAGCAGCACGAGCGGATTGGAAACTGGGCGCCGGTCCATTATCACTAGTGAAAATCACGATTGTATTTTCCGACAATCCCAACTCATCCAATGCTTTGATAAAACGTCCGATCTGTTTGTCCATTTCAGCAAGAACAGGGATGAAGGCTTCTTCCGTATTCCAGCTTTTGTTATCCTTTTGCTTAAATTCCGGTACCCAAGGAGTATGCATATCATCCGGCCAGAGATTCAAAAAGAAAGGCTGGTCTTTATGACGTTTGACAAAGTCGATGCTCTTGTTTACAAAGTACTCGGTACGTCTCCAGCGTTTTACGCTGTCTTTGGCCGACCATATCCAGTTCGTAGCAGTGATTGCCGGTTCCGGGTCCGGACTTTCATACGTCGATATATATTCGTCAAAACCATAATTTTTAATAGAAGGTGCATTGTGCACGTCGCGCCCGCCTCCCATGTGCCATTTACCTATGTGTCCGGTGGCATAACCTGCACTTTGGAAAGCACGTGCCATGGAAGGATTCTTGTCACTCAAAAAGTTACGCTGTTCACACTTCTTGTTGCTGGCTTTATTATTTAAAAAGGTATTAATTCCTACTTCAATCGGGAATTTGCCTGTTGTCAATCCGCAACGTGAAGGTGAGCTGACCGGTGCGGATGAATAATACTGATTGAATAACAATCCGTCCTGCGCTATCTTATCAATATTCGGAGTAGGAACAAACTTACCTCCATAACAACCGATATCTCCGATTCCCATATCATCTACATAGATGACGACCACATTGGGTTTTGTCTCTGCCTGCATACTGGCCACGGGTAATAAAACTCCCAACCAAGGCAAATGTTTTTTGATGTTCATAATTATTCTGATTTAATTAACTATGCTTTTTGTCGGTTTTTGTGTGACTGACTTATGTAACAAAAGTAGAGAAGTTTTTTAAGAGAAAGGGAAAAATACAAATCAATAAAGGAAAAAAACAGGTAAACAGAGATGGAAGTAACTAATCAGGATCTATTACAAGTAAATAGGGAAGATATAATTTCCATATCTTCCCTATTTCATTATCTATATTATTACCATTCAATCTGCTGGTCTTCATCCGGAATCTGC
>ERZ773175.1596-NODE-1596-length-12149-cov-1.996941_pt1 | contig 12149 bp, 9 predicted proteins | sample MGYA00581004_ERZ773175 | MGnify/ENA primary metagenome ERZ773175 (study PRJEB29015, sample SAMEA2737834) | human gut metagenome | biome: human gut; feature: human-associated habitat; material: faeces | place: China | collected 2012 ...
TTTGAGCTTTGCCCGCCGGTTCATACGGCGTTGCTTCAGCAACCGCTTTATCCAGTTCCTGCGCGGTTTTCTTCAGCGCCAGACCGGTAGAGGTGCGATACATCGGTTTACCAGCAAATTTCGCCAGATCCACTTCGATATCTGCCGCCACAATCACCAGATCCGCTGCGGCTACTTCCTCGGGAGTGATTGCATTACCCGCGCCAACAGAACCACGGGTTTCAACTTTCACCCACCAGCCACGTTTTTTCGCTTCGGTTTCAATGGCTTCAGCCGCCATAAAGGTGTGTGCTACGCCAGTCGGGCAAGCAGTCACCGCAACTACGCGTTTCGGACCGCTGGCGGCAACCGGTGCTGTCGCAGCGACCGGCGCAGTGTAAGGTTTCGCATGGCCTTTGGCTTCACTCAGGAACAGCTCAGGGTGCGCAACTGCCCGGGAAATATCGCCCAGCCAGACATTTTTACCGTTCAGCGCGCTGTCGTTCGGGATGGAATCACCGAGAACAATCGCCATTTCAGCGTCGTTCGGATTGTCGATGATTTCCAGTTTTGCTTTTCGCGCCGCCGCGCCCAGCAGGGTCTTCGCCATATAGGCGCGTGCCTGACCGAGATTAGCGTCAATAATCAGCAGCGTTTTCATTATGCCTCTCCTGCTGTCAGTTAAAAGGTTGTAAGTCGACGCGCGCCATCATTGCGGCCAACTGCGGACGATCGGTAATACCCACATTGCTTTGACTTACCGCCAGGGCTGCAACAGCTGTCGCCAGACGCAGTGTGTGTTCACTGGATTCACGCATCAGCAAGCCATAAATCAGGCCACCAACCATAGAATCCCCTGCGCCAACGGTGCTTACGACATCGACTGACGGTGGTTTGGCGATCCATTCGCCGGAGGCATTAACCCAAAGCGCGCCTTCGGCACCCAGTGAAATAACAACATGCGCGATGCCTTGTTCACGTAGCGCATGTGCAGCTTCAATCACATCTTTCATTTCAGGCAGTTTACGGCCTGCCCAGATTTCCAGCTCGCGGCGGTTAGGTTTCACCAGCCACGGTGCCGCTTTCAAACCTGCTACTAACGCTTCACGGCTACTATCAAAGATAATGCAAGGACACTGACTACGCAGGCGAGTCATCCAGTCGGTGAACGCTTCCGGGCTGACGCCTGACGGTAAGCTTCCGCTGACACAGACCATATCGAACTGACCGAGCCAGCTCAGAGAATCAGTCACAAAGCGTTCCCAGTCGGCGGGGGTGACTTCAAAACCCGAGAAGTTGAAGTCGGTCACTTCGCCGTCTTTTTCCGTCAGCTTAACGTTAATTCGGGTGCGCCCCTGTACAACCTGGAAACGGTTGGCAATGCCCAGCTCGCTGAACAGTTGCTGAAAACCATCCTGATTGTCTTTACCGAGGAAGCCGCCAACGGTGACATCAATTCCCAGGTCTTTTAATACTTTGGCCACGTTGATGCCTTTACCCGCCGCATGCAGACCGGTGGTTTTCACCAGGTTCACTTCGCCGCGTTCAATTTCCGGGCAGAAACCAACAAGGTCATAAGCCGGATTAAGGGTGATAGTAGCAACACGTCTGCTCATTATGCGCCCTCCCCAAGACCAGCAGCGATAGCGTCGCCGATTGCTTTCAGCGCCTGTTCAGCATCTGCACCCTGGGCGGTAAAGCGTAGGCGATGACCTTTCTTAACGCCAAGTGCCACAACTTTCATCAGACTACGTCCGTTTGCCGGTTTGCCGGTGCCATCAAGGTTTGTCACGGTAATATCACTGTTAAATTGTTTAATGGTATTGACCAGCATGGTACCTGGACGAGCATGCAGGCCGTGTTCATTGCGCACCACAAACTCCGCGCTTAACACGTCGTCGGTCGGCGCATCATCGCTGGTCAGCAGCGCCAGCAACGTTGCCGCATCCGCTTTCAGCAAGCGGTCAGCTTTATTGTCGAGCAACAAATCAGCGAGACGCTTAAGAACCGCGAGGGGCTGATCGTCATTCATCGCCACACTCACCAGCATGGCTGCCGTTTCGCCGTCCACATCAAAAGCATTTGCCGCACGGCTTACCGCAATCGCGCTACGCAGATTGCCTTCGGCGCTATCGCTCAGCCAGATGCCCTGTCCGAGGTTCAGCGGTTGTTCATTGATGGCTTTGGTGACGAAAGTGGCGTCAACTGCCCCCGCCTCTTTCAGACGCGCAGCGTTCAGCGCCTGAAGAGTCAGCAGATCGCTGGCGACGATATCCAACGTCAGCATTTCGTTGTCGAGCTTCAGCTGCTCACTCTGCTTTTCGCCCATCAGCAATGCGCGAAGTTCTTCTGCTGTTGTTGCTGACTTCAGTTGTTCAGCAACGGAATCATCACTCAGTACGTGGGTCAGCTGGCGTAGCAGGCCCAGATGTTCATCCGAGCTGGCAGCAATACCGATTGCCACGTACGCTACCTGACCGTCACCCCAGGTGACGCCTTCCGGGAACTGAAATACCTGAACGCCGGTTTTCAGCACCTGATCGCGGGTGTCGGTAGTGCCGTGTGGAATAGCAATACCATTGCCGAGGAACGTTGAGGTTTGCTGTTCGCGCGCCAGCATGCCATTGACGTAGCCTTCTGCTACATTACCGGCCTGCACCAGCGCCGCAGCGACCTGGCGAATCGCCTCTTCTTTGTCTCCGGCCTTTTCGCCCGGATGGATGTCCTGTACGGATAACTGGAACATAGTTCTCCTCTCTTGCTGAATTGAAACGATTCAGCTTCTATGAGAAAAAAAGCGCCAACCTGGCTTAGGGTTAAAGACAAGATCGCGCTGAAACGTTTCAAGAAAGCATAATACTTCTGATTCAGCACGCAAGGAAAGCCGTAAAGTTATGAGCAAAAGTTTGATGTGCTGCACAATTTTTTGCCATTTTTCCTAATTGCTGATGGGAAAATCCGTTATCAGCAATTTCATTTCAGCAGCGTCAGCAGCCAATCAGCAACAGTGAAATGGCATTTTGATTATTCGTGGCGCTTTTGATTTCGCTGTCTGTTTATTTTCTGACAAGCAGCGTAAACTCCGCGTCTTCCTCTTCCAGTGATCGACCAGCATGCATAACTCCCCCGCAGTCTCCAGCGCGAAATCGTTTGACCTGACCTCGACGGCGTTTTTAATCGTTGCCTTTCTCACCGGTATTGCGGGCGCTCTGCAAACCCCGACACTCAGGATTTTTCTTACCGATGAAGTACATGCCCGTCCGGCGATGGTGGGATTCTTCTTTACCGGCAGCGCTGTCATTGGGATTCTGGTAAGTCAGTTTCTCGCCGGGCGCTCTGATAAGCGCGGCGATCGCAAATCGCTGATTGTCTTTTGCTGCCTGTTAGGCGTGCTGGCCTGCACCCTTTTTGCCTGGAATCGCAACTACTTTGTTTTGCTATTCGTTGGCGTCTTTCTTAGCAGCTTTGGCTCGACCGCTAACCCGCAAATGTTTGCCCTTGCCCGTGAACATGCCGACAAAACCGGACGTGAGGCGGTGATGTTCAGCTCTTTTTTACGCGCTCAGGTTTCACTGGCATGGGTCATTGGCCCACCGCTGGCTTATGCCTTAGCGATGGGTTTCAGCTTTACGGTAATGTATCTGAGCGCAGCGGTAGCGTTTATTGTTTGCGGTGTGATGGTGTGGCTGTTTTTACCGTCGATGCAAAAAGAGCTTCCGCTGGCGACCGGCACGATCGAAGCGCCGCGCCGTAACCGTCGCGATACGCTGCTGCTGTTTGTCATTTGTACATTGATGTGGGGCTCGAACAGCCTGTACATCATCAACATGCCGCTATTTATTATCAACGAACTGCATCTTCCCGAGAAACTGGCCGGTGTGATGATGGGGACCGCCGCCGGGCTGGAAATCCCGACGATGTTGATTGCCGGATATTTCGCCAAACGTCTGGGTAAGCGTTTCTTAATGCGCGTTGCTGCCGTGGGTGGCGTCTGTTTTTACGCAGGAATGCTGATGGCGCATTCACCTGTCATTCTGTTGGGCTTGCAGCTGCTAAATGCTATTTTTATTGGCATTCTGGGCGGCATCGGGATGCTCTATTTTCAGGATCTGATGCCCGGTCAGGCGGGTTCAGCCACCACGCTCTATACCAACACTTCGCGCGTAGGCTGGATCATCGCAGGGTCAGTGGCGGGCATCGTCGCCGAGATCTGGAATTATCACGCTGTGTTCTGGTTTGCGATGGTGATGATTATCGCCACTCTGTTTTGCTTACTGCGGATTAAAGATGTTTAAGGCGCGGTCAGCATTTCCAGATCGATAAGCCAGGTCATGGCCTGCTGACGCGAGTTACCGCACATTTCAGCGCTGGCTTGTAAGCCTGCACAGACTTTCGGTCGCAGTGGCGAGGTGAAAATTTTACAGCGTTGCTGTTCATCAAGCTGAATGCAGGGCGTATTGGCGGGCTTGCCATCTGGCATACCGGGAATAGGGCTGGAAATTGAAGGGGCAGTGCAACACGCCCCGCAACCCGGACGGCATTCCATACGTTGTTCTCTTAAGGTTAACCACCGGATTGATGAGCGCGCACAGTACCACCTTTTTTGCACCAGCAAAAGTGCGAATACCACTTGCCCGAAAGGCCCGTCGCGAGTACTTTGTCGCGATATTTTTGACATTTTCGACTACAGGAATTTTTCGATGCCAAGAGCGAACGAAATTAAAAAAGGTATGGTACTGAATTACAACGGCAAACTGCTGCTGGTTAAGGATATTGATATTCAGTCGCCCACTGCCCGCGGTGCCGCTACGCTGTACAAAATGCGTTTTTCTGATGTCCGTACGGGGCTGAAAGTAGAAGAGCGTTTCAAAGGTGATGATATCGTTGACACCGTGACGCTGACCCGCCGTTACGTTGACTTCTCCTATGTCGATGGCAACGAATATGTCTTTATGGATAAAGAAGACTATACCCCGTATACCTTCACCAAAGATCAGATTGAAGAAGAGTTGCTGTTTATGCCAGAGGGCGGCATGCCGGACATGCAGGTGCTGACCTGGGACGGTCAACTGCTGGCGCTTGAGCTGCCGCAGACCGTTGATCTGGAAATCGTTGAAACCGCACCAGGCATCAAAGGGGCATCTGCCAGCGCCCGTAACAAACCGGCGACATTGAGCACTGGTCTGGTGATTCAGGTACCAGAATACTTAAGCCCAGGCGAAAAAATTCGTATCCATATCGAAGAACGCCGTTATATGGGGCGTGCTGACTAACTTCAGCCGCATGCAGAAAAGAGATAGCACAGGCTGTCCCTTTTTTAATTTATTATACCAATCTTCTATTTTGCGCTTCCTGAACACCTTACGCCCTCAATTTTCACTCGTTGATTGATCGCCCTCACACTTCATCGCATTAACAATCCAGACCAATTTCAATTGCTGTCATATAACTTTACACTGTCATTGTTAATTAATCGTTACTAAGACGTGACTCCTATGAATACAATCGCCTCCGTTACGCTCCCGCATCATGTACACGCTCCACGCTATGATCGCCAGCAGTTGCAATCACGTATCGTTCATTTTGGCTTTGGAGCCTTTCACCGCGCTCATCAGGCGTTACTGACCGATCGTGTGCTGAATGCCCAGGGCGGCGACTGGGGGATCTGTGAAATCAGCTTGTTCAGCGGTGATCAACTGATGAGCCAGCTCCGCGCACAGAACCATTTATATACCGTGCTGGAGAAAGGTGCGGACGGCAATCAGGTGATAATTGTCGGTGCCGTTCACGAATGCCTTAATGCAAAACTGGATTCCTTAGCGGCAATTATTGAGAAATTTTGCGAGCCACAGGTGGCAATTGTTTCCCTGACGATTACCGAAAAAGGCTATTGTATTGACCCGGCCACCGGTGCACTCGACACCAGTAATCCGCGGATTATTCACGATCTACAAACCCCTGAAGAACCTCACTCCGCACCGGGTATTCTCGTCGAAGCACTGAAACGCCGCCGTGAGCGCGGCCTTACACCGTTTACCGTGCTCTCCTGCGACAATATTCCCGACAATGGTCATGTGGTGAAAAACGCGGTGCTGGGAATGGCAGAAAAACGTTCGCCAGAACTCGCCGGGTGGATAAAAGAGCACGTCAGTTTTCCGGGAACCATGGTCGACCGCATTGTTCCGGCTGCAACCGACGAATCACTGGTGGAAATCAGCCAGCATCTGGGGGTGAATGATCCCTGCGCGATTAGTTGCGAACCGTTTATCCAGTGGGTGGTGGAAGATAACTTCGTCGCTGGGCGTCCTGCCTGGGAAGTCGCAGGTGTACAAATGGTGAATGATGTCCTGCCATGGGAAGAGATGAAACTGCGGATGCTTAATGGCAGCCACTCTTTTCTCGCTTATCTGGGTTACCTCTCAGGATTCGCCCATATCAGTGATTGCATGCAGGATCGCGCATTTCGCCATGCCGCCAGAACATTAATGCTGGATGAGCAAGCGCCGACACTGCAAATTAAAGATGTCGATTTAACACAATATGCGGATAAGTTAATTGCACGTTTTGCTAATCCGGCGCTGAAACATAAGACCTGGCAAATCGCAATGGATGGTAGCCAGAAATTACCGCAACGTATGCTGGCAGGTATTCGCATACATCTGGGGCGCGAAACGGACTGGTCGTTGCTGGCATTAGGCGTTGCAGGCTGGATGCGTTACGTCAGCGGCGTTGATGATGCCGGAAATGCCATTGATGTTCGCGATCCGCTTAGCGATAAAATTCGCGAACTTGTTGCGGGCAGCAGCAGTGAACAACGCGTAACCGCCCTGCTTTCCCTGCGTGAAGTTTTCGGTGATGATCTGCCAGATAACCCGCATTTTGTGCAGGCCATCGAACAAGCCTGGCAACAAATCGTACAATTCGGCGCACATCAGGCGCTATTAAACACCCTCAAAATTTAACGATTTCTGCGGTTAAAGCGGATGAAGCTCACCTTCGTCCGCTCTCCCCTTCTCTTTTCTGCCTTTTTTAGCCAGGATTAACGCTCAGTTAACTTACCAGAGTATTGCGGAGCCGTTGTGACCAGGACCAACCTCATCACCGGTTTTCTCGGCAGCGGGAAAACCACGTCGATTCTTCATCTGTTAGCCCATAAAGATCCCAACGAAAAATGGGCGGTACTGGTTAATGAATTTGGGGAAGTCGGAATTGATGGTGCTTTGCTCGCCGATAGCGGCGCATTGCTGAAAGAGATCCCCGGCGGCTGCATGTGCTGCGTTAATGGTTTACCCATGCAGGTAGGGTTGAATACCTTACTGCGTCAGGGAAAACCAGACCGCTTGTTGATAGAGCCGACCGGGCTGGGCCATCCGAAACAGATCCTCGATCTGTTAACCGCACCAGTCTATGAACCGTGGATAGATCTGCGCGCCACCTTGTGCATTCTCGATCCGCGCTTGCTGCTGGACGAAAAAAGCGCCAGCAATGAAAACTTCCGTGACCAGCTGGCTGCCGCAGACATCATTGTCGCCAATAAATCCGACCGTACGACGCCCGAAAGTGAGCAAGCGCTACAGCGTTGGTGGCAGCAAAATGGTGGCGATCGACAATTAATTCACAGTGAGCATGGGAAAGTTGACGGTCATCTTCTGGATTTGCCGCGTCGCAATTTAGCCGAGTTGCCCGCCAGCGCCGCGCATTCTCATCAGCATGTCGTGAAAAAAGGGTTAGCAGCGTTAAGCCTGCCAGAGCATCAACGCTGGCGTCGCAGTCTGAACAGCGGGCAAGGATATCAGGCCTGCGGCTGGATATTCGACGCTGATACGGTATTCGACACCATTGGCATTCTGGAATGGGCGCGACTTGCACCGGTGGAACGCGTCAAAGGCGTGCTGCGTATTCCCGAAGGGCTGGTGCGAATCAACCGTCAGGGCGATGACCTGCACATTGAAACGCAAAACGTTGCGCCACCGGACAGCCGTATTGAGCTGATTTCCAGCAGCGAAGCTGACTGGAATGCCTTGCAGAGCGCGCTGTTGAAGCTTCGTTTAGCGACTACCGCGTAAGGTTGCCTGCGTTTTTCAGTAAGATAATTAGAGAAAATATGATTAAAAATTTGCCGCAAATAGTGTTGTTGAATATTGTCGGCCTCGCGCTGTTTCTTTCCTGGTATATTCCCGTTAATCATGGATTCTGGTTGCCGATTGATGCGGATATTTTTTATTTCTTTAATCAGAAACTGGTCGAAAGTAAGGCCTTTTTGTGGCTGGTTGCATTGACCAACAATCGCGCCTTCGACGGTTGTTCACTGCTGGCGATGGGTATGTTGATGCTGAGTTTCTGGCTGAAAGAAAACGCCCCTGGCAGACGACGTATCGTGATTATTGGTCTGGTCATGCTATTAACTGCAGTGGTATTAAACCAGCTGGGTCAGGCATTAATTCCTGTAAAACGGGCCAGCCCAACATTGACTTTTACCGATATTAACCGCGTCAGCGAACTGCTCTCTGTTCCCACGAAAGATGCCTCACGAGATAGCTTTCCCGGCGATCACGGCATGATGCTGCTTATTTTTTCGGCATTCATGTGGCGTTATTTCGGCAAAGTTGCAGGCCTTATCGCCCTTATTATTTTTGTGGTTTTTGCATTTCCCAGAGTAATGATTGGCGCACACTGGTTTACTGACATCATTGTCGGTTCGATGACCGTGATATTGATCGGTTTGCCCTGGGTGTTGCTGACGCCATTAAGTGATCGATTAATCACCTTTTTTGACAAATCACTACCAGGAAAAAACAAACATTTCCAAAACAAATAACTCACAGTAATTAACATCATCAGGCTTATTTTTATAGTGAGGATAATCCTGATGATGCGCACCGTGCTTTCATCTATCGAACGCAAAAATCATTCTCTAAGTAAATGAATGGATTGCATGCGTTTCACTCAATTGTACTTTAATTGACCAACCCCGCTTATTAACTTTCTGTATCACTTTTTCTTATAAAAAATCATGTAAAACCGCTCGCCAAGACCGCACCAATCGGGTAATCTCGAACTCGTTTTGCCTCGGCGGTAGATTATCCTCACAGCATATAATTTTGTGCGTTAGTCCACAGATTTGGCCTTAAGGAATTGTTTCAACATGCCCAGGTAATTAGTCTCGTGTCGCTTGGCATTTTTTTATAACGATATTTGTCGTTAAGGACTTCAAGGGAAAACAAACAACATGGTCAAATCTCAACCGATTTTGAGATATATCTTGCGCGGGATTCCCGCGATTGCAGTAGCGGTTCTGCTTTCTGCATGTAGTGCAAATAACACCGCAAAGAATATGCATCCTGAGACACGTGCAGTGGGTAGTGAAACATCATCACTGCAAGCTTCTCAGGATGAATTTGAAAACCTGGTTCGTAATGTCGACGTAAAATCGCGAATTATGGATCAGTATGCTGACTGGAAAGGCGTACGTTATCGTCTGGGCGGCAGCACTAAAAAAGGTATCGATTGTTCTGGTTTCGTACAGCGTACATTCCGTGAGCAATTTGGCTTAGAACTTCCGCGTTCGACTTACGAACAGCAGGAAATGGGTAAATCTGTTTCCCGCAGTAATTTGCGTACGGGTGATTTAGTTCTGTTCCGTGCCGGTTCAACGGGACGCCATGTCGGTATTTATATCGGCAACAATCAGTTTGTCCATGCTTCCACCAGCAGTGGTGTTATTATTTCCAGCATGAATGAACCGTACTGGAAGAAGCGTTACAACGAAGCACGCCGGGTTCTCAGCCGCAGCTAATAAACCGTTTGGATGCAATCCCTTGGCTATCCTGACGAGTTAACTGAAAGCACTGCTTAGGCAGTGCTTTTTTGTTTTCATTCATCAGAGAAAATGATGTTTCCGCGTCTTGATCCAGGCTATAGTCCGGTCATTGTTATCTTTTAAATGTTGTCGTAATTTCAGGAAATTAACGGAATCATGTTCATACGCGCTCCCAATTCTGGACGTAAGCTCCTGCTTACCTGCATTGTAGCAGGCGTGATGATTGCGATACTGGTTAGCTGCCTTCAGTTTTTAGTGGCCTGGCATAAGCACGAAGTCAAATACGACACACTGATTACCGACGTACAAAAGTATCTCGATACCTATTTTGCCGACCTGAAATCCACTACTGACCGGCTCCAGCCGCTGACCTTAGATACCTGCCAGCAAGCTAACCCCGAACTGACCGCCCGCGCAGCGTTTAGCATGAATGTCCGAACGTTTGTGCTGGTGAAAGATAAAAAAACATTCTGTTCATCTGCGACCGGTGAGATGGACATTCCACTCAATGAATTGATTCCGGCGCTCGACATTAATAAAAACGTCGATATGGCGATCTTACCCGGCACGCCGATGGTGCCGAACAAACCCGCAATCGTCATCTGGTATCGCAACCCTTTGCTGAAAAATAGCGGCGTCTTTGCCGCTCTGAATCTCAACCTGACGCCTTCTCTCTTTTATAGTTCACGGCAGGAAGATTACGATGGCGTCGCCCTCATTATTGGCAATACTGCGCTATCTACCTTTTCTTCACGTTTGATGAACGTTAATGAATTAACCGACATGCCGGTCCGTGAAACTAAAATTGCGGGCATTCCTCTGACCGTTCGGCTTTATGCAGATGACTGGACATGGAACGATGTGTGGTACGCATTTTTACTGGGCGGAATGAGTGGAACTGTCGTTGGCCTGCTCTGCTATTACCTGATGAGCGTACGTATGCGCCCCGGCAGAGAAATCATGACCGCCATCAAGCGCGAACAATTTTACGTGGCGTATCAACCGGTGGTGGATACACAAGCTTTGCGAGTAACGGGCCTGGAAGTACTGCTACGCTGGCGGCATCCTGTCGCGGGAGAAATTCCCCCGGATGCCTTCATTAACTTTGCCGAATCGCAAAAGATGATTGTGCCGCTGACTCAGCACCTGTTTGAGTTAATTGCCCGCGATGCCGCAGAATTAGAAAAAGTGCTGCCGGTAGGCGTCAAATTTGGTATTAACATTGCGCCGGACCATCTGCACAGCGAAAGCTTTAAAGCAGATATCCAGAAACTGCTCACTTCCCTGCCCGCACACCATTTCCAGATTGTGCTGGAAATTACCGAGCGCGATATGCTGAAAGAGCAAGAAGCCACACAACTCTTCGCCTGGCTGCACTCGGTCGGCGTAGAAATTGCTATTGATGACTTCGGCACCGGGCACAGCGCGCTTATCTATCTTGAGCGTTTTACGCTCGATTATCTGAAAATTGACCGTGGATTTATCAACGCCATCGGTACGGAAACGATCACTTCACCCGTACTTGACGCGGTGCTGACGCTGGCGAAACGCCTCAATATGCTGACGGTTGCTGAAGGGGTCGAAACGCCGGAACAGGCGCGATGGCTAAGCGAACGCGGCGTTAATTTCATGCAAGGCTACTGGATTAGTCGCCCTTTACCGCTGGACGATTTTGTCCGCTGGCTGAAGAAACCGTATACGCCGCAGTGGTAAGGTGTGCTTACGTCCCTTATTATTCATAGTGAAAGCATGCCGGATTGCGGCTAATGATGAGTAAAAGGAAATCCGTTGCAGATGATTGTGCGCATACTGCTGCTGTTTATCGCTCTGTTCACCTTTGGTGTGCAGGCGCAGGCTATCAAGGAAAGCTATGCCTTTGCCGTGCTGGGCGACCCCCGGTACGCGTTTAATTTCAACCATTTTGATTATGTGAACCCCGCCGCGCCAAAAGGTGGGCAGATAACGTTGTCAGCCCTCGGCACCTTCGATAATTTCAACCGCTATGCACTGCGCGGCAACCCGGGCGCACGCACCGAGCAGCTGTACGACACGCTATTTACGACTTCCGATGACGAACCAGGCAGTTATTACCCGCTGATTGCTGAAAGCGCACGCTATGCTGACGATTATTCCTGGGTGGAGGTCGCTATTAATCCGCGCGCCCGTTTTCATGATGGTTCGCCCATTACTGCCCGCGATGTAGAGTTTACTTTTCAAAAATTTATGACCGAAGGCGTGCCGCAATTTCGTCTGGTCTACAAAGGCACCACCGTCAAAGCCATTGCGCCGTTAACCGTGCGCATTGAGTTAGCTAAACCCGGCAAAGAAGATATGTTGAGTCTGTTTTCGC
>ERZ773175.1597-NODE-1597-length-12144-cov-3.695177_pt1 | contig 12144 bp, 7 predicted proteins | sample MGYA00581004_ERZ773175 | MGnify/ENA primary metagenome ERZ773175 (study PRJEB29015, sample SAMEA2737834) | human gut metagenome | biome: human gut; feature: human-associated habitat; material: faeces | place: China | collected 2012 ...
TTATGATTATGATGATGGCGGTAAGAGCCAGTTTTATTAAAAATGTAGGAGTTGCAAATTGCGACTCCTTTTTTCTGCATATAGTCGCCGAAAATGGCAGCCTGCAAACAATAGGCAGATTTTCGCAATTTTTTAATAAGTAGAACACAAAATCAACACAACTAGCCGTTAAACTATACCTATAATCAAATAAGGAATAGATGAGGTAATACAAAATTTTGTTCTTTATTAAAAAAAAGAGCCTGAAAGGAGAAAAGGAAGATGTACGATAACGAGAATCCAAATGGATTTGGTTCAAATCCGGAGGGAAACAACGATGACAATATATCAGGTACAGAAAACAATAATTTTGAAGAGGTAAACAGCCAGCAGGTTTCACAGGATGCTGTGAATAGTTCAGAACAGAATACAGAGCAGACAGCTGAACAGGAAAGCAGTGTTTACAGACAGTCATATGTAAATGATGAGCATCATAACGCAGATGATGTAAGTGGAAATAGTACTTATTATTCGCAGGGAAGCAACAATAGTAGCAATGATAGTACACAGAATGGCAGCTATTATAACAATACTCAGAACGGCAGTTATTATAATAGCAATTCTAATAATTCACAGAATAATGGATATTATTATTCAACAAATGATTCTCAGACAAACAATGGTTACAATTATAACAGTAACAACAATAACAATGGTAATGGTAAAAAGAAGAAAAAGAAGAGAACTTTAATAGCCGTTGTTGCAGTTTGTGTAGTTTTACTTGCAGGAACAATTGGTATTTCATCAGCTTATATTTCAAAGAATAAAGATTCATTAACAAATGTTTTGGAAGACGGAACATTAAGCAACAATGATAACAATAGCAATAGTAACAATGACAATAGCAGTGATTCAGGCAATTACGAATCAATCGGCTCAACAAACACACAGAACGATGCTAATTCTTCATCGACATCAGGCGTTACAGTAACAGATGTTTCAAGTGTTGTAAGCAGTGCAATGCCAAGTGTTGTAGCTATTACAAGCAAGACATTAGTTGAATCAAGAAACGATTATTCACAGGATATTTGGGAATACTATTTTGGTGGTGGAAATAGCGGAAACAACAAGAGCAATTCATATGAAGAAGATGCAGCAGGTTCAGGTATTATTGTAGACCAGACAAGTACAGAACTTCTTATAGTTACAAACAATCACGTTGTTGAAGGTGCAGACAGCTTAAAGATTCAGTTTGCCGGAACAGAATCAAAGGATTCAGTTGATGGATACATTAAGGGAACTGATTCAACAAAAGACGTAGCAGTTGTTGCAGTAAAATTAAAAGACATTCCATCAGATGTATTAAAAAATATTAAGAAAGCTACATTAGGCGATTCAGATAAAGTTAACGTTGGCGAAGGTGTTATTGCAATTGGTAATGCTTTAGGATATGGACAGTCAGTAACAACAGGCATTATCAGTGCAAAAGACAGAAAGGTTCAGCTTGAAAATCAGACAATGACATTACTTCAGACAGACGCAGCAATTAACGGTGGTAACAGTGGCGGAGCATTATTAAATGCCAGTGGCGAAGTTATCGGAATTAACGTTGCAAAATATTCATCAAGCGGAAGCAGCTCAAATGCCAGCGTTGAAGGTATGGGCTTTGCAATCCCAATTTCATCTGTAAAAGATATTATTAGTAACCTTGAAACAAAAGAAACAAGAACAAAAGTATCAGAAGATGAAAGGGGTTACCTTGGAATTTCAGGGTTTGATGTAGATGAGCAGACATCACAGGCTTACTCAATTCCACAGGGAATCCAGGTACAGAGCGTAGTAAAAGGTGGCCCTGCTGAAAATGCCGGAATCGCAGCATCAGATGTAATTACAAAATTTGACGGGCAGGATGTTTCATCAATGACATCATTACAGAGTATGCTTGAATACTACAAGAAAGGCGAACAGGTTAAAGTAACTATAGAATACAGAGACGGCAGAGAATACAAGACAAAAGATGTTACAGTTACACTTGGCGACAAGAGCGTAATTGAAACAACACAGAATGCCGCAAACTAAAAAAGTTAAAAATTTCTTTCTCATAAAGTGTTTTGTTTATAACAAAGAGGCAATCCGGTAGAGGGTTGCCTCTTTTGAAATGTTAAAAAATATGTAACATTTAAGTCAGAATATGGTCAATTTTGTATGTTTTAATTTTAGTTAATATATGTTAAACTAAGCCATGTATTAAATGGTGTTTCATATTAAATTACTGATGTTCGCAGAGTATGTTGTGGATTAGTATGTAGGATTAAATGTGATATACTTTTTTTATTTGTGAATAATATCGCAGAATGGAGAGATACAATGAACAAAGATGAATTTGAAAACAAGACTTTAGATGAAAATGATTTCCGAGAGGTTGTAGCTGAAAACAATCAAGTTATAGACAATAACTCAAAGGAAAATGATAATAAAGTAATAGTAAATGATGATAACAATTCTACAGACAATAACAATGTTGATAAAAGTGAGAATGGTGATTCATCAGACAAGAGTAATGAAGATGAATACGAGAAGATTTGTTATGTTTGTAGACGACCTGAAAGTAAAGCAGGAACTATGATTGATATGCCGGGTGGAATTTGTGTGTGCGCAGATTGTCTGCAGAAGAGTTTTAATAGTTTCCAGAACTTTGGCATGAATATGAGCATAAGCAAGGATGAATTAGAAGAGTTGCTTAATACTCCGGGAATTCATATGATGACTACGGATGATTTTAGAAGAGAAATTCCAAAGAAACAGAAACTTAAAAAGAAAAAATCTTCAGAAAAGAAAGAAGCACCTGTTTTGGATATTAACAAGATTCCTGCACCTCATGTTATAAAAGGTAAGTTAGACGATTATGTTATCGGACAGGATTATGCTAAGAAGGTTATGTCTGTTGCAGTTTATAATCACTACAAGAGAGTTGCAACAAACACAATGGACGAAATTGAAATTGAAAAGTCAAATATGTTAATGATTGGACCTACAGGTTCAGGTAAAACATACCTTGTTAAGACTTTAGCTAAGTTATTAGATGTTCCTCTTGCAATAACAGATGCAACATCACTTACAGAGGCAGGGTATATTGGCGATGATATTGAAAGCGTTGTTTCAAAACTTTTGGCAGCAGCAGACAATGATGTTGAAAGAGCAGAAACAGGTATTATTTTTATTGACGAAATAGACAAGATTGCAAAGAAACAGAATACAAGTAGCAGAGATGTAAGCGGAGAGTCAGTTCAGCAGGGAATGCTTAAGCTTTTGGAAGGAAGCGAAGTTGAAGTTCCTGTTGGTGCAACAAGCAAGAATGCAATGGTGCCACTTGCAACAGTTAACACAAAAAATATTTTGTTTATTTGCGGTGGCGCTTTTCCGGATTTGGAAGACATTATTAAGGAAAGACTTAACAAGCAGGCAGCCATAGGCTTCCAAAGTGAATTAACAGACAAATACGATAATGATCCTAATATTATGAAAAAAGTAACATCAGAAGATTTGAGAAAATTTGGTATGATTCCTGAATTCCTTGGAAGACTTCCAATTGTATTTACTTTGGATGGATTAACAGAAGACATGCTTGTAAAGATTCTTACAGATCCAAAGAATGCAATTATCAAACAGTATCAGAAATTGCTTGAACTTGATGAAGTAAAACTTGAATTTACGGAAGGTGCTCTTAGAACAATTGCCAAGAAAGCAATAGAAAAGAAAACAGGGGCCAGAGCACTAAGGGCAATCATTGAGAAATTTATGCTTGATATAATGTATGAAATTCCAAAAGATGACAACATTGGAACTGTAAAAATTACAGAAGAATACATTAATGGAACAGGCGGCCCGGTAATAGGAATGAGAGGCCAGGACCTTATAGAAGGTTAGAAGAACTTAAAAAAATAATAGAAATATAATACCCGGAGTTGTGGAAAATTAATTATCTAAATTTCTATAATTCCGGGTATTTTTGTATTGATTTATATTGTTTGCATTGTTTATGTCCCGGAATACTTGCTATCGGGGGACGCATTGCATAATTCCGTTCATATCTTCCACCGCTTCTACATAAACTTATATTAATTTTATTTCAAGGGCAATCAATGAATTGTAATAATATTATTTTGTCGGAGGAATATGGTGATTTCATTGGCAGGTATAACGGTGACATTAGTGAAGCCTTAACGGAGCAGGCTGAATGTACTCAGGTTATAGACGATTCGTACTTTTGTGCATATTACAGGCTTGATATGCTACCTACTATAAATGTTGCTAATTTTACATACAATGTTATTCCAAAGTTGTATGGTTTAATGGATACAACTGCCGTGGCGGCAACAGGTTCCATAAGGTTGCAGAACCAGTCGGGGTTTAATCTTACAGGGAGAGATGTGATAATTGGCTTTATTGACACGGGAATTGATTATACAAACAAGTTGTTTCAAAAGTCCACAGGGCAAACAAGAATTTTGAGTATATGGGATCAGACTGATGTTAAGGGAAATCCGCCAGAGGGCTTTAGTTATGGAAGTGAGTATACAAGAGAAGAAATAAACAGGGCGCTTCAGGCAGACAATCCGTTAGAAGTGGTTCCGCACAGGGACGAAAACGGTCACGGAACTTTTATGGCAGGGATAGCCTGCGGAAGTTATGATGAGCAGGGGGATTTTATAGGGGCGGCGCCGGATAGCGAAATTGTTATGGTAAAACTTAAGGAGGCAAAAAAATATCTTACTAATTATTTTTATGCCATGGGAAGTCAGCCTCTTTATCAGGAAAATGACATAATGCTTGCAGCTTCTTTTTTGAAAAATGTGGCAATAAAACAAAAAAAGCCAATAGTTATAGTTGTAGGATTAGGATGTGGAAATCGTGGAAACGAGTGTAGGAAAGGAGGCTCACCTTTAGATGAAGTGCTTAACAGAATAGGAAGCAAAATAGGCAACTGCGTTGTAGTGGCAGCAGGAAATGAAGGCAATGAAAGACTTCATTATAGAGGTACAATAGGAATAGCAACCGAAAACACCACTCACAACGTAGAATTTCGTGTAGGCGATAATGTGCCGGGCTTTGTTTTAGAACTGTGGGGTAACGCTCCGGATATATTTTCAGTAGGCTTTGTGTCGCCTTTCGGGGAAAGCGTGCCAAGAATCCCGGTGCGGCAGGGTAGCGTAGAAAACATTAATTTTGTGTTTGAGCAATCTTCAATTGAATTAACATATGAACTTGTGGAGTCGGGGACAGGAGGACAGTTGATTTTTATGAGATTTAAACAGCCAAGTCCCGGTATATGGACTATTAAAGTTTACGGAAATAATATTCTAGATGGAAACTTTAATATATGGGGCGGACTTAGACAATATACACCGGAAGGAAACTATTTTCTAACACCTAATCCGGATATGACATTAACAGTGCCGGCCGCGACAGAGAATGTTATAACTTTTGGAGGATATGACAATGTAACCAATGCCTTCTATCCCAAGTCGGGGAGAGGCTTCACAAGGGAGAATAGAATCAAACCGGATATGACAGCTCCGGCAGTAAATGTTTACGGTCCGGGAATTTCAGGAGGGTATACAAGAAGGACCGGAACGTCAGTGGCGTGCGCATTAGGTGCGGGAGCCTGTGCACAGATACTTCAATGGGGAATTGTGGAGGACAATGAGCCATATATGAAAAACAATTACATTAAAAACTACCTTATAAGAGGGGCAGAACGAAACAGAGACATTAGGTATCCAAGTGAACAATGGGGATATGGAACAATTAACGTATTTGACAGTTTTTTGATTTTGACAAGAACATAAATATGTAAAAAACAAAAAATCACTGTTTATAATTGAGATAGCAGTTTGTTTAGTATATAGGGGTTCCGTAACACGATATTAAACTTTGGTGTTAAGGAGCCATTTACTTAGGATAAAGGTAAAAAAGCTGGAAGGAGAAAGAAAATTTTACAATTCTATTTTTCTGGAGGAAGATAGCTTCTATATACATATTGATGAACAGTATTATATTTCTCAGATAGAAAAACTTATCGAAATATCAGGAGTTACAGGTGAATACGTTAAACCAATGGAATTGTATGCAATATTAAGTGTAAAATATACTGAAATAGAACAGGACGAATATGAACGCATTATACTGTTATTTGAAAAATTCAGATTTGGTGGAAAAACATTAAGAGATTACGAACTTTATGTACTTGAATGTTTTAAGAATAAGTTTATTAAATTGTTATACAAAAAGAGCAAAATACATAAAAAATTAATTTTAAGATACAAGTATTTGCTTTAATGGGGTATACAAAAAACAAATTAGTGATATGATAAAGTCCGTAAGACAAATAGAGGGAGGTACTCATGAAAAATTTATTTAAAAGAATTATTACAACGATTTTAGTTCTAACAATGGTTATGGGATTTAACGTTCCGTTTTCAGCAACAACAGTAATGGCAGCATCAATTACATACAATGTTAGTTCTACCATAAAAGGCGTACTTACAGATGATGGTGTGCTTACAATAAGTGGAACAGGGGCTATGCCTGATTATACAAAGATAGCCAACATTCCATGGTACAAGGACAGAGACAGAATAAGTGAGGTAAGAGTTAACAGCGGAATTACTTCTATTGGAGAAGCAAACTTTAACTCATGCTATAATATGACAAAAGTAACAGTTGCATCTACTGTAACAAGTATTGGTGATGGCGCTTTTGCAGACACTAAATTACAGTCTTATACAGGAATGGAAAGAGTAAAAACATTTGGAGATTATGTATTTCAGGGAACAGATTTAGATGATTTTGAATTTCCGGGAGCAACAACAGAAATAGGAAATTACATTTTTTATAACAGTTCAGTAAAAAGAATAGTTATTCCCAAAAGTGTAACAACTATTAAAGATGGCATAGGATATAAGGCTGAAAATCTTGAAAAAATAGAAGTAAGTAGCAACAATAAGAATTATGTTGCTGAAAATTATGTTCTATATAATAAGAATAAGACCATATTAGAAAGCTATCCTGCAGCTAAAACAGGAACAGAATTTACTATTCCATCTACAGTAAAGAAAGTAACGGCATACGGTTTTAGCTATGGAAAGAATTTAAAAAAGATAACAATAACAAGTGGTGTAACAACTTTAGGCGATGGAGCTTTTTATGAAATGAAAGCATTAGATGAAATTGCAATACCTAAAAATGTAACTTCTATAGGTTCATTTCTATTACAGAATTGTACAGCCCTTAAAACTTTGAAGTTTTATGCAAAAGTAAAAACAGTGCCATATCTTTTATGTAGTGGATGTTCTAATTTGACAAGGGTGGTTATGGATAATTCTGCCATTGAAACATTAGAACCTAGAGTTTTTATGGATTGTGTTAAGCTTTCAAGTGTTACATTACCTACAGCACTAAAAACAATACAGGTTTATGCATTTAAGAACTGCAAAGCATTGTCAACAATAAGCTATCCAAAATCAATTACATTAATTGAAAGTGGAGCTTTTGAAGGCTCATCAATAACTAAATATCCAACATGGCTTTCAAAGGGGAACAATGGAGATTATGGTATTTTTACAAAAATAAAATATAAAGGTACAGACAAGTACAGTGAAGCCTATAAGGTTTTGAAAATAGTTAACAAAGAAAGAAAGAGCAAAGGCTTATCAGAGTTGAAAATGGATAAAGACCTTCTTGACGCGGCAATGCAGCGAGCAGCAGAAGTGGCACTGTATTTTTCACATACAAGACCTGACGGATCGTCATGCTTTAGCGCAACAGACAAAATGGAAGCGGAAAATATTGCAGGTGGTCAGTCAAGTGCAGCTGCAGTAATGACATCATGGATGAACAGTGCAGGTCATAGAGCAAATATTCTTACAAGCTATTTTAAAACAATAGGAATTGGTTGCTTTACTCAGGGTGGAACAGTGTTCTGGGTACAGTGTTTTGGAACAGACACACCGGCAACAATAAGTCACCCAGCAGATAAGAACGTAGTGGTTACAGTAACAGTAGACGGAGACTTCTTAAGCAAGACAAAACTTACATTAGACAGTAGTAGCTATAACCTTAAAGTAGGAAACAAAAAAACAGTTAAACTTTATGTACAAAACCCTGAATGGGCATCACAAAATGTATTGTTAGACAACAGTAACTTTACTTTTAAGTCTTACAATACAAAGAAAGCCACAATAAGTGCAACGGGAAAAATAAATGCCAAAACAGTTGGTAAATATAAAATAAAAGCAACACTTAAAAACGCAACAGGAACATCTGTTACAAAAAGTGGAAAGATAACTTTCCCACAGCCTAAAATCAAAGTAACAGTAAAGAAGAAAAAAGCTATTGTTACATGGAAGAAATTAAAGGCTGCAAAGGGTTACTATGTATATAGAAGGGAAGCAAAAGGCAAAAAGTATACAAAGTGGAAAAAAGTTAAGAATATAAAGAAGAATACAACTGTTAAGTACAAAGACAGCAAGCTTAAAAAAGGCAAGACATATCAGTACAAGGTTGTAGCTTATAATAGAAAGAACAAAGGAACATCAGCAATTAAGAAGATAGTTATTAAGTAGCATCAGAATGATTATACGGATTGCTATGTACTTAGCACTTTTCACATTGTAATCATACAAAAATCAACGCATATTAAGGCTTATGCGTTGATTTTTATTTTAATATGTATTAAAATAATTCGGATAGTAGGTGTTAACAACATAGATGTTGACAAGAGCTACACTAAAAAATAAATAATAGGAGAAAGAACATGAAATTATCAAAACTTGTTGGGGACAGATTTAAGGAAAAACCGGCTAACTGTCTTATTGACAGCCATGCATTAATGGTAAGAGGAGGATATATCAAGAACGTAGCTAATGGTATTTACTCACAGTTCCCGCCGATGAAACGTATTTCTCAAAAAATAGAAAATATAATCCGTGATGAAATGGATAAACTTGATGGACAGGAAGTTTTATTCCCTGTAGCATTACCTGGAAGTCTTTGGGAAGAATCAGGCAGATATGAAAGCGTTGGTTCAGAACTTTTAAGATTTACAGACAGAACAGGAAGCAAGATGGTTCTTGGTATGACTCACGAAGAAGCATCTGTACAGCTTGTTAGGGAATATGCTAACAGCTATGCTAAATATCCATTTATGATTTATCAGATTCAGACTAAATTCCGTGACGAAGCAAGACCAAGAGCAGGACTTATCAGAGTACGTGAATTTACAATGAAGGATGCTTATTCATTCCATACATCACAGGAAGATTTGGAACAGTATTATCAGAAAGTTTATGATGCATACAGCAGAATTTTTGCAAGATGCGGTATTCCAGAAGTTGCAATCGTAAAATCAGACTCAGGTATGATGGGTGGTAGCATTTCTCACGAATATATGCTTTTAACACCTGTAGGAGAGGATTCAATTGCAATCTGTCCTGAATGTGGATACAGTGCTAATGTAGAAGCTGCACCAAGCATTATTAAGAATGAAAACAAGATTCCAAAAGAAGAATTAAAAGAAGTTTCAACACCTGGTACAGGTACAATTGAAGAACTTTGCGATTTCTTAAAGATACCTGCAGAAAATACGGCTAAAGCTGTTGTATACCAGAAAAATGCTGATGACAGCTATATTGTTGCATTTATCCGTGGTGACCTTGATATTAATGAAACAAAATTAACTAATGCAGTAGGTGAAGACATTCATCCTGCTGTAATTGAAGATGACAGTATTTTAACAGCAGGCTTTATCGGACCTGTTGGAATTTCAGATAAGGTTACAGTATACTTTGACAATTCTCTTGAAGGAATTGATTATCTTGTAACAGGAGCTAATAAGGTTGATACTCACTACACAGGATTTAATGTGGAAAGAGATTGCCCGGATGCTAAATACGTTGACCTTGCAAAAATCACAGAAGGAGGTATTTGTCCAAACTGTGGCAAGCCTGTTATTAATATTTCAAGAGGTATTGAAGTTGGTAATATCTTCCAACTTGGTACAAAATATTCAAAGGCAATGAACTTTACATACACAGACGAAAATGGTAAGGAACAGTATCCTATTATGGGATGTTACGGTATAGGTGTAGGTCGTATGGCGGCTTCAATTTGCGAAGTAAGACATGATGATTATGGCCCAATTTGGCCAATTACAATTGCACCTTGGCAGGTTCATTTGTGTTGCTTACGTTCAGATGATGCTGAATGTAAGGAAAAGGCAGATGAAATCTATGAAACTCTTCAGAATATGGGAATTGAAGTTATTTATGATGACAGAAAAGCAAGACCTGGAGCGATGTTTGCGGATGCTGACCTTTTAGGTGTACCTGTAAGAGTTGTGGTAAGTCCAAGAAATCTTGCAGAAAATGTAGTTGAAATTTCAACACGTGACAAGTCAATTGACAAGCAGAAGACTCCGGTTGACCAGGCGGTAACAGAAGTTCAAAACATTATTAATAAACTTACAGCAGACATTAATAGCAAAGTTAATAAATAAAACATTATGTGCCACGTAGAATTGCGTGGCACATAGTTGTTGTGCACTATAAAGATTAGGGTGTTAAAATAACAAAGTTTTAGTACACCCTATAATTATTATTACAAAAGAAAAATAACATAGAGAGGATTGGAAAATGAGCGAATATAAATTAATTGGATTGGATATGGATGGAACATTGCTTAACTCAAAGAAAAAGATTACACCGGAAAATATGGCTGCAATTGAGAAAGCATTTAGTCAGGGCAAGGAAGTTGTTTTATCCACAGGAAGATCAGTGGCAGAATTAAGGGAATATACGGATATTATTAAAGGACTAAAATATTTAGTATGTATAAGTGGGGCAATGGTATATGACCTTGAAAAAGAAGAAATAATATATTGTGCTCCTATTCCAAATGAAGTTATAGACAAAGTATCAGAAATAGCAGAAACAAGTGATGTTGTGGTAATTCTACAGACAACAGAGGCAATAGCGAAAAAAACAGACTTGGATAATCTTGAACATTTCCGTTTGAATGTTTATAAGGAGTTGTTAAATAGTGTAGCAACAAAAGTAGATAATGTTTTTGAATATTGCAAACAAAAAGGACAGTCTGCAAGTAAAATCAACATTTACCATTCTACACCTGAGGCAAGGGAAGCAACAAAGAAAATATTATCAAAATATGATTTGGTATTTAATTATGCAGAAGGAAACTCTCTTGAAGTATCGCCTGCCAATGTTACTAAGGGAACGGGCTTAACATGGCTTTGTAACCATTTGGGATTTGGAATTAATAAAGCAATAGATGTAGGTGATGCAGAAAATGATATGGATGCAATAGCGACCGCAGGTCTTGGCGTTGCAATGGCAAACGCAATTGACAAAGTAAAAGAAATAGCAGATGTTGTTTTGGAAAATGATTGTGATCATAGTGGATGTGCGGAAGCAATAGAGAAATACTTGTTAGGATAAGAATGAAGTAATACAAAGTATAAAGCGATTGGCTTTAAAAAGTGTTAATAAGATTACTCTACGAAAAGTGGGGTAATCTTAATTTATGGAATAATATTATAGAAAAAAGAGAATGCTGTGAAAAAATCTTAATAAGGAAATAATGAGAATATATCAGGCAAAAAAAGCCATAATACCTTTGTTAAAAAAATCAAAAAAAATCAAAAAGAGTTGTTGACAACCCCTTAAAGTTATGATAGATTATACGAGTTGTCGTTGAAACGACAATAACAAACAAAAAAGAATTTTAGAAAGTTGTTGACAGACAAAGAAAATTATGATAAATTATTCTGGCTGTCGAAAAACGACAGAAATTCTTGAAAAAGAAAAATAAAAAAGTTGTTGACAAGCGACTGCAAGTGAGATATAATAAACAAGCTGTCGCAAAGAGACAGCAAACAGGAACATTGATAATTGAACAGCAACCATCCCTGAAAATTCAAAAATAAAATTTTCAGAGCGAACATTGTTAATTCGAGTAATCGAAGCTAACGATTTCCAAAACAACAGTAATGGATGAATGGCTAACGTCATTCTGACAGAACAAACACTTTTAACGAGAGTTTGATCCTGGCTCAGGATGAACGCTGGCGGCGTGCTTAACACATGCAAG
>ERZ773175.1599-NODE-1599-length-12142-cov-3.543394_pt1 | contig 12142 bp, 10 predicted proteins | sample MGYA00581004_ERZ773175 | MGnify/ENA primary metagenome ERZ773175 (study PRJEB29015, sample SAMEA2737834) | human gut metagenome | biome: human gut; feature: human-associated habitat; material: faeces | place: China | collected 2012 ...
GTCATTTGGATGCAGGGGTTGATCTGTCGACAGACTTTACAAATGCGAAATAATCTTTTATTGTTTTTTTGTGTAGTGTCCTGATTGTACAAAAGAGTGTCATAATCGGTCATAGGTTGAATATGATACTCTTTTTGCACCGGCGGCAGTGACAAGGGCTGCTAATGTAGTCTATGTTAATGATGAAATAAAGGAAAGATTAAAAGAGTATATACCTGAGTATGCCAAATATACGATGGTAGCTTCTAATAAGCTTGGACAACGGGCCGTAGACCGCCAGAATGAATTGCTTAGAAATCTGCTTGGTATGGAAGAATTACCAGAAACAATTACACTTGCAATGAAATACAACCAGATTAATGTAAAGTACAGCTTAGATTCGGTAAATCTTTCTACAGGCAATAATCTGCAATCATATCTTGGACCAGCAGGATTTTCATATTATGTGTATTCAGATGATAAAGATGATGCCAGAAGGGAAGCAATAGTCAATTACATATTATATGGAGTATCTCTGGCGGCAGCAGTATTCGTGTATATAGCAGTATCTCTGGTTATTCTTGTAACGAGAATGAAACAGTATAAAGATATAATACGTGTTATGAGGAATACAGGTGCAGACAGGGAAGTAATAGAGAAAATCTGTATGAAGGAATGTATCGTGTTATCGCTGTGGTGTATAATACTTGTACCAGTAACGCTTGTGGCAGAGTATCTTGTAATACATAAGATAATCAAAGGATACTAAAATATAATTAGAATTAAAGATATAATCAAAATATAAATATTTTAAAATAAAAAATGCGGATGACAGGAATCGAACCTGCACATCGTACGATACTAGAACCTAAATCTAGCGCGTCTGCCAGTTCCGCCACATCCGCAAGCGAATACTACTTTAACATATAATAAAAAAATAGTCAACTTATCTTAACAGGGCCTCTATAATGGAGGCTCTGTTTTTCCAGTCGTGTCTGTTATGGCACAGGCTGTAAGCGTTATCAGCAATAGCCTGAAGCTTATTGTCGTCTGCTAATAATTCTTTAATATAGTCTGTAAGAGGCTTGGTGATATTAAGGTCATACCCGGAAAGCTCATAATCCCTTAACATATTAAGGTCATACAATATTATATTCTGTCTGTCAGTGAATAATTCATCAATATATATAGATGAGTCAGAGAGGCTGACAGCACCATTAAGACAGCTGTTAAATATACGGTCGTGAATGCCATTTTTAAACCAGGGCATTACATTAAGTGATATTTTGGACTGGCTTATCATATCAAGGCATTTCTGGGAATTAACACCGCCGTGCATAATGATATTCTCAGGGTGGTTACATTCTATATAATTATAGCCGGAACCATATGTATTAAGCTTTATTCCAGAGTCTGCAAGCATACGGATAACAAGCTGTCTGTAGTGAAATCTTACAGAAAGGTCAACATACATCATTGGCGGCATACAGTTGGCGAGCTGTTCATCAGTTATTTCTGGAAATTCTTCTTTAAGACACATTTCTGAGAGCTCATCAATAGTAAGGTCTGGTGACATAATAAGGCGTTCTAAGGCACTTTCATAGAAATCAATATAATCCTGTTCCATATTATTAAGCTGCTTTCTTAGAATATGCTTAGGAGTGTAATTGCCTGTAAATATTACATCGATTGGACGTTGGCACATTGGCAGGTAATCATAATCTTTAATAAGCTTTCTGTGTTTATTGAGCTCGGTTCCGGCAGATGGGATAAAATATACATCAACATCGGGAAAGAAGCGTTTCATATAATCAATATGCATATGGTCAATATTGACCTGACGATAATGTTCAGGCAGAGCTTTAAGAAACTGATTGTAATATAAAGGGTGGTCAACAACGATATTAATAACTGTAACACCAGAATAGTCCCAGAAGTTCCAGCCATCATTGTTATATAACCCTTCTTCGCCCTCAAGTCCCTCAAAGTTAAAGGTAATTGCATAGAGCTGTTCATTGCATTGATTATTATAATAGTGCATAAGCTCATTAAAGCTGTTCTTTGATAAAAGCAGGTTGTACCAGAATATTTCGTATCCCTTGCTTTCTAAATATTCAGCTATTTCAACAGAGAAGAACTCAAGTGTTTCAACTCCACCTTTAAACATTATTATCCTTTTCATAATATAATCCTTAAATATCTTTGAATATAGTATCAAGTGCAGAGGCATCAAGCTCCTCAGCACGTCCTGCATCGATATATTCAGCAACGTGTGGGTCTATAGGCATTTTAGCAACATTTTTAATGCCCATATCTTCGGCAACCTTATCAATATTGCTTTTTCCGTAAATGTAGTGGATATTGCCACAGTCAGGACATTTGAAATATGACATATTCTCTACAATTCCGATAACAGGAATATCCATCATCTTAGCCATATTAACAGCCTTTTCAACAATCATAGATACGAGATCCTGAGGTGATGTTACAACAACAATTCCGTCAACCGGGAGTGTCTGGAATACAGTAAGTGGAACATCGCCAGTTCCAGGTGGGCAGTCGATGAACATACAGTCTGTATCTTCCCATGCTACTTCCTCCCAGAACTGCTTAACAGCACTGGCGATAACAGGACCTCTCCATATAACAGGGTCGGTTTCGTTATCAAGAAGATAGTTAAGTGACATAGTCTTGATACCGGTGCGGGTTTCTGGTGGGTATATTATTGTACCTTCTTCATTGCAGGTTGCCTTGCCTGAAAGACCAAAAGATTTAGGGATAGATGGTCCTGTTATATCAGCATCAAGAATGGCAGTTTTAAGACCAGACTGGCGTGCTTTAACTGCAAGAAGTGAAGTTACAAGTGACTTTCCGACACCGCCCTTACCACTGACAACAGCTATAACTTTCTTTACATTTTTATTATTATCATTTCTTGAGTTCTGTGGTGCTGTTCTTTCGCTACAGTCAGAACCGCAGCTTGAACAATTATGTGAACATGCTTCGCTCATTAGATAATCCTCCTGTATTAATAATTGTTAATAATGTGAGTGTCAGGGGCATAAACAGCGGTTTCTTAGCGAAGAAAAGCATATTTACCTGTGACACGTCATAATTAGAATTATTGTAGCATAATTTAAGTGTTAATCAAAGAGGAAGATGTTATGCAAATATACTAATTAATTTCATATTGACAAAATTCAAGGTATATAATATATTAATCATAACAACTGTACTAATTAATATAGTACAGTTAATACATTGCAATGGATAACTGGTATAGAATACTGGTAGTAATTATAAGATCTATAAGACTTATGATAGTTAATAACAATTATAGATAAATTATAATCAATATGAATTAAATATTAGAAAGGATTGGTAATACGATGTTCGTTATAGATGTCATGTCGCGAGTGCCTGTATATGAACAGATTATAAATCAGGTTGAGGAGCAGATAATGACTGGAATTCTTAAAGAGGGAGATAAAATGCCATCTGTAAGAAGCCTGTCAGTTAAACTGTCAACTAATCCTAATACAATTCAGAAAGCGTATTCAGAGCTGGACAGAAGACAGATGATAGTCACAGTTCCGGGTAAAGGGTCGTTTATATCGCCTGACGCACTTGAAGCTTTGGGAGTTAATGTAAGGGAGAAGCTTCCTAAGTTAAACCAGATTGTAAGGGAGCTTGCATTAGCAGGTATTTCTAAAGATGAGATTATTGAAAATGTTAATAAGGTATATGAAGAAATAGAATAAATAAGGGAGGGCTTGTGATGATTAAGGTTAAGGAAGTCAGCAAGAATTTTGAAGACTTTGTTGCACTTGATAATATTACTTGTAACATCAGTGACGGCTGTATATACGGAATGGTCGGCTCTAACGGTGCAGGAAAGTCAACATTTTTAAGAGTTCTTGCAGGTATATATAAGCCGGAAAAGGGTGAGGCATATATAGATGATGCCCCAATATATGAAAATCCTAAGATTAAGGAAAATGTAGTTCTTGTGGCAGATGAATTATTCTTTCTGCCAGGTACGAATATGAATAAAATGGCAAAGCTGTATGCATCAATATATGAAAAGTTCGATTGGGAAAGATTTAATAAGCTTACAGAGCTTTTCGAGTTAAATCCAGCCAAGCCAATAGGTAATTTTTCTAAAGGAATGAAAAGACAGGCGGCTATTATACTGGCATTGTCTACAAGGGCAAAGTATATGTTCTTTGATGAGACATTTGACGGGCTTGACCCTGTTATGAGAAATCTTGTTAAAAAGCTTATATGCAATGATGTTATTGAATATAATGCAACTGTTATTGTGACTTCACATTCATTAAGGGAGCTTGAGGATATATGTGACCATCTTGCATTACTGCACAGAGGAGGTCTTGTACTTGACAGTGACGTGCTTGAATTAAAGACATCACAGTTTAAAATTCAGGTTGCATTCAGGAATGAATTCTCAAGAAGTACATTTGATGAATTTAACATAATAAGATACAGACAGGAAGGTTCTGTTGCCAATATGATTATTAATGGCGACAGAGATACAACTGTTGAGAAGCTTAGTAAGTTAAATCCGCTTGTTCTTGATGTGCTTCCGCTTACATTAGAAGAAGTATTTACTTATGAGATGGAAGCGTTAGGTTATGAATTTGATACAGCATTGGAGGTGGAACTTGATGGACAATACTAATAATAAAAATGTATTTAGTTTAAAGCTGTTCTGGCAGACAGTAATACAGTTAAAGGTGATTGGATTTATATCTTTAGCAGTTGTGGCATTTGTATCAGGATTTCCAATTATCATAAAAGGACTTAATATTAAAAAAATGATAAATGCCGCTAATGCTGCGGCAGAGAGTGGCGCGGAAGTTATTAATATGTCATCGACTTATACATCATTGGTGTCACCGATATCATCACAAGGAGTGCTGCTGATTGTTGTATTGGTTATAACACCGATACTTGCTCTTTATGCGTGGTCATTTCTTAATAAAAGAAGTACAAGTGATTTCTACCATTCACTTCCATACAAAAGAAAGGCATTATTTATAAGTAAGTTCGCTGCAGTTACATTCTGGCAGGCAGTATCAATGTTGACAGCTTTTGTGGCAAGCTTTATAGGTTACCACATTTTTAGGAACTATTTTATAGTTGATTACGGTGTAACAATTCATATATATGTTGCAGAATTTATATGTGCACTTCTTTGCAGTGCGGCAATTGCACTGGCTTGTTCAATAACAGGAAATATATTCAGCAATATATGTGTGTCAGGACTTATAGTATTTCTTCCAAGATTTATTATACTGCTTGTCGCAATCACAGTTACAGGTTCAGTTGCTACAGCTACTATGGAATGTCCTGTGTGGATACTTGATAATTCTTATAATATGCTTACAGCACAGGTGCTTGGTGTGTTTGACTCGATATATAGTACATCGTCAAGTGTTTCACAGATGCTTTTGTCAATTGCATCTAATATGTATACACTGGTTCTTGCCATTATTTATATTGTTCTTGGCTGTGTGCTGTTTACTAAGAGAAAGAGTGAGACAGCAGGTAAGCCGGCACTTGGCTGGAAGTTACAGTTTGCAATAAGAACTGCAATCGGTTTTGTTATAAGTGTTCTTGGCGTTATGCTTTATATAAGGGAAAAGCGTGGCGGCTACAGTGGATATTTCCTTGAATATATAGTAGTTCCATTTGTGGTGGCTGCATTTGTTGTAATAATATATGAAGTCATATCAAGCAGGAAGCTTCACAGAATAATAAAAGCAATACCTTCAATTATTCTGGCATATGTTATTGCGGCAGTATTTGGAGTGATTGTTAATGCAGGAATTGGGCAAATGCTTTCGTATGTTCCAGATACTTCAAAGGTAAAGTATGTAAAGATGTCAATTGCAAACGACAATATGTCCTACAGGTATTCAAATGAAAATGATTATTTCGAGGATATAGTAAGCAGGCTTAAGATAACAGATGAAGAAGTTATAAAGCTTGTAGCAGACAGCATTGAGGATAATTTACAGAACATACAGGATATCAGCGCAGGCTATTATAATAATGGAAGAAAAAATGAAGAGTATGTAAAATATAATGTGTATATTAAAGACGGCATATTTGGAAGATATAGAAAAGTATTCATTAAGCAGTCAGAGGTTGTTAAGCTTGCTTCCAAGTTCGGGAATATGCAGGATATAAGTAAGGAATATAAGAACCTTCCAGCATTTGAAGATGCCAAGCTTACATTTATGGATAACATAATTACACAGGAAGCTGCCAAAGAAGTGTACGAAACTTTCATTAATGAAATTAACAGTATTCCATTTACACAGTATTATAGCTGTATTAATGATGTTTCATCAAGATACAGGGGTGGTATGCCATATATATACATTTCGTTTACAAGAAATGGAATACCATACTCAGCACAGATATTATTAGGTGATAAGCTTCCTAAGACTTTAAATGCTTATTATAATGCAGTTAATAAAGTAGCATCACAGAATATATCAGAGACAAGTAATAAGCTTAAAAAGTATCTTGATAACTTTGAAAGTAAACGATTGAATAAATCGGACAATGATGATGATTTTACATTGTATATATATTCAATAAAAGACGGCGATTATTATTATATGGACAGCAGTAATATATCAGATATGAATCTTATCAGTGAAATAAGAAAAGAACTTGACAATCCATTTGATAAGACCTTTGATACTGATAAGGTTGTATTATCAGTAAGCTATTATGATGAGGATACTTATAATAATGTTAAGTATTATATGCAGCTTAGTGATTATAGTACTTTAAAGTCGTTGGGATATTAATGTTTAACAATTATAATTAAAGAATGATACAATTATAAGAAAGCTATAATTAAATGGTAATTGGGCTGTTACACTAAATGGTAATTTGTATAATATGCAGGCAGAAGGCAGTATGCTTACAGCCGCATAATGTATAGATTGAGTTTAGTGTGACAGCTTTTTTTTTATGTTATTGCAGGGAATGGTTATGTAGATAATGAATAAAAAATCGGAGTGGGATAAGACAGGAACGCGGCTGATTAGTAAAAAGTACTGGACATATTAGTACAAAAGTAGTATATATAAAAGTATCAAAAAGCTACTTTTAATAAGAGGTATAGGTTTTATGAGTGAAATTAGCAATAATAATGAGTATATACCAAGAGCTGAAAGAAGAAATAAAGATGGGCTTACAGAAAAGGAGTTTCTTGAACAATATAATCCGGGACACTATGAAAGACCTAGTGTTACGGTTGATATGCTTCTTTTTGGCATGAGCAGGGATTTAAAATGTCTTAAAGTACTTCTTATAAAGCGTAATAATCATCCATATATAGATTGTTATGCACTTCCGGGAGGTTTTGTTAATATAACAGAATCAGCGTATACGGCAGCGTGCAGAGAGCTTGAAGAAGAAACAGGACTTAAAGATATATATATGGAACAGCTCTATACAATGAGCCAGCCGGACAGAGATCCAAGAATGAGGGTTATAGATATAGCGTATATGACACTTATTCCAATTGATGGAATTAAGCCGCAGGCTGGAGATGATGCGAGTGAAGCATTATGGTTTGATATAACATTTAATGATGAGATATTGACATTTGCTAATAAAGAAAAAAATATTACGATTAAATATTCGCTTAAGGAAAAGACATTTAAAAATGGCTGTATCAGCGTGAAGAGTTACATTCCGGAACTTATAAGTTATGAGGCGTTAGCATTTGACCACGCCCAGATTATCCTGGAGGGACTTATGAGATTAAGGAATAAGACACAATATAGTGATGTTGCATTTAATCTTATGCATAAGGAATTCACACTTCCAGATTTGCAGAGAGTGTACGAGATTATACTTGGAAAGCAGTTGTATAAGACAAGTTTTAAAAGAAGTATAAATGATAAAATAAAGGCCGTTAATAAAAAAGGTGTATCAATAACAGGCAATAAATTATCAGAGTTATATGTATACAGTAATGACAGTCAGGAGTAAGTGCAGCAGCACAGGAACGGAGGATTATTTATGAAATTAAATCCAATTATAGTAAGTCTTTTGGAAACAGATATGTACAAGTTCAGTATGGGACAGGCAATTTACCACCAGTTCTCTGATTATAAGACAACCTGGACATTTAAGTGCAGGAATAAAGATGTACATTTTACAGAAGAGATGGTAGAAGAAATCAGAGAGCAGATAAAGCATTTCTGTACTTTAAGATTTACAGAGGACGAGCTTGATTATCTTGAAAATGTTAAGTGGATGAAAGGAAGTTATGTTGATTTCTTAAGATTATGGCAGGCAAGATATGCTGATTTTAAGATTACAACTGATGCAGAATGTGGACTTAGCATAGAAACTTTTGGAACGTGGCTTAATACTTCATTATATGAGATACCAACACTTGCGATTGTCAATGAAGTGTATTTCAGAATGGCATATAATTATGATGAACTTCTTAAGAGCTTTAAGGAAAGATTAAGTGCCAAGGTTGCGGCACTTGAGGCCGATGAGGCTGATGAAGCACAAGGAAAGAATGTATACAGGCTTGGAAGCTTTAGTGAATTCGGACTTAGAAGAAGATTATCATCAGAGGCACAGGAACTTGCGGTTAAGACACTTGCAGAGGCTGACTATAATGGTAATTCTTTGTTCGTAGGAACAAGTAATGTATATCTTGCCAAGAAATATAATCTTACACCTGTTGGAACGATGGCACACGAGTGGATAATGTGTACAGGACAGGGCAACCATAAGCACAATCCGGCATATTCTAACTGGTATGCACTTGATGCCTGGGTAAGGGAATATGGAATTCTTAATGGTATTGCACTTACAGATGCGATAACAACAGACTGCTTCTTAAAGGATTTCCAGCTTACTTATGCAACACTTTTTGGAGGTGTAAGACATGACAGCGGCGACCCATACGAATGGGGAGATAAGATGATTAAGCATTATGAGAGTCTTGGGATAGATGCTGCTAATAAGACATTATTATTCAGTGACAGCCTTGACTTTGACAGGGCTGACAAGCTTTACAGATACTTTAATGCAAAAGCTAAGGTTGCATTTGGAATAGGAACATATATAAGTAATGATACAGATGTTCCGGCACTTAATATAGTAATGAAGACTACTAAATGTAATGGAATGGACGTTGCTAAGATTTCAGATAATCCGGGAAAGGGTATGTGCAAAAATCCAGAATATGTTGAATATCTCCAAAGATGCATAGACTGGAGGATGAATAACGACAGATAATAAGGCAGGTAACTGCAAATAAACATAAGAGAGAGGAAATATATGCAGTATACACTTAGTAATGATAATTTTGAGGTGATTGTAGATAGTAAGGGCTGTGAGATAGTATCAGTTATTAGAAAGAGCGATAATAAGCAGTATATATGGTCTGGACAGCCAGACATATGGAAAAGACATACACCAGTATTATTCCCGCTGGTTGGAAGGTATAAGAACGATACTTCAATATACGAGGGAAAAGAATATCATATGACACAGCATGGTTTTGCAAGAGATATGGAGTTTAGTCTTGTTATGAAGGATAATAGTGCCGTGGTTATGAAACTGGAGTCTGATGAGAACACTAAAGCTGTATATCCTTTTGACTTTGAGTTAAAGATAACACACAGACTGGCAGATAATAATGTCATAACTATATGGGAAGTTGTGAATAAGGATAATAAAGAGATGTATTTCAGCATTGGTGGACATCCGGCTTTTGTGTGTGGTGAAAATGCCATTGGAGCACAGGTAAGATTCGAAACCAAAGAGAATGGAATACAATATCATTTGTTATCAAAGGATGGACTTGTACAGCCAGATATCCACTATATGCCAATCACTAATAAAAATGTGACATTGACAGAGAATTTCTTTGATAAGGATGCTTATATTATTGAGAACAGCGACATAAAATGTGTAAGCCTTTGTAAAGATTGCAAACCGGTTGTTGAGGTTATATTTGATACACCGGTATTTGGATTGTGGTCATCAGCAGGAAAAGGAGTACCTTTTGTGTGCATAGAGCCTTGGTATGGACGTGCTGATGCAGTAGATTTTAACTGCAGGCTTACAGACAGGGAGTGGGGCAATAAGCTTGCAGTTGGGAAAGTGTTCAGCGGTGGTTATAAGATGAGGTTTATGTAACTTTTAATCATTTAATTGTCGTCCGGTACTATCCATATGGAAGTTATCTTTTAAGATAAGCTGTGATATAGGAACAATCTCATACCCTTGCTGTTCAAGATTAGTAAGGACGGTATCGAGTGCATCAGCCGTGAATTTAGCACCGTTGTGCATAAGAATTATAGAGCCGTTGCCAAGTGCTTTGTGCGTGGTGACGGTTTTTATAATGTTTTCAACGCCGTAGTCCTTCCAGTCAAGAGAGTCAACGTCCCATTGTACAGGATAGTGGTTACAGCCATATATAGTATTAATTAGTTCAGAATTATAATCACCATAAGGAGGGCGGAACAGGAAACAGTTGTATCCTGTGAGTTCTTCTATTTTCTGGTGTACAGACATAATTTCCTCTTTCTGTGAGGCAGTATCAAGCTTACTCATCTGTTTGTGGTTCTCGCTGTGATTTCCAAGGTCGTGGCCGCGGCTGTATATTTCTTTAACCATATCAGGATAAGTTGATACCCAGCCTCCCGTCATAAAAAATGTAGTCTTTACATTATGTTTATCTAAAACGTCCAGTATCTGGATAGTATCGTCAGCACCCCACGCAGCATCAAAAGATATCGAAATCTGTTTCTTGTCAGTCTGCACGCAGTATATTGGCAGTGCTTTTTTTCCTGCCTGACAATCACCAGTTATATTACCTCCGCCAATTCCATTAATAACAGCCGAACTATTGGCATATGCACCGTGTTGTGTGAATATTGTCGTGTATATGTAAAAAAAAGTAGCAAGACTAAGAAGTATTATGGAAAGTAATACTGATAATTTGTAATGGCTGATCTTCATTGTAATCCTCATTTCTGTATGATACAGGCACTTATTGTTGGAATATTATATGTTAAAGTCAAAGTTAATATGACGGTTTACATTATTAGTTTTTGACAAAACAATGTATACAAGATAAAGGTAAATGTAGTATATTATCTGTATTGGCGTATTAGTTGAGGGTGCGTAAAATGTGCACTGGTGAATATTATAATAACGCTTATGCTTATCATTTAATCAGGAAAGGAACAGAGTGATATGGGAAAGTATACCAAGCAGGACATATTCAGAATGGTTGAGGAAGAAGATGTTGAATTTATCAGACTTCAGTTTACTGATATGTTCGGAGTTTTGAAAAATGTAGCTATTACATCAAGCCAGTTAGGAAAAGCACTTGATAACAAATGTATGTTTGATGGTTCTTCAGTAGAAGGATTTGTAAGAATTGAAGAGTCGGATATGTATCTTTATCCAGACTATGATACATTTGAGATATTCCCATGGAGACCACAGCAGGGCAAAGTTGCAAGGCTTATATGCGATGTGTATACACCTGATGGTAAGCCATTTGAAGGTGATCCACGCTGGATTCTTAAGAAAGTAATTAAAGAAGCTGAGGATATGGGATATGTATTCGAGGTAGGACCTGAATGTGAATTCTTCCTGTTCCACACAGATGATAACGGACTGCCAACAACACTTTCACACGAGAAAGCTGGATATTTTGATTTAGGTCCAACAGATTTAGGTGAAAATGTAAGACGAGATATGGTGCTTACACTTGAAGATATGGGCTTTGAAATAGAAGCTTCACATCATGAGGTTGCACCAGCACAGCACGAGATTGATTTTAAATATGATGAGGCGTTAAAGACAGCCGATAATATAATGACATTTAAGCTTACAGTAAAGACTATAGCTAAAAGACACGGACTTTATGCAACATTTATGCCAAAGCCAAAGTATGGAATTAATGGCTCAGGTATGCACGTTAATATGTCACTTGCGAAGGATGGAAAGAATATATTTGCTGATGAGAATGACACACTTGGTTTGTCAGAGGATGCATATCATTTTATAGCAGGACTTATGAAGCACGCAAAGGGTATGGCGGCACTTACTAATCCATTAGTCAATTCTTATA
>ERZ773175.1604-NODE-1604-length-12087-cov-2.755319_pt1 | contig 12087 bp, 8 predicted proteins | sample MGYA00581004_ERZ773175 | MGnify/ENA primary metagenome ERZ773175 (study PRJEB29015, sample SAMEA2737834) | human gut metagenome | biome: human gut; feature: human-associated habitat; material: faeces | place: China | collected 2012 ...
GCCATATGGAAAGGCGCTGTAAAGGGCTGCATATGGCCGGAAGGACCACATATCTACAAGATAAACGGATATTATTATCTGATGCATGCAGAGGGCGGCACTGGACCGGAGCACAGTATAACGATAGCAAGAAGCACGGAGCTTTTTAAATGGTTTGAAGGATGTCCGAGAAATCCGATATTTACACACAGAAATCTGGGGATGGATTATCCGGTCATCTATGCAGGACATGGTGATCTGGTGGATGATATAAACGGAAACTGGTATGTGGTCATGCTTGCGTCAAGACCATGCAAAAAGCACAGCAGCATGGGCAGGGAGACCTTTATTGCAAAAACAATATGGGAAAACGAATGGCCGGTAATAGCACCCGGGATAGGACACCTTGAGGATACTGTAGATATACCGCTTGAAGAGTGCAGATTTATAGATGAGATATCAGAAAATGATTTTATAACTTTCTGCGAAGCCAAGCCTGATAAGAGGCTGGTTGGAATAGGAAAACGCAACGAGTCTTTTTACTCCCTTAAGGAAAATCCGGGAGTACTGAGACTGTACACAAACAAAGAGCAGATCGCTGATCTTGGCACAAGCGCATTTCTTGGACTAAGACAGAAGGGCTATGAGTTTTCGGTAAAGACAGCAGTGCGTTTTATCCCACAGTCGGATAATGAGACGGCAGGACTTGTACTTTTCCAGAACAATGAGAATCATCTTCGCGCTGAGATAACAATGGAAGCCGGAAGGCTGGTATTTGTGGTGACTACACATATTAAGGGAACTGACAAAAAGATAGCAGTGGCAGATATTATGGAGTACAGCATTACAGAAAAAAATCCACTGTGGAATATATGTATGATCTGTAAGGAACAGGAAGCATCTATATGGATAGGTACGGCCGAAAAGAGCGTAAAAGTCGCAGAAAAAATAAGTCTGCTGCCATATACCACAGAAGAAGCAGGTGGCTTTGTGGGCTGTACGGTCGGTATGTATGCATCCTCAAATGGCAGCAATAGTGATAACTATGCAGATTTTTCATACATAATGCTCACCCAGTAAACATTTTGCGGAATTCAGTCGGGGTGCAGCCCTTTTCAGCTTTGAACACCCTTATGAAAGTGGATGGATTTGCAAAGCCTGACTGCATTGCAGCCTCGGTGACTGATATATTGGGATCAGCCAGAAAGGTCAGGGCAAGTTCTATTCTTTTCTGATTTAAGTATTTGTAAAAGGTATTATTGGTAAACTGTTTAAATAGCCGGGTAAAGTGATATTTACTGAATCCGGCTATTTTTGCGATTTCATCAAGTGTTATGTCCTCAGTGCAATGTGTATCGATATACTCACAGATATACAGAAAACGCTCCAGATATTCCTGCTGCTTGTGTCTGCCGACATTAAAATGACAACTGCTGGCAGTATGATGTCTTCCAATAAGGACAAGTACTTCAAGCATTTTGGAGTAGATCACGGCTTCTGATAGAAATGAGTCGGTCTGGTATTCATCTGCTATATCAAGCAGCAGTTTACGGATATTGCTGTGGATATCACCGGAAGTTTCCGGGATTAGCGTTATAGCAGGTGCTATAAGGGTAAGTATGGAATTTAATTCCTTTATTTTTGAGACAGCAGACCACTCAATCTGCAGGATAAGCCTTTTTCCGGTGTCAGGTGCGATAAGCCTGTGTTTTACACCGGAAGCTATAAAGATAATATCACTCTCATTAAGATGTACCAAATCATCCCCAATCTGCACTGTATAGCTGCCTTCAAGCGGCATGATAATCTCCATGGGAGTATGCCAGTGAATGGGATAATCTTCTACTTCCACATTTATAAAAAGCTTTACATTGCTGTTTTCTTTATATTTTACTGTCTCATGTATTCCATTCAGATTTTCGATCATATATACTTGTCTCCATACGGCTGATATTTATGCGCATTTGCGTAAATATAGTTATTATAGCACAAATAGCAATTTTTGGACATTGTGGGGCAACAAGTAGAAAGAAAATACTGCATGAATCTGGTAAAATCATTATATAAATTAAAGGAGAAGTCACTATGAGTAAAAAAACTATGGAATATGCAAAAAAACTTGTATCGCAGATGACAATAGATGAGAAGATAAGTCAGATGCTGTATGAGTCACCGGCTATAGAAAGACTGGGGATACCGGAATACAACTGGTGGAATGAGGCTCTTCATGGAGTAGCAAGAGCCGGTGTTGCTACAGTATTTCCTCAGGCGATAGGTCTTGCGGCAACTTTTGATACTGACCTGATAGAAAAGATAGGAGATGTTGTATCAACAGAGGGTCGTGGAAAGTTCAATGAATTTTCAAAAAAGGGTGATCACGGAATATACAAGGGACTTACCTTCTGGGCACCTAATGTAAATATATTCAGAGATCCAAGATGGGGCAGGGGACATGAGACATACGGGGAAGATCCGTACCTGACAGGTAAGCTTGGCTGCGCATATATAAGGGGATTGCAGGGAGATGATCCGGATCACTTAAAATCGGCAGCCTGTGCAAAGCATTTTGCGGTACACAGCGGTCCGGAAGCCATAAGACATGAGTTTGATGCGAAAGCATCAAAGCATGATATGTATGATACATATTTGTATGCTTTCAAGCGGTGTGTAAAGGATGCAAAGGTTGAGGCTGTCATGGGGGCTTACAACAGGGTAAATGGAGAACCTGCCTGCGGAAGCAGGACACTGCTTAAGGATATACTGCGTGACGAGTTTGGATTTGAAGGTCATGTGGTGTCAGACTGCTGGGCAATACTTGATTTCCACGAACACCATCATGTGACGGATACAGTTGAGGAATCGGCTGCTATGGCTGTAAACAACGGCTGTGACTTAAACTGTGGAAGTGCATTTTTACATCTTAAGGATGCTTATGACAAGGGACTGGTTTCAGACGAGGCAATCACGGCAGCAGTAGAAAGGCTGATGGAGGTGCGTATTCGTCTGGGCATGATGAAGGATTATCCATCGCCATATGAGGACATATCGTATGAGGTTGTAGAATGTAAGGAGCATGTGGAGCTTTCTGTGGAGGCTGCCAGAAGAAGTCTTGTACTTTTAAAGAATAAGGACAATTTCCTGCCTCTCGACAGAAAAAATGTTAAAACTATTGCGGTCATCGGACCAAATGCCAACTCCAGGGATGCGCTTATAGGAAATTATTATGGTACCTCATCAAGATATATCACTCCACTTGAGGGATTGCAGCAATATCTTGGAGAGGATACAAGAGTGCTTTATGCAGAGGGCTGCCATCTGTATAAGGACAAAGTACAGGGACTTGCAGAGGAAAAGGACAGATTTAAGGAAGCCCTCATCATGGCAGAACAGTCAGATGTGGTCGTAATGTGTCTTGGACTTGATGCAACTATAGAAGGTGAAGAGGGTGATGCCGGAAATGAATATGCAAGCGGTGACAAGCTGGGGCTTATGCTTCCGGGACTTCAGGAGGAACTTTTAGAGGCTGTTGCAGCAGTAGGAAAGCCGGTAATACTTGTGCTGTCAGCAGGAAGTGCGATAGATCTTTCCTGGGCAGAAGAGCATGTGGATGCCATTATAGACAGCTGGTATCCGGGAGCCAGAGGCGGAAAGGCTGTTGCAGAAGCTATATTCGGAGAGTATAGTCCGAGTGGAAAACTGCCGGTTACATTTTATCAGGGCACCGAAAATCTCCCGGAGTTTACGGATTATTCAATGGCTCACAGGACATACCGCTATACAAATGAGAATGTGTTATATCCATTTGGATATGGACTGCATTATGGTGAGACAAACTATGATGGACTGTCAGTGGATAAAGCAGAAAGTGATGTAAACGAACCTGTTGAGGTGTTTGTAAATGTGACAAATGACAGCAGATATACTGTAAATGAGATAGTTCAGCTCTATATCAGGCACGTTGATGCTGCAGAGTATGAGCCGGGATATCAGCTAAAGGGGATTGAGGTTGTAAAGCTTGAGCCATATGAGACTAAGAAAGTAAAGCTGACTCTTTCGCCAAGGGACTTTGCTGTGATAGAAGAGGATGGAAGCTGTGTAGCTGTGCCGGGAATTTATGAGATATCCGCAGGAGGACAGCAGCCTGATGACAGAAGCACAAAGCTCACAGGCAAGCGGACAGAGCGCATTGATATAACAAGATGTGGAGAGAAAACAGGGGTAGATTATTAATAATAAATATGTTAATTTATAATTAATGACAAGTTAAAACAGACTTTAGGAGCGGACATATGTCGGCTCCTTTAAGTGATTTCAGAGGAATTGTTTATGAGAAGACCAATATGGAATGCCATTGAGAGAAAGCTTGATGATTATTCACTCAGAAAAAAATTCTACATATTTTATGTACTTTGTGTCATGCTGCCGCTCATAGTGACTGATGCAGTGGTGCTTTCCATCGTAGAAAATGCTGAAAAAGAAAGCAGCAGACATGAAATGTCGAGCATAGCAAGTGCTGTGGGATATAATCTGAACAGCATGGTCAATAACGCAGAAGAGGCAGCTAAGAGTATCTACACCAGCAAGCGCATAGACGATTTTATATCAAAGGAATACACAAGCTCTGCTGAGTATGTATCAGAGTATCAGAGCTTCTTTCAGGATACACTTTTTGAAAACACACTTGGAATGAGCAATATAGTATTTTTTCTGTATGCTGACAATCCTACAATAGTAAATGGCGGAAAAGTAAATGATATGTCTGCTGTAAGAAATACGGATTCTTACAGACTTCTGGAGCAGAAGGAAAGCGGAGGACTCTTTTTTGTATATGAAAAAGGCGTAGCCGGATTGTCAGATGAAAGACATATGATTTATATGAAAAAGCTGGATTTTTACTCATCTGATATCGAAAAGGTACTCAAGATAGAGTTTAATTATGGCAGCATGATGCGTACTTTTAAGAATATGAATTATGATAATGAAGTGCTTATCTGCCATGGAGATGACATAGTGCTGTCAAATGGGGCCTACAGTGGAGTCAACAAACCATTTAAGACATTGGAGGCGATTGGGAAAATAAGCGACTCTGTATACAGGCAGAAGCTCTCTTTGTATGGCTGTGATCTTGATATATATGTGTTTAAGACACGCAGTAATATATGGAGCATGCTTATGCACAATGCACCGATTATTGTTTTTCTGATGCTTATAAATGTATTCTTTCCACTTTGTCTGTTCAGTATCTTTAACCATTCCTTTACGAGCAGGATATTACAGCTTTCAAAGGTATTTAAGTCAGTTGACAGCGAAAAGCTTGTATCTATGACTGACAGGGAGAGCAAAGATGAGATCGGCAGCATGATAAAAAATTACAACAGGATGGTAAGCCGCACAAATGACTTGATCCAGACTGTATATAAGAATAAGCTAAAAGAGCAGGAGATGCTTGTAAGTCAGAAAAACGCAGAGCTTCTTGCACTGCACAGCCAGATAAATCCGCACTTTCTGTTTAATGCGCTTGAGAGCATACGAATGCACAGTCTGCTGAAAAAGGAAAATGAGACGGCTGATATGGTCGAAAAACTCGCCATCATGCAAAGACAGTATGTGGAGTGGGGAAATGATGCTGTAACCGTTGCAAAGGAATGTGAATTTGTAAAAGCCTATCTGGCATTGCAGAAATACCGGTTTGGCGAGCGACTGAACTATAACATAGATATAGAAGCAGACTGCATGGAATGTCAGGTGCCAAAACTTACGCTTGTAACCTTTGTTGAAAATGCCTGTGTGCATGGCATAGAAAGTAAAGCTGCTCCGGGCTGGATATTTGTGCGTATATTCAAAAAAGCCGGGTTCATGCATATAGAGGTTGAGGATACAGGCAGCGGAATTGATCCGGATGCTCTTGAAAAAATGAAAAGTAACATGAAAAATGCAGATATCGATATGTTAAAGACCGGTGGCAGAGTGGGCGTGATAAATGCCTGCCTGCGTATCAAAATGGTAACAGAATCTAAAGCAGTATTTGATGTGGACAGTGAGGAAGGCTGCGGTACGATTGTGATGATAAAAATACCGGAAACATATTTATAGGAGATTTAAAATGCTTAAAGTATTATTGGTGGATGATGAGCCTTTCATAATGCAGGGGCTTAAGGTGATCATTGATTGGGAAAATGAAGGATTTGAGATAGCAGGAACGGTCTCAAATGGAAAGGAAGCCCTGCAGTTTCTGGAAAATGAGAATGTGGATCTGGTCATAGCCGATATAAGGATGCCGGAGATGACAGGACTTGAGCTGCTTGAGACTTTGAGAAAAGATAAAAAATCAGATGTATATTTTGTGATATTAAGCGGTTATGCAGATTTTAGCTATGCGCAGCAGGCCATGCAGAATGACTGTACGGATTACATACTAAAGCCGGTGGATAAGGAGATGCTGCTTAAGGTACTAAACAAGGTTCTTGTGCTCAAAAACGAGAAAAACAAGATCGACGAGGATAACAAAAAGATGAAACAGGCATACCTTGCAAGACACCTGATATCTCTGATACAGGGCAAATATGATGAAGTAAACCTGAACTATGTAAAAGAAAATATGAGGTGTGAGGGTGGAGCAAGGTATGTTGAAATACAGATGGAGCAGCTTCCGGCAGGTGATGAGATACTCGATAGTGATATGAGAAGCTTACAGCGCAAGATGTACGAAAGCTGTGTTGCTTTTCTGGGGGCTGATTCGGCACATTGTGTATTTGATGTATCGGTAAATGAAAAAGTGTATGACATAGGCTTTATATTCTCAGATTATATGGCAGAGGAAGCCGCAAAAACCGAGAGAAAATATCTGGAGGATCTGAGAAGGTATATATGTGATAATACACAAAAGAATATAGTTATGCTGGTCGGAAGAAAAGTATCAGATATATCAAAGATAGCCAGGTCATACGGCAATGCATGTATGCTCAGGTCGTTTCAGGGCTTTCGCATAGTAAAGAGCATATATTACTATGAGGATGAAGTAAAGATATCGGCAGATGGAATAGTGCTTTGTAAAGATAGTCTTGATAAGCTGCTTAGGACAGTGGAACAGAATAACCATCTTGAGATAAGAAATGCAGTTGCCAAATTTTATGATGAGATGTCCAGCATGGGTATGAATGGGGAAAGCATGAACTTAAATATTAATTATCTGTTGTTTCAGTTCATACACCTGGCAAGTGAGCAGGATGATAATGTAAATCAGCAGGAGATTTTGCGACTCATAAGTGAGAGCAGCTTTAAGACCGGTATTGAGAGGGGAAGCCGTGCGCATATGACCAGATTTTGCTGTGAGTATGGTGATTATCTGTCGCAGCTTAGAAAAAATGTGTCAAGAGGTGTGATCGGCATGGTAGAAAAGGAAGTAAGAGACAATTATGCCACGAACATCACGCTTAAGAGCCTGAGTGAGAAGTATTATGTAAACAGTGCATACTTAGGGCAGCTTTTCAGAAAAAAATACGGACAGTCCTTTAAGGATTATCTGAACAATTACAGGATGGAACGGGCGGCAGAGCTTCTGCTTAGGACTGATAAGAAGATAATACAGATAGCAGAGGAAGTCGGATATCATGATATGGATTATTTTGTGAACAGGTTTATACAGGTAAAAGGCTGCACACCGGCGCGCTTCAGACGCCAGATGCAAAGTGGAGAATAATATATATTACTGCAAAACAGGGTAAATTATAGTTTTTTCTAGAAACTATAGTTTACCCTGTTTTTGACTATAGTTACTCCGATTGTTTGAAAACTTAAAAAGTATAAAATTAAGTTATCAAAAGGGAGGACATTACAATATGAGAAGAAAAAAAATTGTAAGCATGCTGCTTGTGACTACCATGGCAGCAACACTGTTTGCCGGATGTGGCAATGATAGTGGCAAAAAAGGTGGCACTGAAACTGGAAGCGCGAAAGAGTTTGATGCATTCTTTGCTGTACCGGGATCTGAAATGAATGATGATAATGAAATCCAGAAGATCATCGAGGAAAAGACAGGTGTAAGGGTAAATGAAACCTGGCTTACCGGACAGACAGCAGATGAGGCAATCGGAACAATGATCGCAGGTGGCGAGTATCCTGATTTCATTGAAGGTGCAAGCGGACAGATGCAGTTATATGATGCAGGCGCACTTGTTCCACTGGATGACTACATCGAGAAATATCCAAACATCAAAAAGCTTTTCACAGATCTTGAGTGGGAAAAACTTCGTCAGGATGACGGACATATCTATTGGATACCACAGTTTAGCTGCATAAAGGGAGACGAGAAAGTCTGCGCACACAATGACGAGGCATTTTGGATCCAGGCAAGAGTACTTAAATGGGCTGGCTATCCGAAGATTGATACATTGGATAAGTATTTTGACCTCATCGAGAAATATAATGAAGCAAATCCAAAAATGGCTGATGGAACAGAAAATATTCCATATACAATCCTTTGTGATGACTGGAGATATTTCTGCCTTGAGAATGCACCACAGTTCCTTGACGGATATCCAAACGATGGATCATGTATGGTAGATCCTGATACAAAGAAAATACTTGACTATAATACATCTGATACAGCAGTTAAATATTTCAAGAAGCTCAATGAAGAGTATCAGAAGGGAATTGTAGATCCTGAGTCATTCACACAGACATATGATGAATATATCTCTAAGCTTTCTACAGGACGTGTACTTGGAATGATTGACCAGTGGTGGGATTTTGCATACACAGCAGGTGATGCAATTAAACAGGCAGGTCTTGCTGAGCAGGGATGCGATTACATTCCGGTACCTGTAACAATCGACGGCCGTCCAAATCAGTGGCACAATGCAGGCGGCGCTTTCAACGAGTCAACAGGTCTTGCTGTTACAACATCCTGTGATGATGTAGATGCGGCCATGAAGTTTGTAAATGATCTTCTTGATCAGGATATCCACAATCTCAGATTCTGGGGTGTCAAGGGTACTGACTATGAAGTAGATGAGAATGGTGAGTTTTACAAAACAGCAGATGAGAGAAAGAAGGCTTCTGATACAGCATACAAGGCCTCTCATTCATGCTCATACTCATACTTCCCACAGTACAATGGAACAAGTGATGATGGAATCAATGCCAACAAACCTGATGGACAGGCAAGAGAGTTCTATGATGGTCTTAACAGTGATGTACAAGAGGCTTTCGATGCCTATGGTGTTAAGACATACGTTGAAATGCTTGGAACAAACGATGCACCTGGAGACTGGTATCCGATGTGGTCATTCTCTAACAAATTTAACACAAGCACTCCTGGTGGAGTAGCCTGGACAAAGATTGGCGAACTTAAGCATAAGGCTCTTCCAAAGGTTGTTATGGCAAAAGACTTTGACAGTGAATGGAATACATACATGGATGAATACAATGCATGCAATCCACAGGATTTCCTGGGTGAATTACAGACCGAGCTTGATACAAGATTAGAGCAGGCTGCTAAATTCAAATAAAGCTTAAATGAAATTTAAGGCAGGCAGATATAATAGCGTTTTATCTGCCTGCTGCCTTTAAGGAGTGGTGTCATGTCATTAACGAGAAAAAACAAAAAAGAAAAGGTCAGAGAACCTAGAACAAAAATTACATGGAAAGAAGTCAAACGTCAGAAAGTGCTGCTGTTCTGGGCAGCAATAATGGTGGCATATGGAGTTGTATTCTATTATCTACCACTCGCTGGCTGGGCAATGGCATTTCAGGATTACAAACCAAGACTTGGTATATTCCATTCTGCATGTGTTGGATTGGACAAATTCAAGATGCTGTTCTCGGATATGACATTTATCCGTGTTATAAGAAATACACTTGCAATGGGTGTTATCAATCTGGTTGTAACTTTTGTCACAGCCATTGTATTTGCAATCTTACTGAATGAGATTGCATCAAAGGGTGGAAAGAAAGTAGTACAGACTATATCATATCTTCCACATTTCCTTTCATGGATCATTGTAACAGGTATTTTACACGATATGCTTTCAGGAACAGGTATTGTAAATGAGTTCCTTGTAAATATGCATATTATAGACCAACCGATAAACTTTTTCGCACATCCGGGATATTTCTGGCCGATAGTGGCATTTGCCAATGTATGGAAAGAAACAGGATGGAATGCAATCATATATCTTGCAGCCATTACATCAATAGATCCTTCACTTTACGAAGCAGCATCTATTGATGGAGCGGGACGCTGGGCAAAGATCAAGTATGTAACACTGCCGGGAATCAAACCAACTATTATAATCCTTCTTCTTATGAATGTAGGTAATGTTTTAAATGCAGGATTTGAGATACAGTATCTCTTAGGAAACGGCCTGGTACAGGATGTATCACAGACTATTGATATTTATGTACTTAAATGGGGCATAAGCCAGGGAGATTATGCAATAGGTACCGCAGCAGGTATATTCAAGAGTGTGGTAAGTATAATTCTTATATTTATTGCAAATAGAATTGCCAAACATAATGGTGAAGAGCAGTTGTTTTAAGGAGGTCTTGTACGATGGCAGATATAACAGCAGGCTCTGTAAAGAGCAAAAAGAAAAAGAAGATAAGTATATTTCCAATTGTAAATGGCATCATTATGGTACTGTTTGTGATCATAACGCTTTATCCGGTGCTTAATACACTTGCGATATCGCTTAATGATGGTACAGATGCATTAAGAGGTGGAATTTACCTCTTACCAAGAAAGTTTACCTGGAAGAATTATACAACGGTTTTGCAAAAAAATAATCTTATAACAGGAGCATATATTACTGTTGCCAGAACAATAATTGGAACAGTCTTAGCACTGGTGGCAAATGCAATCCTTGCTTTTATAATCAGCAGAAAAAGATTTTTGTTCAAAAGAGGTTTATCCCTGTTTTGGGTTATCACAATGTATGTCAATGGTGGATTAATCCCTGTCTTCCTCCTGTACAAGGGACTTGGGCTTACCAATAGTTTTTGGGTTTATGTAGTCCCTGGAATGGTCAGTGCGTTTAATATGCTCGTTATCAGAACCTATATGAATGGAATTCCTGACAGCTTAGAGGAGTCAGCGCAGCTTGACGGTGCAGGATATACCACCATTTTTCTGAAGATTTATTCACCGCTCTGTAAGCCGGTATATGCAACCGTAGCATTATTTGTGGCGGTAGGACAGTGGAACTCCTGGTTTGATGCGATGCTGTACAACAGAATGAACAGCAATCTGACGACCCTTCAGTATGAGCTTATGAAACTCTTATCATCGGTTACGAATCAGGGAACCTCTGTGGAAGCAATGAAAAATGCAGCCGGTTCGGTCACACCGACGTCGGTCCGTGCAGCAGCAACCATTATTACCATGCTTCCAATTATTTGTATTTATCCATTTTTACAGAAATACTTTGTTGCCGGGCTTACTCTTGGCGGAGTAAAAGAATAAAGATACTGCATTTTATCCAGGGTCATGCTGTTTTGGCATGACCCTGAAATATTATATGAGGAGAGAGCATATGAAGATAGCAGGAAAAAATCCAATTACAGAACTGGATTATCCGGATCCAGATGTCATCCGGGTAGATGATACGTATTACATGGTAAGCACTACAATGCACTTTATGCCGGGGTGTGAGATTCTGCGGTCGTATGACCTCATTCACTGGGAACATCTGAGCTATGTGTATGAAAGACTGGACAGCACAGAGGAACAGAGGCTTGTTGGTGAGAAAAACTGCTATGGAAAAGGCATGTGGGCCGCATCGCTCCGATACCATAAAGGGATGTATTATATTTGCTTTGTGGCGAATGATACCGGAAAAACATACCTTTATACTGCTGATGATATCGAAGGACCATGGGAAAAACGCATCATAGAAGGCTTTTATCATGACTGCTCACTTTTGTTTGAGGATGATCATGTTTATATTGTTTCCGGCAATAGAAATGTTCGTCTGCAGGAATTGAAAAAAGATCTGGGCGGTCCAAAGGAAGGCGGACTGGATCGGATTCTGGTCAGTGATAGTCGGAATCCGGGGCTTGGTTTTTCAGGAAGAAAGTCTGTCCGCTTAAGTCCATTTTAAAGAAACGTTC
>ERZ773175.1624-NODE-1624-length-11989-cov-3.341797_pt1 | contig 11989 bp, 9 predicted proteins | sample MGYA00581004_ERZ773175 | MGnify/ENA primary metagenome ERZ773175 (study PRJEB29015, sample SAMEA2737834) | human gut metagenome | biome: human gut; feature: human-associated habitat; material: faeces | place: China | collected 2012 ...
GATGAAACCAACCAAAACCAGATTCAACGCGAAGAAAAACGCGCCGATGATAGTCATGGCGTCACCGAAGCTCATATGCATGAGTTCCGCGCCACCGCCGCCGCTCAGCGACACCAGACCAATGCCGAACGCGCAGACGAACGCGGCCACCAGATGCTGCCAGCTGGGGCGTTTGCGCGTGAACGCCCACACCACGAACGGCACCATCACGCAATAGGTGTCGGTGAAGAAGCTGTTGCGTCCGGGAGACGTGGTTTCAAGTCCTTTGAGCTGGAAGATGAATCCCAGCCAGTAAGTCAACGCGAGTATCAGACCGGGAACGATATAGCGGCGCAGGCGAATCCTGCGAAGACGTGGGAAAAACACGATGGCCATAAGCAGTACCGCCGAAGCCATGCGGAAGAACATCATCCACTGTGTCGGCATGTTCTCCTGCACATGCTTGAGCATGGTGTAACCTGATCCCCATACCGCCGCGTTGACCAGCATCATCACGCGGGCGACCGGCTTCGATACGCTAATGCCTTCCGATGATTCCTGCCCCGCGTCTGCCATCCGTCCCCCCTTACACGCTTCCACACATCCGACGTCGTATTCACGTCATGCTTTCCGAAGGAAACTTTAGACGTGGCTGCGGAAGCAACACGCGGGAGCATGCTACTGCGCTTTGGCCGCCTGGCTGTTCACCCAGTTGTCAGCCATGTCAATGGCTTCGTCAAGCGTGACCTTGGCCGCCTTGTAATACTTGGAATCCTTGATGTTGCTGCTTTCGACGAGCTTCTGTCCGGAGTCCGCGGCCTTGGACAGCGCGGACAGCAGTTTGCGCCCGGTCAGGGTCAGGGAATCGTCCTTGCTGAGTTTGTCGACCAGTTTGCCTGCCTCGTCGATCGACTGTTGCAGTTCCTTTTTGGATTCATCCAACGATTTCGTGTCGGAGGTACCGTTCGAAGAAGTGCTGTTCGAAGAGGCTCCGTTCGATTGCCCGGATGGGTTATTGGACGATTGTCCAGCTGCCGCGCCATCCGAATCGGCCTTCGGATCCTGCAACGCGGTTTCGGCGTTTTTCTCTTGGATGCTTTTCAAACTGGCGTTCAGGGAATCGGTGGCGCTGTCCAACGTTTTGGCTACGAGATTGAGCTGCGTGATGGTGGCTTCCGCCTTGCAGCCTTCCGTATCGACTGTGTTCTCGGCGCTGGTGGCCGCGTCCGCGAACGCGTCGATGATGTCGTTCACGCCGAGCGCGCCTCGAATCAGCTTCTGCAGTTCGCTGCCGTTTTCGGAAGTGTCGAGCACGGCTTTGCGGGCCGAGCTGAATTCCGCGAGCGATTGCCGGCATGTGGCCAATGCTTCCTGCTGCTTGTTGCGGTAAACGCACACGCCGGCACCGCATGCCACGATGAGGGCCACGACCACGGCAAGGACGATCGGCCATGCCTTGCGGGGGCTGGAAGGCTGTTCAGTGGTCTGGTACTGATAATCCATACGTGTCACCCCTTGCGAACCGATAGCTGTCATCGTTCTTCGTCTTGTTAACCTTGCCTATTGTACGGGCTTGAAGATGGGAATATCCTGAATGGGCATCCTGCGCACACCAATGACGCAGGATCGGGTTGGCATATCGTCTCTCCGCAGGCGTGCCGCATGTCCATCACGGCCAGCAGCCCCCGTTTGTCCGCTCGTTCGACAGCCATGTCCACGAAATCGACCGGCAGATGCCGTTTGTCGGCGATTTGCCGCACCGTCAATCCTGCGGCGATGTCGCCGGCGATGCGTGCGACGATATCGTTCCGGCCGTCGCCGTATGTATCAGCCGTACGTGGCGTGCGCCGCCATCCGTGCGCGGAAGCGCCGGACCGTTCCATACCGCTCACCATATCAACCGCAATGTTTGGAAGGCGATGATGGCGATGACGTATGCCACGGCCAAGCTCAGCAGGACGGATCGCGCCGCGACTTTCGTGCCAAACTGCCGTCGCATTTCGGCGACCGTTGCAAGACATGGCGTGTAGGCGAGCGTGAACAGCAGGAAGGCGATGGCCGCCGCCTTGCCGTGGCCGTGCGATGACTGGTCGAACGAGGCGCGCAGCTTCTGTCCCAGCGTTCCCTCCCCGGCTTGTTGGGAAGCCGCATCATCCGGTTCGTCCGCATGGTATGACTGCGACATCGAACCGACCACGACCTCTTTGGCCACGAATCCCGTGATCAGCGCGGCCGAGGCATGCCAGTCATCGAAACCGGCCGGCGCGAACACGGGAGCGACCGCGTCGGCGAGCACGCCATACGCGGAATCATGCACGTCGTCGACATGAGCGAAACCGCCTGCGTTGGCGGTTACCGGAATGCCCTGCAGCAGCCACAGCGCCGTGATCATTGAAATGATGATCACGCTGGCTCCACGGATGAAGCCCCATAGACGCAGCAGCACCGAACGTGCCAGCTGCAACGCGCGCGGGCATTGGTATGCGGGAAGCGCCAGCATCAACGGTTCGGGTTCGAGGCCGCGGAACATGGTGTGGCGCAGCAGCACGCCGACCAGCAGGATGACCATGACCGAAGCCACGTACATGAGGAAGACCACGAGACCGGCGTATTTCGGGAAGAACGCGTGGGCGAGCACCAAAAACACCGATAGTCGCGCGGAACATGCCGCGAACGGCACCAGCATGCCGGTAAGCACCCGTTGCCGGGAATCGGATAGGGTTCGTGTGGCGGCCAAAGCCGGCAGATTGCAGCCGAAGCCGACGATGATCGGCAGGAACGCGCGACCGTCCAATCCCAAGGCGCGCATGGCACGGTCCATCACGAACGCGGCGCGGGCCATGTAGCCGGAATCCTCCAAGATTGACAGCAGCAGGAACATGATGCCCATCACCGGAATGAACGTCAGCACGGTGACCACGCCGTCAAGCAGACCGTCCACCAGCAGCGAACGCAGCCAGCCGCTCACGGATGGTCCGAACAGGCCGAGCAGCAGGTCGAGTCCATCTGCGCACCATCCGCGGAAGGTCACGTCAATCCAATCCTGCATGGGGCTGGCGAGCGTGGTGGTGGCCTGGAACACGACGAACAGCACCGCAAGGAAGACGAGGACGCCAATCACGGGGTGCAGCAGCACGCGGTCGATGCGGTCGGACAAGGTGACGTGGTCGACCGCATGCATGTCGAGGCCGCGCAATATGCCGGCGGTCCAGTCGAGTCGTGCGTCGGCCCGCGATTCGGCCCAAGCGCTCAGGCCGTCTGCGGTTTTCATATCTGCGTCGGCTGTCGCGGTTGGCAGTGCGGTCAGCCCGTGCGGAACGGGCGTTCCCTCGAAACTTGCGGCGATCGCGTCGGCCAAAGCCTTGCCGCCGTTTCCGGTACGTCCGTCAATCGCGACGACCGGCATGCCGTCCAGCAAATGGGACAGTCGTTCCGCATCGACGCCGCAGCCGTTGCGGACGGCGAGGTCGTTCATGGTGAGTGCCACGACGGTGGGCAGCCCGAGCTCCACCACCATCGACAGCAGGTACAGCGATCGGGACAGCGCGGTGGCGTCCAGCACCACGACGGCAAGGTCGGGAACGGGCATGCCCGACGCGCCGGTCAACGCGTCGACGGCAACCTGCTCGTCGGGACTCATCGGAGATAGCGAATAGGTTCCGGGAGTGTCCACAAACTGCCAATTCTGCGGATTTTTCGTCGTTTTCGAGCTTTTGTACCGGTATTGCCCGCAAGTGATGGACACCGTGGTGCCTGGCGCGTTCATCGTACGGGTCCTCGCGCCAAGCAGCGCGTTGAACATGGAAGATTTGCCAACGTTCGGATTGCCTACAAACACGACGCGTTTTACATTTTCGACGTTTCCCATATTGCCGGAGTCGCCGCCCATGCCGTCATTCGCGGGTCTGTTGACACGACAAACGCGATGCCGGCAACAGCCATTCTGCGAACGGCAGCAGTCGCCGCCCCTCAGGTTCCGTAGATTCAACATTCGCGCATATTCCCGTTCTCTTCGCGTTACGCAACGTCGTCTTGCGCATGTTCATCCCGCGCGAACCGTACCCGGACGGCACGCGCGGTGCCGCCGTCCACCGCGACACGTTCGTTTCCGAATGCGACGACCCTTCCGCCGAAAGCGCTCCGCTGCATGACCCGTAAACCCGCGCCCGGAGCCAATCCTATCTCACATAGGCGGAACCGGTGCCGGTCATCCAGGTCGATGCCGTCCACGACAACGCGCATGGCGCGCGGACAGTCGCGCAGCGTCATGATGGCGCCGCGCTCCCCCGCCCGACGCCGCACCGTGTCATCGAAGCGGCGAGCATGCGTATTATCCATGTTTTCACACATAGCAGGAAACGAAGCAAAGCACAAGAGTGTTTTTCACGGAACTGAACCGCACCCCAATTGTTGGACGTCGGTAAGTGGGATGCAGTCTGAGACCGCGATCTGGCACGCATCATCCAGACTTTGGTCGACGATCCCATTGAGCAACGCATTCGCGAACGGCGCGTCCAAGAGCAGGACGGCGAGGCCGTTGCCGACAATGCCCCGGTCAATACAGGCTGTGGCAACGCTGCCGACAATGCCACTGCCGAAAAACGCAAGCCCAGTGCCGCCACATTGGCGGCAATAACAGTACCGGCACAAGCGGCACCGACGCGGTTGCCGACAATCCGCTGGAGCTGGTGGAATCCGGTTGGTCTGTAAGCCAACAGGGGTACGTTAGCTACGCATTCGCCCTGCGCAACACCAGCACAACCCTGCAGGTACAGTATCCAGAAGTCGCCATCACCGGCGAACCAAAGACGGCTCCATCGTGTTCTCGCAGACGCAAACGCTGAATATGGCGTTCCCGAATCAGACTATATATAACGCCGGGCAAGCGGGTCAAGGTACCGCACCGGCCACCGTGGACTTCGTTGCGCTCAGTCCGAATGAGTACAACGTCACGGAAGCACAAGGCACTGCCACTTTCCCCATCAGCGGAATCTCCAAAGTGCGCAACAACGACGGCGGCACGACCTTCAATGGCGAAGTCCGCGCCGTGACCGATGGTTTCAAGCCTTCAGATGGACAGCAGATCAAGGTTTCCCTAGTGTTGCGGGATAAGCAAGGTGCCATCATCTATGGAGAAATGGCATTTGTGGATTGGCCGGACAATGGCCAATCCTGCCTTTCTCGATACTGGTGTACGATTTGCCGGACTACACGTCCTACGAGTCGTACGCACAAATTTGGTAGTTCGGCTTAATCGCCATCAGGCCGCGTTACGCGCCGCATCGACACTAGTGTTGCGCCGTGCCTGGCCGAATACACGGCCAGCCACCATCCTCTCATCGGCCTCGGTCTGGATGATGGTGCGCATCGGGCCCATGCAGATGGCCGAAGCCAAACCGTTCACCACATCAATCAGCAAATACGCCAGCAGCTTGTGGACCACGCCAAGACCAACGACGGAGACGCCCACCAGAGTGATGCCGAAGGCGACCACGCGCATGTTGTTGCGGATGAGCTTGGCACCGATGGTAGACATCAGCGCGCCGCCGAGCAGCATACCGATGCTCCATCCCAGCTCGTTGGCGGCGAGTTTATCGGAGGCGGTGGTCAGGTTGATGAATCCGAGATTCAAATCGATGCCCTCATATTCGCGGGTCATGAGCAACAGCGTAAGGTTCATCGGCGCCACGGACACGAAGCACACCAAGGCGCCACCGAGCACCACGTTGCGCAGGTTCGCCCGGCGCCATGTGTAGCTGAAACCATCTTTCAAGTCAGCAAACACACGACGGACGCTGGCAATCAGCGAACGATCAGCATTGGCATCCGACATAGGTTCGAGTGTGGGTTGCCCGCTATTCTCCGCTTCAGCCATACGCCTCGCAACATGTTCCGCGCTCTTCTTCGGCCCTTTGATCAACGCCACAAAGCCGACGCCGATAATGGCCGTGGTCACATCGACTAACAGAATCGACCACAGCGGCACTGTGTTGATAAGCACAGCAGCCACCGCAGGTGCCACAATCGTATTCGCCGAATTAATCACGCCGTATATTGAGTTGACGCGCAATAGTTTGCCCGAGGGAACAACATCCGGTATGAACGACTGCACAGCGGGCGTCTGCACCCCGCCTCCCGCCGAACGAATGAACAGCACCACGAAAATCATGGTCAGACTCGCCCATCCCATCGCGAAGCTCAGCGACAGCACGACGGTGACCACAGCAATCACCATGTCCGGCAGCATGATCAGCAGTTTGCGATTATGGCGGTCCGCCCATGAGCCGCCGAAGATCGAGACCACGGCCTGCGGCACCACGCCGAACAGGGTGGCCAGCAGCATCGCCGAACCGGTTCTGGTCTGCAATACGATCCACCACCAGATGGCGTACTGCACGATGCTGGAGCCCAACAGCGAGAACGCCTGGCCGGTGAGTAGAAGCACTACACGGCGGATCCACGCACGCTCGGATTCCCCGTTGGCCACTGCTGCGGCATAGGCGGCACCGGGTTTGTTCGCGCTATGGACCGCTGCGCGCGCATTCGCATTGTCATCGCCGGAAACCTCGGGTGTTTCGCGCACAGTTGGTTCAGTTGTTGTACTACTAGAAGACATACGAGTGTTCTCAATTCTTCAATTCCACTACAAAGGTCACATCACGGCATACGCACGCCGACGCGCGTATGCGTGCACGACTCCAGCAACGAGCCGTACCCGCCGTTAGATGGCAGGCTTCAGTATCGTGACGCCATGCGTTAGCGTCACCATGCAACGATAGGAACACACTATTCAATAGTGCATCATGAAAGCGTGACGTTGCCCTTGCGCAGGTGCCGTAAGACTCCGCGGACAAAGCAATGAGGCTTCCCCGTGAGAAGGGAAGCCTCATATTCCATTCATTCTATTCAGCGATGATGACGCCGAATCACCGATCATCCTTTGGGAACAACGCGTCGAAGGCATGTTCCATCACGGACTTACGGCGGATCACACCGACGAGTCTGCCATCACCATCCACCACCGGCAGTTTCTTGAACTGCTTCTTGGCGAGGATTCGGGCCACCTCTCCAACATGCTGGTCGGGCGTGGCGGCAACGACCTTATGCGTGGCGATGTCCATCACCTTCTTGCCGGAGAGCGCCTGCACCTTGGAGGCCACGGTTTCGTCGTCGAACACCACCATCGTCGAACCGGTGCCGGTGGGAACCGTACGGGATTCATAGGTGGCAATCGATTTCAGGATATCGCCGTCGCTGACGAAGCCGACGAGCCTGCCATCGCCGTTCACCACGGGAAGGCTGGAGACGTTGAGGCGGATGAACTCGCGCACCACATGCGTGATGTCATCGCTGTCCAGGCAGCTGTAGGGCTGATCGTCCATGATCTCGCCGATGGACTGTTCCTGGGCCTGCTTGAACAGGGAGGCGGCGGGGGCCACGTATGCGCCGGCGTAGTGATGCTCGGCGGGCTGGCCTTCAGTGGTTTCGGCCGCGACTTCGGCGGAGGCTTGCGCCTCGTAGGCCTTGGCGTTGCGTGCGGCCTTCTCCTTGGCACGGCTGGTGACGGTGAAGATGCAGATGATCAGGGCGATCAGCGAGATGGCGGCGCACAGCAGGTAGGAGAACGCGATGCCGCTGGCCGTGGCGGACTTCACACCCTGGGACATGTGCGAGGCGGTCACGGATGTTTCTGCGGTGACCAGAAGCGAGGTCGCAATGGCTGCCGCGATCTGGCGGCCGGTGTTGGCGATGGCGTTGCCATGGGCGATCATGTCGTTCGGCAAAGCGTTGACGCCCCAAGTGTTTATCGGCATGTTGGCGATAGCCTGACCGGATGCCTGCAATGCGCAGAACACGGCGACAAACAGCACTGATGTCCTGGTGTTGATGGTGCCGAGAAGACCAAGAGAGATGGTCATGAGCGCAAGGCCGCCGATGCCCACGCCTCGCGGGCCGAATTTGTCGAATGCGGCACCGGCGACCGGACTCAGGATGATGCCGATCGCCGCGGCGGGCAGCATGACCATGCCGGTGACGGTGGCGGATTGGCCGAGCACATTCTGGATGAAGATAGGCAACGTCACGTTGGTTGCGGCGACTGCGGCGTTGATCAGAGTGACCAGAATCGCGGAGTTGCGGAAGTTGCGGGTGGCAAGGGTGTCAACGCGCAACAATGGCTCATCGAGCTTGACTTGCTTGTATACGAATGCGACGAAGGCCACAAGACCAACGACGATTGAGGTAATGACGACCGGACTGGCCCATCCCATCGTGGAAGCGGACGAGAAGCCATAGAGCAGGCCACCGAACGCGATGGTCGAAAGGATCACGGACAGGATGTTGAGCTTTGGGTTCTTCAACTCGCTGACGTTCTTGAGCATCATCGTGCCTCCGACAAGGATGACCAGTGCCACGACTGCGATGCCAATGAACATCGGGCGCCATCCGAAACTGTCAATCACCAGACCACCGACAACCGGGCCGATAGCCGGGCCGGCGGCCATGACGATACCGGCCATGCCCATGGCGGTGCCGCGCTTATCCGGCGGATAGACGAGCATCGGCACTACGGCGACCAATGGCAACAGCACGCCGGAGCCGGCGGATTGCAGTATGCGTCCGACGAGCAACAGCACGAAATTCGGCGCGACGGCACACAGCAGTGTGCCGACCATGAAAGTGGCAAGAGCTCCGGCGAAGAGCTTTCGGGTGGAGAATTTATCAATCAGATAGCCTGAAATCGGCACCATGATGCCCGAGACCAGCATGTAGACGCTGGTCACCCACTGCACGGTGCCGGTGGTGATATTGAAATCACGCATCAGTGCCGGCAAGGCCGGTGACATGACGGTCTGGTTGAGCAGCGCGATGAACGAGCCGACGACGATCACACCCACGACGATGAATCGGGCGTGCGAATCAATAGGCTTTACGGAACTGGCGGCGGACCCGAATTCCGCGGTTTTCTGTGAGGTCACAGCATTTCCTTCTGTTGGTAACGGCATGTGTGGGCGATCCGGCCCCATACTTGTGTCAAGACGCGGGGACACCGATGAGTCCGGGGTAAAGGAAAAGCCGCCATCCGTTCCGCATTCATATACGGCAAACGATTCGCGGCTTTGCGTAAGTTGATGGCTATGGTGAGCGATTCATGCGACGTCGACCGCGGATGGGCCATCGGTGCATCCCGGCATAAGGCGTGTCCCCGCTACACCAGCATCGAGAATAGGGCCATTTGTGGATTGGCAAACAGAACATTGCCGACGAACGACCCACGGCAGGCGCGTGCGATGAACATCGCGTAGCGATACAGGTTCATGGCATCTCCTTGACGGGTCTTCGTACGGCAGGCATCGAGAAGCCTATCATCATTCAGATCGACGGTGAAACCCACGCATGCCCGACAATACACAAAATCTTCACAAGAGGATTGGGCTTACCGCATACGATCCGCCTGGGTAGCGGTCCGAGGATGAATCAGGGGCGAGCCAAGGGTTGCGTCTCGTGTTTCCGTCATGATGTCTGGCAAAATAATGAAGCCGGACATGCGAGGCATCGACCGGAATCGGAAAGGGACTAATCATGCGAGTTCTCGGCAATATCCTGTGGATCATTCTTGGTGGGTTGGCCATCGCAATCGGATGGGCATTGGTGGGACTGATTCTGTGCATCTCCATCATCGGCATCCCGTTCGGCCTTCAAGCGTTCAAGATGGCGGGACTCACCCTGACGCCGTTTGGCAAAACCGTGCAATACGGCGGCGGAGTCGGCTCTGCCTTGGCCAACATCCTGTGGGTGGTGATGGTCGGCTGGTGGATGGCACTCGGCTATCTGGGAGCCGGCGTACTCAACTGCATCTCCATCATCGGTATTCCGTTCGGATTGCAATCGTTCAAGATGGCCAAGCTTGCGCTCTGGCCATTCGGAGCGGAAATCGTCAACCTGTAGATTCCAAATACTACAAAGCCGCCAAAGCAACCCTTGACGAGGCGGTCACCGACGTCAACAATTGGATTGACCAGCAAGCCGCCAAGGCCGAATAATAAAACACACATTATGCTGCTGCAGCAGCCAGTCCTTGCAGAACAATGTCATGACAAAGGCCTGAGAAGACGACTTCTCAGGCCTTATCCGTGCCGCTCATCAGTCGCTTGTAGCGACAGCTCCCCTCAAAGAGGGGAGCCAGAGAAACACTTACTTCGAGATGTTGAACTTGAACTCCACAATATCTCCGTCGGCCATGACGTAGTCGCGACCCTCCTGACGGAGCTTGCCTTCCTCCTTGATCTTCGTCATGGAGCCTTCGGCGGCCACGAAATCGTCGTAGGAGACGATGTCGGCCTTGATGAAGCCTTTTTCGAAGTCCGTATGAATCACGCCGGCGGCCTGCGGGGCGGTGTAACCCTTGTGGATCTGCCATGCGCGCACTTCCTTCTCACCTGCTGTGAGGAAGGTGGACAGACCGAGCGTGTCGTAGCCGACACGCGCCAACTGATCCAATCCGGACTCCTCAAGACCGGCGTCCGCAAGCATCTCGCGGGCGTCAGCCTCGTCGAGTTCGGTCAGGTCGGCTTCGAACTGCGCGTTGAGGAAGATGGCGGGGGCCGGAGCCACGGATGCGGCGAGCTTGGCCTGCATGTCTTTGTTCTGCAGTTCGGCATCGTCCACGTTGAACACGTAGATGAACGGCTTGGCGCTCATCAAGTGCAGATCGTAGACGGAATCCTTGTCGAAACGGCCTTCGCGAGCCGCCTTATCAATGGTTTCGCCGGCTTCGAGAATGGTCTTCGCCTGTTTGACGGCCTCCATGTAGGCCGGTTCGATCTTCTTGCCGCGCAAATCCTTCTCCAGCTTCGGCAGCGCGTTCTCGATGGTCTGCAGATCGGCGAGGATCAGCTCGGTGTTGATGGTTTCAATGTCGTCGGACGGATCGACCTTGCCGTTGACGTGCACGATATCATCGTCTTCGAAGGCGCGCACGACCTCGCAGATCGCGTCGGCCTCGCGGATGTTGGCGAGGAACTTGTTGCCCAGGCCTTCGCCTTCCGAAGCGCCCTTGACGATGCCTGCGATGTCGACGAAGGTGACGGTGGCCGGCACGATCTTCTCCGTGTGCACGAGCTTGGCAAGCACCGGCAGACGGTTGTCCGGCAGCGGCACGATGCCGGTGTTCGGTTCGATGGTGGCGAACGGATAGTTTTCCGCCAGCACGTTGTTACGGGTCAATGCGTTGAACATGGTGGACTTGCCGACGTTCGGCAGTCCGACGATTCCGATAGTAAGAGACATGGTTCCTTAGCTTAGTATTAGGCTTCGATGGCGTCGACCGCTTTGATGACCGCACCGCGGAACGCGCTTTCCTCCAACGATGCGACGCCCTTGATGGTGGTGCCTCCTGGAGAGCAGACAGCGTCTTTCATGGCACCCGGATGCATTTCGTCGGCCAAATAGAGCGCACCCACGCCTTCCACCATTTTGGCGGCCAGACGATACGCGGTGTCACGCTGCAAACCATATTTCACACCGGCATCGCCCAACGCTTCGATGTACATGTCGGTGAAGGCCGGAGCACAGCCGGCAATACACATGGCGATGCCCATGTGTGCGGTGTCCACGCGTTCGATCAGGCTGATTGACGAAAACAGGTTTTCGAAGGTTTCCGTCTGTTCCTGCGTGAGCGTGTTGTCGACTTCCGTGACCAGCACGCCTTTGCCGACAGCCATCGGCGTGTTCGGAATGGTGCATTGAATGTGCGCCTGTTCGAAAGACGTTCCGAACAGGTCACGGAATTTGTTCAGATCCCAGCCTGCCGCAATGGACACGACGATGGTGTTTGGCTGCGCCAGCTTGTCAACGATCGGTGAGATCACCGCTTCAATCTGATATGGTTTGATGGCGATGACGACCACGTCGGCGGCTTCGGCCACTTGTGCGGCGGTATGCACCGCTTTCGCACCAAGTTTGGCGGCGCTGCGTTCCAGCTTGTCATAGTGTGCCGCGCAAGCCACAA
>ERZ773175.1626-NODE-1626-length-11987-cov-2.851073_pt1 | contig 11987 bp, 6 predicted proteins | sample MGYA00581004_ERZ773175 | MGnify/ENA primary metagenome ERZ773175 (study PRJEB29015, sample SAMEA2737834) | human gut metagenome | biome: human gut; feature: human-associated habitat; material: faeces | place: China | collected 2012 ...
TATACGACCTCAAATACCATCTCGCCAAGGCTTTCGGGTGTGAGTATCTGTGTCTTTTTGTTCAGATTCAGATATCCTATACGGACAAGCTTCTGGATTATCTCCGCTCTCGTTGCTGAGGTGCCTATTCCTGAGCCCTTTATCTGCTCACGAAGCTCCTCGTCCTCGATAAGCTGTCCTGCATTTTCCATGGCAAGCACCATGGAGCCTGATGTATAACGCTTTGGCGGAGATGTCTTACCAAACTTGATATTATAGCCATGGCATGCTATCTCATCACCCGCCTTTAGCTTATCGGCAAGCTCAAGCATAACCTTGGGATTTACGACTATCTCATCATTGCTGCCGTTTGCTGTGCTGTTTTCATCTGTACTATCTGCAGTTTCACTGTTTTTACCAAGTATTCGTGCGTTTGATTCCTCAAACGACTTCTTTTTCGGCGGATTCGCCACCTGTAAATAGCCCTCGCTCTTTAGTACCTTTGATGATGCAAAAAAACTTTCCTTATCCACATCTACGACAAGCTTCACATTCTCATACTCTGCCGGTGGATAAAAAATACTAAGGAAACGCCTGACAATCAGTTCAAATACTGCTCTTTGAAGCGATGTAAGCCCCGAAAGCTCTGTAAGCTGACCTGTCGGAATAATAGCGTAGTGGTCTGTTACCTTGCTGTCATCCGTGTACTGCGTATCAGCTATATTGGCATATAGCCTCTTTTGCATAATATGCTCCACAAAGTCTGCTGTCGGTTCAAAACCTTTAAGCCTGCTTATATTTTTTCCAATCTCCTTTGCCACAGCACTTGAAAGCACCCTGGCATCTGTTCTAGGATAGGTGGTGAGCTTTTTTTCATACAGATCCTGAGCCACCTGTAATGTCTCATCAGGGCTGATTTTAAACTTCTTTGAGCACTCTGCCTGCAGCTCCGCCAGGTTGAAAAGAAGCGGTGCTCTTTTTTTTGCAATATTCTTAACTATAGATTTAACTTTCGCCTGTTTGCCGTTTAATTCTTCAATTAAAGCGAGTGCATCTTTTTCCTCTTTGAAGCCGTTTTCCTTGTATAAAAGCGGTGATTTAAAGTACCTTGAGCCTTCTACAGCCTTCCACTCTGCCTCTACACCGGCATCCGTAAACCTGCCGATTACCCTGTAAAACGGAGTCTCCTTAAAGTTTCTGATTTCGCGCTCACGGATTACTACCATTCCAAGCACACAGGTCATCACTCGTCCGACCGCGATTGCCGTGTACGAGCGTGTACCCGCCGCATCGTTTAGCAGATTGCCGTATTTGACCGACATGACACGCGAAAAGTTGATGCCCATGGCATAGTCCTCGATAGTACGCATGATGCCGCTCTTTCCGAGGTTTGCATACGCACTCATCGGCTTTGCCTCTTTTATGCCTCTTAGGATTTCCTCCTCGGTCTGCGAATCTATCCAGACTCGAAGTTCCTCCATGCCTTCCCTGACACCACCAAAGTTTCTGATATTCTCCTCTATGGTCTGTCCTTCTTTTCCGGCATCACCTGCCCAGTAAACTCTGTCAATGTCCTCTCTCTGCAAAAGAGCGTGCACAATATTGTACTGCTTGCGCACGCTGTCTATCACATCATATTTGTATTCCTTTGGCAGAAACGGCAGATCCTCAAGACGCCATTTCTTGTATTTCATGTCGTAGGACTCAGGGTAGACCAGCCCGACCAGATGTCCCACGCACCATGAAATCACATATTCTCCATTTTCTATATAACCGTCATTGCGTCCGCTCACTCGCAGCACCTTCGCAAATTCCTGTGCCACGGATGGCTTCTCTGTTATTATCAGTGATTTTCCCATAAGCTCCTCTATAATTCATTCATGTTGATGATACTCCTTCTATCCTCGCTCTGAACCACGATGAGCTCCTCCTTTTGACAGCCTCTCCTTCCGTAGAGCACTACGAGCTGGTTACCCGACTCTTTATAGAGCTGCTCAAGTTTCTCTAAATCTGTGTGTTTTGCTTTCATAATATTACTCCAAAATAATCAACTTGAAATATTATATCACAATTTAACACATATACAAATAGATTTTAATTATAATTTCCGAGCTCCTATTGTAGCTTTCACTTTATTTCTGACAAACATATAGCAGATAACCTGCATGATGATTGTCGCTATCCATGAACCGGGATATGATATAAACAGGAAAAACAGCGACCTGTTGCTTGGAAACAGACCATATATCCAGATGATTCTGACTCCGACTGTTCCTATTATAGAAAGTATCATAGGTACAGTTGAGTATCCCATTCCTCTTAGTGCTCCCGGAAAAAGGTCCATGATTCCACACAGGAAATATGGGATTGTTGTAATCGAAATAATCTCAAGTCCTGATTTAATTACATTGCTATTACTTGTATATATGCTAAGTATCTGTGTTCCAAATATGTATGAAGCACTTCCCATCACAAGTGCTACCGCTGTCGTGAGAAACAGACAGTCTATCAGTACCCTGTCCATTCTCTTTTGTTTTCCTACCGCATAGTTCTGGCTCGTGAAGCTCATGCAGGCCTGTGTGATTGAGTTGACAGATACATACAAAAAGCCAAGTATATTGTTTGCCGCCGTATATCCAGCCATGGCTATTGAGCCAAAGGAATTGACTGATGACTGAAGCATGGCATTTGAGATATTTATGACTGTGCTCTGTATGCCGGCCGGGATTCCCACCTGAAATATCTGAACCATATATTTCTTATCAATCGCAAGCTTATTAAAGCAGAGCTTATAGCTGGTATCTGCTTTACTCAGACAGTATAATACAAGTACGCAGGAAACAAACTGCGAAACAATTGTACCGATTGCAACACCTGCAACCCCCAGTTTGCACACTATTACAAAAAACAGATTGAGCAGTGCATTGATACAGCCTGAAATAATCAAAAAGATAAGCGGTCTCTTTGTATCGCCGACAGCACGCAAAATTGCCGCGCCATAGTTATAAAGCATAAAAAACGGCATACCGCAAAAATAAATCCTCATATAAATAGTAGAAAGACCTATGACATCATCAGGTGTACCCATTATTTCCAGCGCACCCCTTGCAAAAATAACACCGACCACGCCCATCACAATACCGCTTATGAGCGCAATCATAATAGCGGTGTGCACCGTCTTAGACATCTCCTTATCCTTGCCTGCCGCATAAAATCGGGCAGCGAGCACATTCGCACCAAGCGATATACCCATAAACAGATTGACAAACACATTGATAAGTGCCGTAGTCGAGCCAACAGCCGCAAGTGATTTGCTGCCACTAAACTGTCCCACGACAATAATATCCACCGCATTAAACGCTAACTGCAAAATACCCGAAATCATAAGTGGCAACGCAAATGAAATAAGCTTATCCATTATTGAACCGTTCACCATATCAATTTCATACTTATTATTCTTCACTTATATCTACCTCTTAAATATATTCTACTCAGATTATCTATTTTACCACGATAAAATATAAATTCAAGCGTAACAATTAAGCCCCCCCGAAAATAATAAACCTAACAAAACAAAAAAGAGCCCCTTTTAAGGGACTCGACTTTTGCAAATTAAAATCACAGAGTGAGGATTTTCCGTTCAATACACTACCTTCACCGGAGAGTACACAGTATGTTCCGAAGAAAAAATATGAACTGCCACGGGTTTCCAATAGGTTAAATGACAGTTTAGACTTGCAAACTGCCATAATCTATCCAGAAAAAATCCCGTGGCTGACTTCATATTTTATCTGAGGAATACTACTGTGTGCTGCACCGGTGCTCACAGCCCACAAACGGAAAATCCGCCCTCCTTAATAGAAATTGAATCTTTTGCCAACTCTACTTCTTTGTGATGTAACCCTGTGCCTTAAGAAGCTCTGCACAAAGCACTGCTCCACCTGCTGCTCCTCTTAATGTATTATGTGAAAGACCTACAAACTTGTAATCAAATACACTGTCTTCTCTTAATCTGCCAAGTGAAATTCCCATTCCATGCTCATAATTAACATCAAGCTTAACCTGTGGACGGTCATCTTCTTCAAGATACTGGATAAACTGCTTTGGTGCTGATGGAAGATCAAGCTCCTGTGGTGCTCCCTTGAAGTTTCTCCATTTTTCGATAATCTGTTCCTTAGTAGGCTTCTTACCAAAGTTAACAAATACTGCCGCTGTATGTCCATCAAGAACTGGAACTCTTAAGCACTGGCAAGTAATAACTGGCTCAGCAGCAGGAACGATTTCACCATTCTCAACTGTACCAAGAATTCTAAGAGGTTCTTTTTCTGACTTTTCTTCTTCTCCACCGATATATGGAATTATATTTTCAACCATCTCTGGCCACTGTTCAAATGTCTTACCAGCTCCAGAAATAGCCTGATATGTAGTAGCTACAACAAGCTTTGGCTCGAATTCCTTAAGAGCTGCTAATGCTGGTGCATAACTCTGGATTGAGCAGTTAGGCTTTACAGCTATAAATCCTCTTGTAGTTCCAAGTCTCTTCTTCTGTGCCTCTATAACCTTAGTATGTTCTGGGTTAACCTCTGGAAGAATCATAGGAACATCTGGTGTCCAACGATTAGCACTATTGTTAGATACAACCGGAACTTCTGCCTTTGCATATCTTTCTTCTAATGCCTTAATCTCTGCTTTTGGCATATTAACTGCACAGAATACGAAATCAACCTTAGATACTATCTCATCAAAGTCTTTATCCATATCATATACAGGCATCTTCTTAACGAATTCTGGCATTGCTGTCTGCATCTTCCAGCGTCCCTCAACAGCATCTTCGTAAAGCTTTCCTGCTGAACGTCCACTTGCTGCAACTAACACTACATCAAACCAAGGATGATTTTCAAGTAATGTTATAAATCTCTGACCTACCATGCCTGTACCACCAAGGATACCAACTCTTAACTTCTCGCTCATTATAGTCCTCCAATTATTGTTATTCTAATTGCCTGAAAACAATTTGCGCGTTTTGTCTTTCTGTGACGTACATTTGTTTTTCATTGCTTTGACAATACTATCATAACTGTAATTATATTGCAAGGGCTTTTTAATGATAAATTGTATAAAAATCAATATTCAAATATATACCTGTCATATCCGTTAATTATAGTTGTGTTATTATACTGCTCCTCTCTTTGGAATTCCCTTGAATAATTCAAATGTACATGCCCGTGTATGAAATATTTGGGACTGTATTTGTCAAGTATATCAACAAATGCTTCAAACCCCTTATGTGGATTATCCTCACCATCACCAAGCCCTGCCGCCGGAGAATGTGTAAGCAGTATATCAATGCCTTTCTTTACCTTTATCTTAGGCCACATCATAGCAGCCCTTTTCTTCATCTGATTCTGTGTATACTGGTTAATACCCTTCTTGTATCTGATTGAACCGCCAAGTCCCATAATTCTTATTCCATTGTATACATATATCTTATCTTCTATACATATACAGCCTTCTGGCTCTTTATCTGCATAGCCATCATCGTGATTGCCTCGCACATATAATATAGGCACTTTAGAAAATGAAGCAAGAAATGACAGATAATCTGCTTTTAAATCTCCACAAGACAATATAAGGTCTATTCCTTCAAGCTTCTCTTTTTCAAAATAATCCCACAGGTACTTTGACTCAACATCAGCTAATACTAGTATCTTCATAACCTTTTAACTTTCCTCACTAATCGTTCACATCTATAATTCCCTGATTGATAACAAGCATTTTTGAATTATCATCAAGTTCTTCATATTCTGGTACTCTGCCAACAACATTATCAAGAAGCCAATCCATTTCAATAATCTCATCAGGATCAAGTTCTTCGTCTGGCTTATTGTGCACCTTTCCATCCTGATCCTTTAATTCACCCGTAAATGGCTTGAACTCACCTTTTACTATTGCTTCCCTTATAAGCGATGTAACCTTTTTCGTTTCATCAGGAACTGCACCGCCATATATTATGTCAATTGCACCAGCAGACATACCCCACCAGTAATTAAGTGCTGATACCTTATCTCCTTCTTCTTCCTTCTTCCACGAACCACTTAATATGCTCTGTATAAGCTTCTCGTAGAACACACCCCAGTGCCATACAGGCATTGCCAGATGCTTTACCATACCTGAGTCCGTTACATAAAGACCGAACTTTCTTGATGTCTTCTTAGGTGTTATCATATCCTGATCTGAAATACAGTTAATACCCTGTTCTGCAAATCTTGCTTCTATGTCATTGTCTTTAATGCCACTCCATTCAACATATACCTTAACATCAGGATTTACCGCCCTTGCCCCCATAGCAAAAGCATTAACATTAGCCATAACACCATACAACGGACAGCTTGCAACATAACCAATCTTGTCACTCTTTGCCATAACCCCAGCTATAACCCCCGTCAGATACTTAGCCTCATACATTCTTGCATAATAAGTTCTTATATACTTATGCGATATATTAAGCGAACAGTTAAGTATCTTAGCCTTTGGATGTGCTATTGCCTGTTTAAGACTTGCATACATCATAGATGGCGATGTTACAAATATAAGATCCGTATTATCATCAATAAGCCTCTGGATGGCATTATAATCATCTTCCTTTGGTCTTACATTAGTAATACTGACTGTTTCTATCTGGCTTCCAAAGGTTTCATCAATATACTGTCTTCCCAATTCGTGGGCATAACACCACTCAGATGTCTGTGGTGTATTCTCGTATATAAATCCAACCTTAAGCCTTTTATTAGCCTCTCCTCCTGACCTTGGGAGAAGATAACTTAATATATTCTTCTTGGCTGGCTGTGTTGTAACCGGATCCATTCTTAAATCTACTTCGCTGTTATCTGATAATAATTCAAATTCAGCCCAGGTCTTAGCTACATTTTTATCCATCTGCTCCGGTGTCATATGGCGTACTGTATCATATCCGTGAATATGAATAAATCTTAAAAAAGCATCTCCAACCGGATAATCAAATCTGTCACCGCCTCTTGATTCATAAGCTGTTCTAAAGTTAAGATAACTTGATACCAAATCCCTCTTGTCATCTTCATCCATTGGCTGTCCCGGAGTAATTCCAACAAGCTCCATAAATGTTATGAAGCTGCCCTCTTTGCTAAAATATATATCATTAATCTTGGTAGATTTATAAAAATCCATAAATTCATAATATATCTTAACATCAGGATTATCAGACTTCCTAGGCACTTTACGGATAACCTGTGCATTTACCGTCACCGCATTAAAATATTTAAGAACACTAACTCTCTTGTTACCCTCAAGAACGTAGAATTTATTCATATATTCATATACTTTAACAGGGTCTCTTATTCCCTCATTAACCTGACTGTCACTAAGTGATGCCCATTTAGCTGAGAACTCACTTCCCCATTCAAGAATAGGCATCCAGTTATCTGCAAATGCATTAGTTCTGCCTGCTGTACATGTACCAACAACAAGCCTTAAAGGTATCTGGTCTATTCCAAGACTTACTTCTGAATCTATCTGTTCTTCATCCATCATACTTTCCATAACTGGAAGATATGGATATTTACCCTTATTGACACACGCATTATATTCTCTTTTTCCAAGCTTAAGAGCACTCATATAATCCTGTACTGACATATTAATCCTCCATTCTTACATTACAACACACTTGCAATAACCTTAGTAAGTGTCATTATATAGTTCTTGTCTGATTCATTCCAGCGAAAACCTTTATTAAATGTATCATACGATGCAATTATATTATCTCCTGCCTGATTGGTAAAGTAACTATATATCATTCCACCGATATTACTTTGAATTGTTTCATCATACAGCTTCTTGTTAAATGACTCTATATTCGATGTGTACACAATTGTCATATAGTGGTTCTTATCAAACATTCCTAAGAATTCTTTAGTATTAACTATATCATTAATGTCTGGAAGCTTCACATAATTACCATAATATTCAATAAGCCTGCCAGTTGTTCCATTATATATCCTGATGCCATCAATCTCAAATGCTTTACAGGCTCTCTGTAATACATTATCAAGTACACTGCTTCCATTCTTTATAAGATCAATAGACATATCAGCAACTTCCTGTGCCAATGTTTCACCTTTTTTAATAGGTGCCATAGAAAATCCTTTTCTTCCCATATCATCAAGGAAATCGCCGTGTTTCTGTGCATCATATATAATATATCTGTTCTTTCCTTTATTCTTGGCAATATAAAGGCATTTATCAGCCTTATTAAATAATGAGTCATAATCACTTCCATTGTCTGGATATTTACATACACCCATAGAAAGAGTAACATCACAGCTGTTCTCTCCCTGACCTAACTCTGCCCTTACTTTCTGCTTGATAAATGTAAGTATAGAACGCAGCTGGCTTTCCTTAGTTATCCAATTCGTAAATATAAAGAATTCATCTCCGCCAAATCTTCCAACAATACCTCTTCCATTAAGTGCACTGTTAATAATAGCGGCAACTTTTAATATAACTTTATCCCCATACAGATGCCCATATGTATCGTTGACATTTTTAAAATTATCTATATCTATCATAGCCATATAATGTATATCTTTATTAGTTGCAATTGAGTCCTGAACATATTCCTTGCAGGCTCTTTTATTAAGAAGCCCTGTAAAAAAATCTTTTCCCTCCTGTGTGGCATAATAACTGACCTCATTCTGCTTATCAATTGACTTAATAATCCCAATTACAACCCTGTCCCTGTTATTCTTATATGTAAGCTTACAATCAATATTATATACAACAAGCTTGGACATATCTGTAATAAGCGGTCCTGTAATCTCACCATTAAACCCCTCATTAGCATTACGGACTTTATTCACAAAATCTGTAAAATCCTGCTTTTGTCTTGCATTATTTAGATATTCCATATACACCTTTTCGAATTTATCAAGTGTCATCTTGCATATTATCGTTGCCTTGAAGCTTCTGTATATATATAGGGAAAACATATCTGTTACGGTATCATAATCAAACATATAATCATTATACATTGACAAATATGTCCTGTATTTGTTCACATCATTATGAAGCCTTGTATATTTCTTCTCCATCATAAAAATATTAACTACATTCATATCTATAACCGGCTCTTCATTAATGATATTCCCATTATTGGCGAGGCACATATGAACAAGAAAATACTGTCCGTCACCACCTTTTATATACGTTATAATTCTCTGGGACTGACCTGATTCTTTCAGACTCTCACATACATTTTTAAATTCACCCACATAATCAGGATGTATCATCTCTGTGATAATAATATTAATAAGCTTTCCTGCATAATTATAAAAATAGTCATCTGCAAAAAGCACAAGATATGAAGAATTAAATGATGCCATACAATACATCATTGATGATTTGTTATTATAAATATCCTCTGATATTAACATATGTCCCCCATCCGTAAATTCCTATAAAACCACTGCACCCTATAGAAATCCACCTCTTTATACAACCTAAAACCATACAGCATATAAACCATACAATCCTGATATAAATATTGTATTAAATCCGCTAATATTATATTAGTAATTTTGCACTCTATTTATATGAATAATAGCACGTTTTTTATTACTTGTAAACTAATTGTGTATTTATTAACATACATTTCAATTACAATTTGCATATGCCTTTAGAGCGTCGTATTATAATTCTTGTTACCAATATAGACATATAAAATGTATAGAAATGAGGATTTTATGAATAATTTACCTAAAGACCCGGTTATGCTTCTTAGCTTTGTTAACATGCAGTTAAGGGATAATTACAGCTCACTCACAGAATTATGTAAGACTTATATGGTTGACGAGAGCAGTATCACAGACAAACTCACCGCTATCAATTATGTATACAATCCTAAGACTAACCAATTTGTATAATTATTAAAAAAGCTATATGAAGGCTATAACAAATGTCCGATTTATTCAAAACATTTATTACAACCTTACATATAGCTTTCTTTAAGTATATATATTAAATATACCGCTTTAAGTTACCTAATGAAGTAAATTATGATTTCATATCTTTAGCAACTAAAGTACCATTTTCACAATCTATAAGAATCTTGTCCCCTGTCGATACATCGCCGGCAAGTATAAGCTTAGCGGCAAGTGTCTCAACGCTCTTCTGGACATATCTCTTAAGAGGTCTTGCACCATACATTGGGTCAAAACCATGGTCAACGATATAATCTTTAGCTGTATCAGATAATACAACCTTAAGTTCCTTATCTTCGAGTCTTCTGTTGACATCATTAATAAGAAGGTTAATAATACTTCCTATATTATCCTTATTAAGAGGTTTGAACATAATAATCTCATCAAGACGGTTCAGGAATTCTGGTCTGAAGCTGTTACGCAGATCTCCCATAACAAGTTCCTCAACCCCCTCTTTAATATTACCATTCTCATCAATTCCATCAAGAAGGTAGGTTGAACCGATATTACTTGTAAGAATTATGATCGTATTCTTAAAATCTACTGTCCTACCTTGTGAATCTGTTATACGTCCATCATCGAGAACCTGAAGAAGCACATTAAATACATCAGGGTGGGCTTTTTCAACCTCATCAAACAATACTACTGAATATGGTTTCCTGCGGACTGCCTCTGTAAGCTGTCCACCTTCATCATATCCTACATATCCTGGAGGAGCTCCGATAAGTCTGGATACTGAATATTTCTCCATATACTCCGACATATCAAGCCTTATTATATTATTCTCATCATCAAACAGACTCTCTGCAAGTGTCTTTGCAAGCTCTGTCTTACCTACACCAGTTGGTCCTAAGAATAAGAATGAGCCAATTGGCTTGCTTGGATCTTTAATACCAGCTTTAGACCTGATAATAGCTTCTGTAACCTTGGTTACAGCCTCGTCCTGTCCAACAACTCTCTTATGAAGAGTTTCATCAAGATTAAGTGTCTTCTGCCTTTCTGACTCACTTAACTTGGCCACTGGAATACCTGTCCATCTTGATATAATCTTAGCTATTTCTTCTTCTGTTACATTCTCGTGTACTAAAGAATCATCGCTTCCATCTTTCTTGGCCTTGGCTTCTGCTTCTTCAATCTGCTTTTCTATCTGTGGCAGCCTGCCATACTGAAGCTCTGCTGCTTTCTCAAGATTGTATTCTCTCTTTGCCTGTGCAATCTGGTTATTAACATTTTCAAGTTCTTCTTTTAACTTGCTGATATTATCAACCTTTGTCTTGTCAGAATCCCATTTAGCCTTCTGTATGCCAAATTCTTCCTTAAGTTCTGATAACTCTTTTCTTAAAGCTTCAAGTCTTTCCTTACTAAGATTATCAGTTTCCTTCTTTAAGGCTGCCTCCTCAATTTCAAGCTGCATAATCTTACGCTGCATTTCATCAAGTTCTGCCGGCATTGAATCAAGTTCTGTCTTAATCATTGCACACGCTTCATCTACAAGATCAATTGCCTTATCTGGAAGAAATCTGTCTGTTATATATCTGTCTGATAACACAGCCGCACTTACCAAAGCACCATCATTAATCTTAACACCGTGGAATACTTCGTATCTGTCCTTAAGCCCCCTTAATATAGATATTGTATCTTCAACTGTCGGCTCATCAACCATTACAGGCTGGAAACGACGTTCAAGTGCTGGGTCTTTTTCAATATACTGTCTGTGTTCATCAAGTGTTGTCGCACCTATACAATGCAGCTCACCTCTTGCGAGCATTGGTTTAAGCATATTACCAGCATCCATAGAACCCTCTGTCTTACCAGCACCTACAATTGTGTGAATTTCATCGATAAATAATATAATCTGGCCTTCTGACTTTTTAACCTCATCGAGCACAGCTTTTAATCTTTCCTCAAATTCACCTCTGTATTTAGCACCAGCCACAAGTGCACCCATATCAAGAGCAAATAACTTCTTGTCTTTAAGGCTCTCTGGCACATCACCTT
>ERZ773175.1630-NODE-1630-length-11979-cov-3.531617_pt1 | contig 11979 bp, 8 predicted proteins | sample MGYA00581004_ERZ773175 | MGnify/ENA primary metagenome ERZ773175 (study PRJEB29015, sample SAMEA2737834) | human gut metagenome | biome: human gut; feature: human-associated habitat; material: faeces | place: China | collected 2012 ...
GACGACTATGCCCACCATCCGCGCGAACTGGCGGCGACGCTGACCTCCGTGCGCGGGATGTTCCCCGGGCGGCGGATCACGGCGCTTTTCCAGCCCCACCTCTACACCCGCACCCGCGATTTGTATGCGGAGTTCGCCGAGGCGCTGTCGCATGCCGACGAGGTGGTGCTGCTGCCGATTTACCCGGCGCGGGAGGAACCGATTCCGGGCATTGCGTCGGAGATCATCGCCGACCGGGTGGCGGTTCCCTGCCGGATCGTGGAACGCGAACGGCTGGCCGACGAGGTCGCCGCAATGGATACGGACGTGGTCATCAGTTTCGGGGCCGGCAATATCGACGCCTGCTGCGAAGCCATTGCCGAAAAGCTCCGCGTGAAAAGTTAGACGATGAACCGCTACCTCCGATACACGCTTCTGGGCCTCATGTGGGCCGCCGTTGCCGCCTACATCATCTGGGCGGGAGCTTCGGCACGGCGTGTGCGTACGGGGAAAAAGGTGGCGGGCGTGGAGATCGAGGTCGTGGACAGCTCCTCGCAGGGACATCTGGTCTCGGCGGCGATGGTCCGCGGATGGATTTCCCACAGCGGGATCAAAACGCTCGGCGAGGCTGTCGATGCGGTGGACCTCGCGGGCGTCGAACGCCTGATCGCCCGCAACGGTTTTGTGGACGAGGTGGTCGCCTACGTCTCCTACGACGGGGTCATGCACGTCGCCATCAGCCAGCGCAAGCCCCTTCTGCGGATGCTGACCGACGGCATGAATGCCTATGTGACGCCCGAAGGGTATGTTTTCGCCGCCCCGCGCGCCTCGTCGCTCTACGTTCCGGTCGTTACCGGTTCGTACCGCCCGCCTTTTCCGGCATCGTATGTGGGGAGTGTCCGGGAGCATATCGACCAGCGGTTGCAGGAGATCGAAAACCGGATCGCCGAACTCGAACGGGAGAAGTATCCCCTCTACCGCCGCGAGCTGGAGAACGACCGCAACACCTCGGCCCTGCGCCGCATGCGCATCAAACGGCAGTGGTGGCGGCTGGAGAGCTCCAAGGAGTTCGATGCGCGGGTCGATGCGCTGCGCGAAAAGAAGGCCAAACTGCGCCGGACCTACCGCTACCGGGCGCGTGTGATCCGCGAGGAGATCGAGCGGATCGCCGGGCGGCAGGAGGCCGAGCGGGCGAAGCAAAAAAAGTTGGAGAAAAGCTACGAAGATTTCATGAAACTCCTTACCTTTGTGGAAAGTGTCGAGAACGACGATTTCTGGAGGTCGGAAGTGGTGCAGATCGCAGCGCGCACGACCCCCAGCGGAGCATTGGAAGTGGAACTGACGCCCCGCAGCGGTCGTTTTACGATTCTCTTCGGCCGGTTGGAGGAGGTTGAACGCAAGTTCGGGAAACTGCAGCGGTTCTACCGTCATGGACTTTCGTCGATCGGCTGGAACGAATACCGCACAATAGACATCAGATATAACGACCAGGTGGTCTGCAAGAAGTAAAAGGAGTATACCGTGGAAAGAAAGAATTATACCGTTGCCGTCGATCTGGGCAGCTCGTCGGTCGTGGTGGCCGTCGGCGAGAAGACGCCGTTGACGTCGCTTGCGTCGTCTCGAAACCCGTCGAGGGGGTCAATGCGGGCCGGATTGAGAACATCGAGCTGGTGAGCCGCGCCATCCGCGAAGCCGTGTCGGAAGCCGAGGAGCAACTCGGAATCCGCATTACGGAGGCTTATGCCGGTATTTCGGGCGATTTCGTGCGCTGTGCGCGCCACACCGACCATGTCTTCGTTTACGACCCCCAGAACGGCGTCAACCAGAAGGATGTCGATGCGCTGTTCGACCGCATGCGCAACGTGCAGGCTCCCGACGACGAGACCATTATGGAGCGCGTGCCCCAGAACTATCTGGTCGACGACAGCCAGGAGGTTCGCAACCCCGTGGGGTCGTTCGGCAAGAAACTTTCGTCGACGTTCAACTTCATCCTCTGCCTCAAAACCCCGATGAAGCGTCTCGATATGGCGCTGAAACGCTTGGGAATCAAAATGCTGGGCGTCGTGTCCAACGCGCTGGCGGTGCCCGAATCGGTACTGCTGCCCGATGAAAAAGAGGAGGGCGTGGCCGTGGTCGACATCGGCGGCGGCGTTACCGACGTGACGGTCTATTACCGCAACGTGGTGCGCTACATCGCCTCGATTCCGATCGGCGCCTCGGCCATCAACCGCGACATCCGCACGATGAGCGTTCCCGAGAAGCACGTCGAAAGCCTCAAACAGAAATACGGTTCGGCGGTTGCCGAACTGGCTCCCGAAGACAAGCTGATCCGTGTCAACGGCCGCACGGCCCGCGAAGCGAAGGACATCCTGCTGCGTAATCTGGCGACGGTGGTCGAGGCCCGCGCTACGGACATCGCCGAGTTTGTCCAGCAGGAGATCAAAGACTCGGGTTTTGCCGGGAAACTGGCCTACGGCATCGTGCTGACGGGCGGTTCGGCGAAATTGAAGGACCTCGACGAATTGTTCCGCCGGGTGACGGGCATGGATGTGCGCGTCGCCGTTCCCGAGGCGGGCATCACCGAGGAGTCGAAGGAAAAGGTCGCCGATCCGGCCTATTCGACGGCTGTGGGAATCCTGCTGAAAGGTGCCGAGCAGGGCGGATGCGCTTTTGTAGAGCGTCCCTCGACTCCGGCGTCGAGCGCAGTGCCGGGAGCCGCGCCGCGGACGGGTTTCATCCCTCCGCAGCAGCAACCGGGGCCGAAGTTTACCTCGGTGCCGCCCCGCTTCCCGCAGGCCGCGCCGGCGGAGGAGCCCGCACCGGCCGAGATCCGGCCCGAGATTTCTGGACAGGACGAAGAAGCGGACCGGGAGGACCCGGTGGTGGTCGAACCCAAGCGCAAGCGTGGTTTCGGGTCGATCGTCATGAGTGCGATCGACAAGATCAACAAGGGTTTCTCGGCCGCCGAAGACGAAGAGATTTAGGAGTCGGAACTGGTGCAGACAATTCCGCCTGCATTCCGGTCGAAATTTTGGCTGAATCCCTGGTTGCGTCGCGGCAAGCCTTTCCCTGAGGGAAGGGTTTGGGGTGGGTCAGATTTGTAAACGCCGCCCGTGGCGGCGACTGCGACCGGCGGATACGCAAATTCGGTGCGAGACCGGATTTTGTTTCAGTCCCGGTTGCTTAAATATCCTCTATGTCGAAATCGTAGCCCAGGCGTTTGCCGGTCACGAATTTCGAATTGTCCATCTTGGTATTGAACTGGTCGACCGTCACGCGCTTGTTCTCCTCGTAGGGAGGCATCAGCAGGTCGAAGTTCAGCGCGAAATCGATCGCCGACTCGAGAATCGGAATCAACGCGTCGCGGTCGAGTTCCCCGCAGCCGAAATCAGCGGCCCGCATCGAGGTCTGCTGCTTGCCTTCGACGAAGTAGCGTCGTTCGCGATTGATGAAGATGCGGCCGATCAGGTACCCCTCGTCGGCGTTGCGGTTGAATTTGAACGAGTCGGAAAGGAAGTTGTAGATGTTGACCAGCCCGCAGTAGGAGTTCTCGCGGTCGGCCGCGACGTAGGGATTCTGCCAGATGGGGTGTCCGTCTTCGAATTCGAAGACGTCGGTGTGCATCTGGAAGATCAGGATGTCGTTGGCCACCTGCAGCTGGGCTTCGAACTTGCCGCGGTCGCGGTATTCGAGCCGCACGCGGCGGTCGAGTTTGCCGTCCAGTTCGTCGTCCATCTCCGAGGCCATCTCCAGCAGAGTCTCCTTCAGGGTGTTGAACGCCGCGAACGAGTTGTCGAAAACCTTCTGTTTGAGGGTCGACTTGCGGATGATCGTGTCGAGTATCTTGGCTCTCAGCGGGGTTGTTTCCATAGGTCTGTATGTCGGTTTTTATTTGATCCGTATCTGGCGTCCCTGCTCCAGCTCCTCGCCGGGCCTGAGCTTGTTGAGTTTTTCGATCGACCGCGTGCGGATGGCGTAGGACTGGCCGACGGAGTAGGCCGTCTCGCCCTGGCGCGAGATGTGGTGCCGGGAGTTGCCCGTCCAGCGCTTCTTCTTGCGCTCGATGTAGACCACCTCGCCCGGCACGGGCTGCGCCTTCTTGTCTTTCAGGTCGTTGAACTTGCGCAGGTTGCGCGCCGAGACGCGGAACTTCCCGCCGATGTTTTCGAACGTGTCGTTCTCCTTGGCCGTGACGTAGTGCACGCCGTTGGTGGCATAGACGTTGTAGCCTGCATGGGCGTTGATCGTCACGCGGTAGTTGTCCGGGTCGATGGCCGTTCCGGCTTCGGCCGTGCGTTCCACGCTGCTCTGCTCTGCGAACCACTCCTCGGGGTCGCGCGGAAGTCCGTAGCGCGTGGCGTAGAGGTGCATGCCGTCGGGACGGTCCAGCAGGAAGAGCTGGTTCTCCTCGATGATCCGCACGAGACGCTGCGCGTAATCGGGAGCCGTGGCGTATCCCGCGGCCTTCAAACCCCGTGCCCAGCTCTTGTAGTCGTCGGACGGATAGGCGAAGAGCGAGTCGTAGCGCGGCTGCGAGTCGAGAAACTCGGCGTGATCCTCATAGGAGGCTTCGACCGAGGGGTACGAGCGGAAGCATTCGCCCTTGGCGTCGTCGTCGTGGTAGACCTTCTCGCCGGTCCAGTTGCGCTTGCATTTGATGCCGAAATGGTTGTTCGACCGCATCGACAGCAGGCTGTTGCCGCAGTCGGATTCGAGGATGCCCTGCGCCATGGTGATGCTCGCCGGGATGCCGTAGCGCTCCATGTGGGCCACGGCGATCGACATATAGCGGTTGACATATTCTTCGCGTGTCTGGCGCACCTGCGCCCCGAGTTGCACCGCGCAGCAGAGGAGGATTCCCGCGAGGGATATTGCTTTTTTGGAAAAAGTCATTATCTTTGTTTAACAGTTACCGACAAAGGTATAATTTTCCGATGAAAATAACAATAATCGAATAAACCGCAAGCTATGTTTACCGAAAACGCGAATCGTATTTTCAACCGGTCTATCGAAGAATATCACCGCTGGGACGATGTCGACCATCCGATCGACAATCCCTACACCCCGGGAACGATCGACCACCTGCTTTATCGTAAGAACTGGATCGACACCGTGCAGTGGCATCTGGAGGACATCATCCGCGACCCGGCGATCGACCCGGCGGAGGCGCTTTGCATCAAGCGCCGCATCGACAAGTCGAATCAGGACCGCACGGATATGGTGGAGTATGTGGATTCCTACCTGCTGGATAAATATAAGGAGATCGTGCCGGCTCCCGACGCCCGGCTGAACACCGAAACCCCGGCGTGGGCCATCGACCGGCTGTCGATCCTCGCCCTGAAAATCTACCACATGGCGCGCGAGGCGGAGCGCACGGACGTCGACGACGAACACCGGGCGGCTTGCCGGAAAAAGCTCGACGTGCTGCTCTCGCAGCAGGTAGACCTCTCGCGGGCTATCGAGGAGCTGATCGAGGACATCGAAGCGGGCCGCAAGTACATGAAGACTTACAAGCAGATGAAGATGTACAACGACCCGGCGTTGAATCCGGTGCTCTATGGGCAGAAAAAATAAGGAACTCCCGCGTCATCTGTTGGTGTTGCGGACTTCTGCGATGGGCGATGTGGCAATGCTGCCGCATGCGCTCCGTGCGCTGATATCCGCCTATCCCGGCCTGCGGGTCACGGTGGCGACGCGGCCGATGTTCAAACCGTTCTTCGAGGGGCTGGGCGTGGATTTTCTCGATGTCGACCTCAAAGGCGCTCACCACTCCCTGCGGGGCATGTGGCGGCTGGCCGCCGAAGCCCGGCGGCTGGGCATGGATGCCGTGGCCGACGTGCACGACGTGCTGCGCTCCCGGGCCTTCCGTCTCTCGATGAGTCTCCACGGCATTCCCGTGACATTCATTCACAAGGGCCGCGCGGAGAAGCGGCAGTTCATCCGCTGCGGGAGCCGCGGCATGGAGCCGTTGCGCCATACCGTGCTGCGCTACTGCGACACGTTTCGCCGGCTGGGGTTCGTGTTCGACGATCCGGAACCGGCCCGCCGGCAGGAGCGTCCCAATCCGTTCGGCCCCAAGGAGGGCGTCTGGGTGGGATTCGCGCCTTTCTCGGCACAGCAGGGCAAGACCTATCCCGGGGAGCAGAGCCGCGAGACGGTGCGGCTGCTGGCGGAGCGTTACGACCGGGTCTTCATTCACGGAGGCGGAGGCGGCGAGCAGCAGTTCGCCGAGGAGATGGAGCGCATGTATCCCAACGTCACGGCGCTCTTCGGCAAAGTCCGCCTCGACGGGGAGATGGACCTGATCGCCAACCTCGACTGCGTGGTGTCGATGGATTCGCTGGTCATGCACCTCGCGGCGCTCATGGCGACGCCCGTGGTGTCGGTGTGGGGAGCGACGCACCCCGGACTGGGATTCCTGGGTTACGGGTGCGATCCGCAGGGGATTCTGCAGGCCGACATGGCGTGCCGCCCCTGTTCGGTCTTCGGCAGCAAGCCCTGCCGTTACGGCGACTACCGCTGCCTGAAAGCCGTGACCCCCGCGATGATCGTCCGTCGGGTGGAAAAAATGCTAACCGGCGGATCGGATCTGTCCCGGTGACGGATAAGTGAGCTGAATTGAAAAGAGTGCCGGAGATGATTCTCCGGAGAGCGACAAACGGGAACCGGGACTGCTTTTCAGTCCCGGTTCCTGTTTTGAACTTTATTTTCTTCGCTCCTTGGATTGCGTATTTCATTTTTGGGAAATCGAGCGGTCGGATTACGTAGAGCGGTCGGGTCGTTCGTACTTACTATAACTAACCTAATGAACTCATGAAGAAATTTCTCTTTCGTATCCTGATTCTCGCTGTATTTGCGGCGGTGGCGGGCTGCTCGTCCGATGAGGGCGGCGAAAATCCTGACATCCGATTTTACGCAGCTCCCTCCTCGCTCAATTTCGATGCGGGGAAGTCCGTATTGCAGCTCTCCGTCACGACCGGAACGCATTGGAAAATCACGTGTGATGCGGAGTGGCTGAGCGCTGTTCCGTCGGAGGGAACGGGGTCGGCGAAGGTCGGGATCACCGCGCAGGCGAATTCGCAGGCTGGGCCGCGCACGTCGTCGCTGACGATCGCTTACGGCGGTGCGGAGCCGGCCGTGATTCCCGTTTCGCAGAAGGTGAGCGAGGAAGACCGGACCGATCTGTTTGATTCGACCGAGGAGATGAAAAGTTACCTGAAAGCGCGTGTCGCCGCTTGTAATTACGCGGAATCGGTGACGACGACCGACGGGGGCATGCTGAAATTCGGGTTCAAAGACGCTGCGACGCGCGGTGTGGTGAAGGGTTCGATTCCGGTCTTTGCTGTCGGCAATGGCGGTTACTGGACGGCGGACGGCGCTGCGACGCCGGTCAAGGCCGACGAGGATGCCCTGCGCGGCGGATCGTCGCCGGCGGTTACGGATGCCGGCGGGAAGATCGTCCTGGACGGAGCCGATACGGGCGTCGCTGTCCCCGCGGGAGGCGCGGTTGCGCTGCGCTGCGTGCTTCACACGGGAAAGTACCTTTGTTTCTTTTTCGCGGACGGCGAAGTCATCCGGATCGGCAGCGAGCTGGACGGAACGTTCAATCCGCCGCTTCCCGCCGGAAAGAATCCCCTGAAAATGCTCTTTATCGGAAATAGTTTTACGGTCGATGCCACGGAGCACCTGCCGGGAATGCTCGCCAGCGCAGGGATTACCCATGTACGCATGGTGCGGGCCTACCACGGCGGTTACAAGCTGCCCGAATTTTTCGAGAATTACGGGGCTCCGGACATCTGCACCTATTATTATTGCGAGCCGGGCGCGACGAAATGGTCGAACGACGGCACGCTGAACCGTTCGCTCAAAAGTATCGTCGAGTCGGATACGTGGGACATCGTAACGTTGCAGGAGCATACGGGTACGTACTGTGCGTGGGAATGGGACGAGACCGAGCGGGGCGCGATCAGCGGACTCTGCGATTACATCCAGCAGGCGCAGCCTCTCAACCGTCCTACGATCGGTTATATCATGGCCCAGGCGTACGGGAGTGCCCACACCCATTATCCGAAGTATTTCCCCGATCAGCAGGCGATGTTCGGGGCGATCGTTGGGCAGGTGCAGAAAATCACCGCGCAGACGTGCATTGATGTCGTGATTCCCTCGGGAACCTCGTTGCAGAACTTGCGGACTTCGTCGCTGAACAAGGACAACGGCATGGACCTCACGCGCGACCTCTACCATATGGATTACGGAATCAGCCGCTATGCCGCCGCTGCGACCGTGTTCCGGACGCTCCTGACGCCTTGCACAGGAATCAGCGTCGAAGGGAACGGTTACCGTTACTCGAATTCCAGCACTTCGACGACCGGTTATTCGACGCCGGTTACCGACGCCAACGCGCCGGTGGCGATCCGGGCGGCGTTGGAAGCCTGCCGGGAGCCGTATGCGGTTACCGACATGAGCAAATTCTGACGGGGATGCAGCATTGTTTACGGGATTCGGAACTCGTCGTGATGATGCAGAACGGCGACAAGGCGGCGTTCGGGGTGCTTTTCGACCGCTACTACGACTTGCTGCATACGTTCGCCAAGCATATCGTCAAAGACTCCTGCGTGGCGGAGGATATCATCCAGAACGTCTTCGTCAAAATGTGGATGCGCAAGGAGCGGATCAACTCGAAACTCTCGGTGCGCAACTACCTGCTGGTGGCTGTGCGCAACGAGCTGTTCGATTACATGCGTCTGCGCTACAATCTGCTGCGCAGCGACATCAACGATGCGCTGCTCAATGTCGCCGACAGCGATACGGACATCTACGACTACGTCGATGTCCGCGAAAGGGTCGGATTCATCGACTCGGCGATGCGCTCGATGCCGGACAAACGGCGCGAAATATTCGCCATGCGTTACGACCGCAACATGACCAACGCCGAGATCGCCCATGCCCTGAATCTGTCGGTCCGGACGGTCGAAAAGCATATAGACCTGGCGATTAAACAAATCCGGAAGACGATTTCCGTAGTGTTGCTCTTTTTTGTGATGTTCTCCTGAAAACCCGATACCGATGGATACCAAGAAAAACTTATCGCGCGAACAACTGCTCGCCTACATGCAGGACGCGTGTACCGCGGAACAGGCGCAGCAGATACGCATGTGGTTGCGGGAAAGACTGAACGATCCGGCGCTGGACCAGTTGTTCAGCGATCTGCTGGATGCCGTTGAGATCGAATACGATCCGGAAGGGAAGGAGCGCATACGCCGCAGGCTGGATTCGATCATATCCGTCTGTCCCGCTCTGAATTCCCCCCCCCCGCAAAAATAGGGCCCGGTGGTGGAGGTGGCCGCTCCGAATAGTCGAATACGCGGCCGTCATCGCGGCCGTCGCCCTGGCCTTTCATTACAGGCATGAGGCCAACACTCCGCGGCAGTGGGTGGAGGTTTACGCCGGAATGGGCGAACGGCGCGAGATCGTGCTGCCCGACAGCACGCATGTGTGGCTCAATGCCGGTACGAAACTGATCTATCCCAAAGAATTCAACCGGGCGATCCGTCAGGTCTATCTTTCGGGCGAGATGTTCGCCGACGTGAAGCACGATGAGGACCGTCCGTTCATCGTTTCGGCCGACCGGTTGGAGGTGAAAGTTCTCGGCACGCAGTTCAACCTCAAATCTTACCAGGAGGATGTCAAGTCGGAGGTGAGTCTCGTTCGCGGAAAGGTGTCGGTGGACATCAAGGCGTCGAAGATGAACGGGAAACTCATCCTCACGGCCGGAGATATTCTCCGTTTCAACAAGACCGACAATCACATCGATTTCCTGAATTTCGATCCCGATTCCTATGCGAACTGGATCGACAACGACAATTTCTTCTTCGTGGAGCAGACCCTCGGCGACATCGTGGCCGATCTGCGCCGCCATTTCGCCGTCGACATCATCATCACCGACAAGGCTCTGCGCGGGGAAACCTATTACGCCTCGTTCGTGAATAACGAATCGCTGGACGAAATCTTCGAAGCGCTTAACAAGGACCGTCTGTTCTCGGTGCGCCGCGAAGCCGAGGTCTATTATCTGTCGCCACCCCTAAAATAACCATATCATGTAGTGTATAAAAACCAATGGAGAAACCTTTAATGAATCTTTTTCTAAACTTCAAATCTTTGTGTAATGAATAAACTTTTACCTTCCGTCAAAAGTTTAATCACGCTTGCCGCAGTCCTGTGCTTCATGTTTCAGGCCCAGGCGGCCCAGGCTCAGAAAGTGAGCCTGTCGGTCCGCAATGCGACGATCAAAGCGGCGATTGAACGCCTGCAAAAGGATTACGGCTACTCGTTCGTCATCAAGACGAAAAATGCCGATTTGAACAAGACGATCACCCTGAACGTCAAGGACGAGGAGATCGGCGCCGTGGTCGAGAAAATGTTCGTCGGACAGCGTGTCGCCAGCAGCGTCGAGGGCAAGATGATCGCCATCATGTCCGCTCCCGCGAAAGAGGACCCTGCGGCCCGCGCTTCGGCCAATGCGGTCGTAAAGGGTGTGGTCCGCGACAACGCCGGGGCTGCGATCACCGGTGCGACGGTGATCGTCGACGGTACGACGATCGGAACCACGACCGATCTCGACGGTTCGTTCTCCGTTCGGATCGGGGCGCGTACGAATGTCCGTCTGATCGTTTCTTACCTCGGTCTGAAAACCCGCGAAGTGCAGGTGGACGATCCGGCCCGCTTCTATGAAATCCGCCTCGAAAACGACGACATGGCTCTCGACGAGGTGGTCGTCGTCGGTTACGGTACGCAGCGCCGCAGTCTGGTCACCAACGCGATCAGTCAGTTCAAACCCAACGAGGAGAATATGCGCAGCGTGATGTCGCCGTCGGAACTGCTCCAAGGCCGTATCGCCGGCGTGTCGATTTCGACGAGTTCGGGTAACCTCGGTTCGGCCGAGAAGATGAGCATCCGCGGTTCCTCGTCGCTCAGCGCAAGCAACGAACCGCTCTATGTGATCGACGGCATTCCGCTGTCCAACAACTCCGCTTCGCTCTATTCGTTCGGCGAGAGCATGAGTTCGCTGGCGATGCTCAACCTGACCGACATCGAGTCGATCGAGGTGTTGAAGGACGCCGCGTCGGCCGCCATCTACGGTTCGCGTGCCACCAACGGCGTCGTGCTGATCACCACCAAGCAGGGCCGCGAGGGCAAGTCGGAGGTCAAGGTCAACTACGGATTCAGCATCACGCAGTTCGCCAATCCGGGACGCCGCGAGTATGTCGGTTCGAAGCAGTACGTCGAGGTGTTCAACGAGGGCATCGACAACTACAATTTCCAGAACGGGTTCACGGTCAACAGTTCGGGGTATGTCAGGCATATACAGAATCCTTACGGGAATCTGCCCGATACCGATTGGCTCGACCTGATCACCCGCCTCGGCCAGTCGCATTATTTCGACGTGTCGTTCTCGGGTGGCAACGCGAAGACCAAATACTATCTCTCGGGCAGCTACAATTATCAGGAAGGCGTCATCAAGACCAACGACATTTCGAAGGTCAACCTCAAATCGAATATCAGCCATGAAATGTTCAAATGGCTGAAAGTGGGTGCCAACGTCAGCGGCAACTACCTGCACAACAACCGTATTCCGGGCGCAGACCTCGGTTCGACGATCATCGGCCGCGCCGTGCAGCAGCGTCCCTTCGACCGTCCCTACAAACCCAACGGCGACTATTACACGGGCGGAACCGACGAACTGCTGCTGCACAATGCCGTGCAGATTCTCTCGGAGGAGGTTTCCTACACGGACAACTACCGTTTCATCGGTTCGTTCTGGGCCGAGGCGCAAATTGTCAAGGGGCTGAAGATCAGGGCTTCGTACAACAACGATTCGGCTTATACCTACGACTATGTCTATTACAACCAGAACCATCCCTACGCCGCCGACAACGGCCGTATTCTGGACCGCAACCGGTTCGTGATGACCAACACGGCGGACCTTTACGCCAACTACGA